>Ga0182027_10003891_pt1 | contig 23386 bp, 21 predicted proteins | sample 712E1DmetaG_FD_121300 | JGI IMG/M metagenome (GOLD analysis project Ga0182027, IMG submission 121300) | Permafrost microbial communities from Stordalen Mire, Sweden - 712E1D metaG (Illumina Assembly) | ecosystem: Environmental > Terrestrial > Soil > Wetlands > Permafrost | place: Sweden... | reverse complement strand
TCCGAACATGTCCAGGTAAACATGATTCGCGTACAGCGTATGCCATTCGGTGTCGACGATGCGGATACCCATAATAGAACTGTCCAGCGAGTTACGAAAGTTCTGTTCGGATAATTTCAACTCTTCTTCCAACTTGCGCTGTTCTTCACGATGCCGGATTTTCTCGATGCCGAGAGACAAATCGCCAGCTAATTCTTCCAGTAAAGTCATTTCGTCTTTACCAAAAGCTTCCACGAAAGCCGAATAAATGTTAATAACACCGATGACTTCTGCCTTGATAATCAAAGGGATTGCCACTGAAGATCTAAAACCATGCCGGATGGCCTCGGAACGCCACGGTTCATAGCGCGGGTCATGGGCGATGTCCCGCATTACATCCGGTTTACCGGTTTTAATCGCGACTCCGGTGGGACCGTTACCCCATGGGGAGTCATCCCAGGTGATGTCTAATGCTGCCAGATAATCAGCTCTTTCACCGCACTGCACGAAAGGCATAATTTGATAAGAACTTTCCTGTTTAAAACCAATCCAGACCAGGGGGTATTGCCGGCTCGCGATAAATTCATTAGACGCCTGCTGCAACAATTCTTTTTCATCATCGATTTTGACAATGAGCTGGTTAATATCGGTTACCAGCTGCATCGTTTTGTGGAGCTCATCGAGTCTCATCGAGATGAGCTTGCGTTCGTTGATATCCCGGGAGATACCGACGAAATTGACAAACCGGCCGCCGGCATCAAACACCGCATTGCCCGAAGCATTGTGCCAACGCCATTCACCGGAAGCGTGACGAATGCGATATTCGTTACCGCCGGGCGTTTGTATACCATCCTTGATATTGCGCTGTACCACCTGCTGGAGACGCTGCACATCGTCAGGGTGCACCAGTGAACTAAAAGTTTGACCGACAAGTTCAGAAGAGTTATAACCGAGCACATTTTCGACGGAAGGGGAGATATAAATAAACTCTCCGGCAGCGTTAAATGTAAAGATGACATCATTACTTTTTTCCACGATGAGACGGTATTTTTCTTCGCTGGTATGCAGGGCGTCTTCCGCCTTTTTACGTTCGGTGATATCACGGATGTTGCACTGGATAACCCGGCGATGATCGACGTCATAAACATTACTGACAAATTCCACGGATATTTGCCGCCCATCGGTAGTTTTCAGCGGCAGGTCTTCATAACGCATATACCCTTTTTGGCGGAGTTCTTCGAACCTTTCTTTGCTGGAGACAATATCGGCAAACGTGCCGATTTGCCACAATTCTTTACCTTTAATTTCTTGAAGCGATAAACCCAGCAGATTATACAAGAAGGGGTTAGCATCGGTGATTAATCCACTCACCGCATCAATAATTAAGATGCCGTCTTTGGCTGATTCGAACAGGCGGCGGTAGCTGACTTCCGAGGCAATCAAAGCCTGCTGCGCCCGTTTCCCGGCAGTAATATCATCGTAAAAAAGCTGGTATTGCTCCGCACCGTTCCAGATAACTGCTTTGCGGAAAATATGCAGATACCGGATAGTGCCGTCTTTACGCTGTATGGAAACATCCAATTCTGCCGGCGTGGACGCGCCCTGTTTCTGGGCCTCCCGGCGTTTTTCTAAAAGGGCATTCGATTCAGGAGTGTAAAAGGTATAAGGGGGATTTTTTGTAATATCTCCGATATTTTTATAACCAAATATATCCAGGAAGGCCTGATTGGCGTACAACGTCTCCCATGCGGGGCTTGTAATATAAATACCCATGGGGGAGCTGTCTATGGAGTTGCGGAAATTTTGCTCCGATACTTTAAGGGCTTCTGCCGCCTGTTTTTGTTCGGTGATATCGGTTGTATATCCGGCAAGGAAGCGGGGTTTGCCGTCAATTACAATCGGGAACTTGACGGTTAAATATTTGCGGTCATTGAGTTCTTCTTCGACATTGACTACTTTCCCTTCCCGAAGGACCCGTTTATCGTCCTCTACCATGGACTTCGCCAGTTCGGAAGGGAAAAGCTCAAACATATTTTTGCCCAGCAACTGGTCTAAAGGTTTGCCCAGCATCTTTTCGAAGTTCCGGCGTAAACGTAACGACCGTATATTTTCATCTTTGAAAAAAACGTAATTGGGGCTGTATTCCATAAAATTACTAAAGATTGTTTCGCTTGCCCGGAGTGCGGTTTCCGTCTGTTTCCACTCGGTGATATCTTCCAGTTCGGCAATATACAGCCGGACTTGACCGGCATCGTCACGCAAGCAGTTGACGACCACTTTTCCATTGATGACACTGCCATTTTTTTTAAGATAGCGTTTTTCCAGTTGAAACAAAGGCACTTTACCGCTATCAAGGGCCTGCATCATGGTTACACTCTCATCAATGTCTTCCGGATGGGTGATATCTTTGAAAGTTAATTGCTGTAATTCTTTTTCGGTATACCCCAGGATGCGGCAAAATGTCTCATTGGCCGTGATAAAGCGTCTTTCGGGATTAACGGTCGCGATACCGACGGGGGCGTGACCGACGGTGGTTTTCCAACGCTCCTCACTGAGTTTAAGCGCCTCTTCCACCTGTTTTTGTTCGGTGACATCCCGGTAAATTGTTTGATACTGCAGTTTACCGGACCACATAATTTCCTTGCGCAGCACCTGAAGATGGCGGACGGTGCCGTTTTTACGCACAATACTGACCTCGTAATGATCCGGCAGGGGTTCCTTACGACGGCGTTTGTCGCGCCGCGCCCGGAATTCAATATAGCTCTCCGGAGTATAGCGGTCTTTTACTGGCGTGGCATTAAATTCCTTAAGACTTCTGAAGCCGTAAATTTTAAGAAAAACCTGGTTGACGTAGAGCGTTTCGCCGTTTTCACTGACAATCCTGATACCCAGCGGGGAGTTTGACAAAAATGCCTTAAAGTTGGCCTCCGATGATTGCATTTGAGTTTTTCCCCCAATGTGCGATTTACCGGAAGCCAGCTTCGGTTTCGAGATTGATTTTTGCTTTACCACAATGGAAACCTCCCGCAATCCTGATTTCAGATTCAGACGCCGCAATTCCGTCTTAACAAAATAAAAAAAGCATCGGAAACTACTATCACCCAACCTTACGTTAACAGTAATCCCAATGCCCTTCGTTCATGCTCTCACCTGTCTGCAGAATCCCGAATGGCTGGTTTCGGCCCGTTAGTTTATATATTCATGTTTCGTATGCTCAGTTTATTCCGCACCCCTATATTTGTCAAGCTGAACCGGTTGACCTATTGCAGGCCGAGAAGGTATAATTCACAAGAAGAGTAAAGCACAAGGGCGGTTAGCTCAGTTGGTTAGAGCGTCTGCTTTACACGCAGAAGGTCAGAGGTTCGAGCCCTCTACTGCCCACCAGCCGTTCGCCATACAACACAACCCCACCCAAATTCCAAGTTCCAATAAACAAGTATCAAGTAAATTCCAATTTCTAATATCGAATTCCTAAACAAATTTAAAAACTACCGGTTTGCCGTTTGAAGCCCGACAATGGCATATGCTTTATAAGCGGACAGTCTTGCTTTATTATCAGAGACAGACATAGCAGAGGAGTATTGCGATGGCAAAGATTGTATTAATCGGCGCGGGGAGCCATTTCTTCGCGAGGAATATCATCACCGACGTTCTTTCATATCCGGCGCTGCAGGACAGCACGATAACGCTGGTGGGGCATGTCCACAAAGAGCCGGTGGACTTAGTGGCTGCCTTTGCGCAGAAAATGGTACGCGAGCAAGGCTTTAAAACGAAAATCGAAGCGACGATGAACCGCCGGGAAGCATTACAAGGCGCGGATTATGTGTTGACGGCGATAAAAGCAGGCGGGGCGGCGGCAACGCAGGCCGACCGGGAGATTACGAACAAGTACGGCGTGAACGAAAGCGCCGGCGATACGCTGGGTCCGCTGGGGGTATTTTTCGGGCTGCGCAATGTGCCGGTAATCCTGGACATCTGCCGTGACATGGCGGAGCTCTGTCCGGAGGCAATGTTGATTAACTATACCAACCCGCTGGCAATTATCGGCTGGGCGGTCAGCGATTACACTCAAATCAAGAATGTCGGGATTTGCAACGGCGTGCTGGGCACGGCCGGCGACCTGGCGAAATACCTCGGAATCCCGAAAGAAGAACTGGATTACTGGATCGGGGGCATCAACCACATGGCCTGGTTCCTGGAATTAAAACATCACGGGAAGGACATGTACCCGCTGCTGAAGGAGAAATTCAACGACCCGGCGGTATATTCCGGGCCAAACGCGCATGTTTTCGGGGCGGACATCGTGCGGGCGGAAGTTTTTAAGGCTTTCGGCTATTACTGCACGGAAACGAGCCCGCACCTTTCGGAATACCTGCCCTATTTTAGAAAAAAACCGGAACACATCGAACAATTCAAGCTGCAAATGATTGAGCGGAACATGGTCGAAAGGGAAAAAATGCGCGCCTCCAACGAAGAAAGCCTGCGGCAGCTGGTGACAGCGAAAGAAGCGCTGCCGACGGGACGCAAGAACGATTACGGCGTAGCAATCATGCACGCCGTGGAATCCGGTTTGCCGGCGCGGGTAACCGGCAACCTGAAGAATACCGGTCTGATTACGAATCTGCCGGAAGGCTGCTGCGTGGAAGTGCCGTGTCTGGCGGACAAGGAAGGGCTGCACCCCTGTTATGTGGGGGATTTGCCGGCGCAACTGGCCGGTTTGAACCGGACAAACATCAATGTGCAGGAACTGGCGGTCCGGGGAATCACAGAAAAGGATAAAACTAAAATCTTTCAATCTATTCTGCTGGACCCATTAACCGCGGCAGTGCTGACAATAGATGAAACACGCAACATGGTGGACGAGATGTTCCGGGTAAACAAGGAATTTGTGAAGGGATGGAAATAAGCAGGAACAAATTGCGTTGGCGACTTCTATCACAGACACCGCAGCATGGAAGTCTTATAGTTCAATTAATGATTTCATAAGGGGTGATGGGGATGTGGTATGTACATGCCGTTAACGGCTGGTGGATGGTGGTCGGCTGGATTGTGATGCTGTTAATCTGGGTGGGGATTGCGGTGTTAGCAATTTTAGCCTTCCGGTGGTTCCTGCGGCGCAGCGGGGCCAATGAAAAGCAAACACCGCTGGAAATTGCCCGGGAACGATATGCAAAGGGCGAAATCACCAAAGAACAGTTCGAGCAGATTAAAAAAGATTTAGGATCGTAAAAAGGAAAAGTTATCCCCACCCTGAGATTGCCGCGTCCTTACAGTCCCCGCAATGACAGGTCTTTACAAGCTAAAATAGTTGGTATATTATCAGAATCAAACCAAACAGGAGGATGAAAATGGCATTTACCTTAGAAATCGGGGCGAAAGCGCCGGACTTTGCATTACCGGCAACAGACGGGAAAACCTACAAACTTTCAGACTTTAAGGATGCGAAAACGCTGGTGATTTTCTTCACCTGCAACCACTGTCCTTACGTCAAGGGTTCGGACGAAGTGACACGGCAGACCGCCGAAAAATACATGAAGCAAGGCGTCAGGTTTGTCGGAATTAATTCGAACAGTGAAAATACGCACCCGGAAGATAGTTTCGAGCAGATGGTAGAACGGATGAAAGTCAACAAATTCCCGTGGGTGTATCTGCGGGATAAAACCCAGAAAGTGGCGCTGGCATACGGTGCGCTGAAGACGCCGCATTTCTTTGTTTTCGACAACAACCGCAAACTGGTTTACACCGGCAGAGGCGTGGATAATCCGAAAGATACCGCAAAGATGACAGTGAACGACCTGGATAAAGCGCTGGCAGAACACCTGGCCGGCAAACCGGTAACGGTGAAACTCACCAATCCTATCGGGTGCAACGTAAAATGGGAAGGAAAAGACCAGCACTGGATGCCGCCGGAAGCCTGTGATTTGGTCAGATAAATTGGGGGCCGGAATGCCCGGTGTTCAGCCGGGAAGTCCGGTTATCATATCTGGCACGAAGATTGACTAAAATCGTGTCCGCTTCTCTTTCGTTCGCTTTGACGATAGTATTTTCCGCCAGGCGGTTGGATAAGATGGATGGTATTTGATAATCGATAGTGACGGTAACCCTGGTTTGCGAACCCTTAGAGCGGAATGTCCAGGTGTTTAAACTTTCCACAGCGCCGTAAGTACGGGCAGACAGCCAGAGGTTAGGAGCGATATCTACATATTCGCCTTTACCGGCTAGTTTGATACCAAACAAAAGACATACCCATTGAAACCGATAACCGCCATTGGGCAGCAATTTTTCGTTTTTTATCTCGACCAAATTCGGCCAAATCTGCGGTAAATTACCTGGTTTGCTGACATAGCCAAAGATTTCCTCGACGGGAGCGTCGATGATGATTTCTTTATCAACTACCGGCATAGTTTGTTCTCCGGTGTAATTTATTTTAATATTTGTTTTATGTGATTGGTTTACTTTAGATTATCATTTACGGCATGATATTTCAATACTTATTTTGCGCAACTTAAAAACGGATAAGCCGGATATAGTTCTGCCCGGTACTAATTTACTATTGGAAGTACTATACACAAATATGGCAGCAAATTCAAGAGTCCATTCGGGGGATACACTGATATTAAAAGAACAATCTATTTTACGGTGACAGATTTGGCCAGGTTCCTGGGCTTATCCGGGTCAAAACCGCGAACAATCGCAGAATGATAGGCAAGCAATTGCAGTGGTATTACCGTAACCAGCGGATAAAAAACCATGTCCACCTCGGGGATTTTTATCCATTCGTTAAATGCCGAATGATTTGTATTTGAAATACCGATGACCGTCGCACCGCGGACCACCGCTTCGGAGATGTTGGAAACAATATCGGCGTAGGTATAATCCGTCGGGCAAATGGCGACAACAGGAGTCCCCTCTTCAATTAACGCGAGCGTGCCGTGTTTCATTTCGCCGGCGGCCATACCTTCAGCATGAACATAGCAGACTTCTTTCAGTTTCAGGGCGCCTTCACCGGCCATGGCAAAATTGATACCGCGCGCCAGAAAGTAAAAGTCCTTTTTATCCTTGAATTTTTCAGCGATGGCCGCAATTTCAGAGGTATTGGTCTGCAGGTCTTCTTCGATCAGCGAGGATATCTCCAGCAATTTTTCCTTGCCTTCGGTTAACCGGCCGTCCATGGCATAGGCGAGTAAATACAGCAAACAAAGCTGTGCGGTGAATGATTTCGTGGCCGCAACGCCTATTTCCGGGCCACAATTGAGATATAGGGTCTTATCGCTCATCCTCGCCAGTGACGAGCCTTCTACGTTGACGACAGAGTAAACCGTCGCACCTTTAGCTTTGGCCTGCTTGACGCCATTCATGACATCGGCGGTTTCACCGCTTTGCGAGATGGCAATAACCAGTGTATTTTTGTCTACTGAATCTGAAAAGTAGCCGAATTCGGAAGCCATAATAACATCGCTGAAAGTGTGCCCTATCCGGGAGAACGCATAACGTCCGATGAGGGCAGCAAAACGGGAGGAGCCGCAGGCGACGAAAATCACCTGTCGCGACCGGAGGATATCAATGGCCATGCGGTTCAGCAGCCGGTCATCCTGCATCAGGGCCTGACGGATAACCGCGGGCTGTTCCCTGATTTCCTTAATCATGAAATGGGGGTATTGGCCTTTCCCTGCTTCCGATAAATCCCACGTGATGTTAACTGACGCCCGCTGTTTCGGGTGATGGTCTAAATCGTATATCTGATAAGAAGTTTTAGTCATGACGACACATTCGTTATCTTCAATGTAAACGGCTTCCCGGGTGTACGGCAAAAAGGAGAGCACGTCGCTGCCGACAAAATTCACGCCTTTTCCAAGACCGAGAACCATCGGGCTGTCTTTCCGGGCGGCGTATAGTTTACCCTCCGCCAGCGTGGAGATGACGATGATGGCAAAAGAACCCTGCAACTGCCGGACGGCGGCAAAAAAAGCGTCTTCAAAATTTAACCCGGCATCCAGCTGTTCCCTGATAAGGTGCGGGATGACTTCGGTATCAGTATCCGATTGGAACCGATATTTCCGGACGAGGCGTTCTTTCAGTTCTTCGTAATTTTCAATGATGCCGTTATGAATCACGGCGATTTGAGAAGACGCGTCGCAATGGGGGTGGGCGTTTGCCTTCGTAACCGTGCCGTGAGTAGCCCAGCGGACATGGCCGATACCGGTATTGCCCGGCAGATTTTTAATATCGCAGCCGGCGATGACATCGGCAACCTTGCCCTTGTTTTTACAGAGGTAAATGCGGCCGTTATCCGTGGTCGCAATACCGGCAGAATCGTAACCGCGGTATTCCAGCCGGGTGAGGGCATCTTTAAGGATTTCCACCGCCGACTGATTACCGACATAGCCGATGATACCGCACATACTTGAACTCCCGATAGAGACCCTTTGCTGAGGATAATCAGGCCGCGAATGTCTGCAATCTTTAGCGAGAGGGCGATTGACTACGAACTATTGTATCTGCACCTACATCGTTCGTCAAGTTGACATGCGGGTAAATAAGTGTGTTATTGCCGATGCGGACGCCCGGCATAATCCCGACCTGGATACCGGTGCGGCAATTATCGCCGATGAATGCCCCCAGTTTATCCCGGCCGGTATCCACGGGCGAGTCACCGACTTTGACTTTGACGTTCTTCGTATCGAAGCGCCAGTTGGCCGTAACCGTGCCGGCGCCGAAGGAACAACCAGTCCCGATGACCGAATCACCGGCATAGCTCATGTGAAATTGGGTGGCGTCCCCGATATAGGATTCTTTAATCTCCGTGCTGAAACCCACCACGCATTCCGCGCCGATGTGACTGTATGTCCTGACCAGCGCGTTATTGCCGATAACGGCGTTACGCCCAAGATAGACCGGACCGCGGATAACCGCATTTTCCAGAATACGAACGCCCTCTTCAATGATAACCTTGCCGTCAAGGACGGCGTGCGGAGAAATACGGAGGTCAGGTGAAACCCGCGGTTCTGCCCGGTCCAGATAAAACCGGACGGCGTCTAAAACGTGCCAGGGATATTTTATCGGGGTCCAGGCGCCGGTATACGGCACGACCTGAATCGCACGGCGGTCTTTGCACATGGCGTCAACGGCCTGTTCATAAACATCATCTTTGGTCGTTTTAACCTGTGAAATATAGTGCAAAAGTGTTTCCGGGTCGGAATGGAGATGCACCAGGATATTGACCATATCCGAAGGTTCGTTGCCCGGTCCGGGTTTTTCCAGGATGCGGGTGAGCTGCCCCTGTGCGTTGACTACCAGATAGCCGCCAGGGAAATAACTTTTCACTTTATAACCGGTAATCAGGGCAAAATTTTTTTCTTTACTATAAGCGGCCAGAAGATTAGCGTAGGCAGCATTTTCGAAGAGGTCATTCGGGTTGACGAGCAGCACTTCTTCTTTGAGCAGCCGGCGCGCGTTTTCCACCGCGTTGGCGATACCCAGCGGCTGTTCCTGCACGACAAATTCGAATGCGGCGTTTTGGTATTGCGCGGTAATATTTTCGATGCGTTTAAGGTTAACGGGATTGGCGACGATGATAAATTTCCGTAGTCCCGAATTAATGGCGGCGTCCAACTGGTGTTCGATGACGGTTTTTCCTAAAAATTTGAGAAGAAATTTATCCTCGGTCAATGGAAACATTCTTTTTCCAATACCGCCGCAGAGAAATAAGACTTTCATAACTTATACTCCCGCTAATCTGCGCAGCGTCGTCTCGGCGTCAGACAGCAGTTTTTCGGTTTCAGTTTCGGATGGAGTCTCTGCAATGATGCGGAAAATAGGTTCGGTGCCGCTGGGGCGCACCAGAATCCAGGAATTCCCGAAGTCCATCCTCAAGCCGTCCAGAGTATTGGCCTGGCCAGAACCGAAAGCCGCCGGATTAGAAATTATCAACTGTTTGAGCGCTTCTTTCTTTTCATTGGGACAGGGGATTTTACGCTGACCCAGATAGAGCTGTGGCACTTTACGGAAAAATTCACGGATTTCCGAAACATCCTGAACCGAAGACAGTAAACTCAAAGCCGCAGCAATCGAATTCGGGTACAGCCCTAATTCCGGCATAATATAAACCCCGATAGACTCAATGCCGATGGCGGCGTCAATTTCACGCGCGAGATGGGCTACCGGCACATCGCCAACCTTTCCCCGGACAACGGTTACACCGAGGTCAGCCAGGGCATTATCCAGCAACTTGCCGGTTTCCACCGTGGCGGCGACTTTCTTTTTACCGCTGTGTTTCACAGCCAGGGCACTGATAAAAGCCACCGATTCGGTAAATCCGATAAACCCCTGTCTATCCACGAAGACGACGCGGTCGGCATCACCGTCAAAACAGACGGCAATGTCCAACCCGTTATCCTTCAAGAACTGATAAGTATTTTCCAGCGTGTCTTTCTTTGGCTCCGGGCTGCGGCCGGGAAAAGTGCCGTCGGGGGTATCATTGATAGGCATAACCGTATAGCCGAAAGCAGAAAATATTTTTGAGGCGATGCCGGATGCGGCACCATTGCCGGGATCAACCGCGATTCGGAAATGCGGTGATTTTTTTCCCGGCGGGAACTGCTTTAAAAGATATTGCGTATAACGGGCCGTGATGCCGTGTTCGTGCCTGAAATTGGCCGTATTGCCATCACGGAACTTCTTTTCCGCATAAATCCTTTCAACTTCGTTTTCCTGCCGGGTGCTGTAGCCGATTCCTTCAGACGTAAACAGCTTCACCCCGTTGTACTGGGGCGGATTATGCGAGGCGGTGCACATCAGCCCCACATCCATCCCCATATCTACCGTGGCAAAAGCCAGAATCGGCGTCGGCAGGATACCGCCATCGGTAACGTTGATACCGCCGGCCAGCAGGCCCATCGTGACTGCCGCTTGCACAAAATCACGGCTTTCACGGGAATCCGTGGAAATTACAGCGTTCGCGCCCGCAGGCAAGCCAGCAGCAACCGCCCTGCCCACATTCCAGAGTTTGTCGAATGTGAGCTCGGTTCCAACCACGCCGCGGACACCGCTGGTGCCGAATAATTTTGGGATTTCCATTTTATCAGAGGACATTCGAGCCTCCAGCTTTGAAAAAATATTGTATCATACCAATGCAACTTTTATTAACTCATTTTAGCATAAGCCCAAAGCAGATTTTGCAAGGGGGTGAAACACCCAGGATAACTTGTCGCAGTTGGATACTATTTTGGTTGATTGTTACGGGCCAGGCGGGCTTTCATATGGTTTGATACCTGCCGGATGGAAAAAACCACCAGATAAAAGACGGTTAACACAGCAAGCGAAAACAGCACCATTTCATAGGGTTTGACCATGGTGTTTGCACCCACTACAATCCCGACAGTGAGGAATATTCCATCGAAAATGATACTGGAAATAATGACTCCCAGAAACAAAACCCGGTATTGTTTTCTCACGCCGAGGAGGACAGTCAACGGGGTTCCTAAACCTAACAAGCGACCGGCCGCAATCGTAAACGGGGAAATAGAGGCTTCCAGTTTTTGCAGTATTTTAGAAAACCAGCTATCGTTCCCCGAGAATTTCTTGACCCTGGCGCCGATATATTTCTGGTAGAGTCTGGTCAGCGGGAGACTGCCGAGCCTGGTAACACTGAAGAGCAGCAGCACGCCCGCCTCCCTGCCCGCCAGGGCAACAAGCCACAACAATATCAGATGGAACACCGATAACGTACCGGCGGCGACGCTGTAGCCGGCCATCAGCCAGACTGTCTCCAGCAGATAGGGAACAGAAGCCAGCAGGATTTCGCCGCAAAGACAGAGGAGAAAAAGCAGGACCATCAGCTGCAGGTTAAAGGTCCCCATAAAATTCAGGATGTGTTTAAAAAAGTCAGCCATAATCAGACCGATTTAGAGATTACGGTGAATAACATCGGAAAACAACCCCCGGCCGCCCTGCTGAACCACGGCCAGAGAAGAATTTTGATTCTTATCCAATGCGTAAACTTTGCGAAAAAATGAAGCGGTCGGAAGGAAATAACCGCCGGCAATAACAAAAAGGATGAGGGCCAGAATTGCGGAGACAAGCACCGTAGCCATTTTATTTTTACGAAATACACTGGAGATAAACCGGCCGATGGCAGATAACGGTTTCGCTACCAGATATTTACCCCAGCGGCCCCAGTTGATCAGGCCTTCTTTGAAAATACGGAACAGCGGCTTTTTTACTGACCGGGGAGATGTAATCACGCGTAATTTATTATCGAACGAGACTTTACCGGCCCGGGTTAACCGGCTGGCAATCCCCCACTGGTCGGGAGCATAAAGAATGCCGTGATAACCATCCAGTTTTACGAAGGCTTCACGGCGGAAGGCAAAAGTGGCGCCGGAAACAACCCACGGACGCCCCAGGACGGGTACAGTCCAGAGATTCGTCGCGGTCCGGATGACATATTCGACGACGGACCACCATGGCGGTTCGGTGTAGACATACCGGCCGGTGACAGCGACGATTTCGGGATGTTTTGCAAAACGGTCGGCGATGCGGCTGAGCCAGTTGCGGGGATAAAGCGTGTCTGCATCGGCCTGGGCAATGATATCGCCGTGTGCGGCATCGGCGCCGATCTGCCGGGCATAAAAAACACTTTTCTTTTCAGGGCAGGGCACGACACGGGCTTGAAAATCCCCGGCAATGCGTACGGTATTATCGGTACTGCCGTTATCGGCAATGATAATTTCGTAAGGTCCGGTGTAGTCCTGATTTCTGAGCGATTTCAGGCAATCAGGCAGGTATTTTTCTTCATTCAGGGCCGGGATAACGATGCTAATCATACCCCTGAATTCTAGCACACCGCTTATATATGAGCAAATTTATAAACCGGCTTCGCAGCCGGGATGTGTTATTGAATAAGAGCCGGAAGCAATTTAGCCGGCACAAAAACTGTCCGCAAGAAGCACAGGCAAGGACGCCTGTGCAACTGGTGATAGTTCAGAGGCCTCTATTTTCTGGCTTTCAGCAGTTTAGCGACATTATCCAGGATTTTTTCGGCGACTTCACGCTTGCTCATCAGCGGCAGGTCTTCCATCTTGCCGTCTTTTTTCAGAATCGTGACTTTATTGGTCTCGGCACCGAAGCCGCTGTCTTTAACCGTAACGTCATTCGCTACTATTATGTCAAGTGATTTATTGACTAACTTCTTTTTAGCATTGGCAATCAGATCCTGAGTTTCAGCGGCAAAGCCGACTTTTGCAAAATTCCCTTTCACTGCCGACAGAATGTCCGGGGTTTTCACCAGTTCCAATGTCATTCCGCCGGTGCCTTTTTTAATTTTCTGGGCGGCAACAGTTTTAGGCGCGTAGTCGGCGACGGCGGCTGCCATGATCAGCGCATCGGTTTTGGCGACGGCTTTGACAACGGCGTCTTTCATCTCTCTGGCACTGCGGACATTGACCATTTCAACTCCGGCAACCGGATTGAGACCGGTCGGGGTGGTAATTAACGTGACCGCGGCGCCCCGGTCCCGGGCAGCTTCGGCCAAAGCGTAACCCATTTTACCGGAAGAATTATTCGTGATATAACGTACGGGGTCAATCGCTTCCTGCGTGCCGCCGGCAGTGACGACCACCCGTTTCCCGGCTAAATCACTGTTTTTACCGAGGGTCTGCTGAATCACACCCATAATCTCCGGAATTTCCGGCAGGCGGCCGTAACCAATAGAGCCGGAAGCCAGACGTCCGTGTACTGCAGGAATAACCGTAAATCCTCTGGCCTTAAGTTTGCCGATATTCTCCTGGGTAACGGGATTGACATACATGTTATGGTGCATCGCCGGTGAAATTACGACCGGTGCTTTGGTGGCCAGCACGGTGCAGGTCAAAATATCGTCGGCGATACCCGCAGCCATTTTCGCGATAACATTGGCAGTAGCAGGCACAATAACAACAATATCCGCTTCATCGGCGAGGGAGACATGAGTAATAGCTGAAAGTGGCGCCGGCTCGAACATATCGGTAACCACAGGGTTGCCGGTCAAAGCCTGAAAAGTTAACGGCTGGACAAGCTGTGTGGCTTCCCAGGTCATCACCACTTTAACGGTAGCGCCGGCCTGGGCTAATTTACTGGCAAGGTCGGCGGCTTTATAGGCGGCGATACCGCCGGAAATACCCAGGACAATCACTTTATTTTTCAGCATTGGCAGGCCTCCTTTTACCTTGATTGAAAAATCCGGGTTAAATTCTGGATTCCCGCCTCTGCGGGAATGACAATTACGTTTTGTTCATTTCATAAATCATTTTTAAACCGACGAGGGTTATATCCGGATTAACGTATTTAAAGATGGTGGTTTCCTGAGCGAAGATCGCACCGAAGCCGCCGGTGGCCACCACGGTAGTCTTTTCGCCAAGCTCTTTTTCGATGTGGGAAACGATGCCCTCAACGAGGCCGGTGTAGCCGAACATGATACCCGAAAGCATGGCGGTGATAGTATTGGTGCCAATAGCCTTTTGCGGATGTGAAAACTGGATGCGCGGCAGCGCGGCAGTATGGGCAAACAAAGCTTCGGCAGCAGTCATCGGGCCGGGCGCAATGACTCCGCCGATAAAATCACCGTCCCGCGAAATGATATCAAAGGTTGTGGCCGTGCCGAGGTCGACCACAATCGTCGGGCCACCGTACAATTTAAAACCGGCCACGGTGTTGACCACGCGGTCGGCGCCGACCTCACGGGGATTATCGCCGCGAATCCGGACACCGGTTTTAACACCGGCGGTCACAACCAGCGGTTTGATGCCGAAATAATCGTCGAGCAACTTCACAAAAATAGGAATAAGCGGCGCGACGGTACTGCACAAAGCCACTTCTTTGATATCGGATACGGCCAGTTTCCGGAACTGCAGCAGGGCCATGATTTCCATGGCATATTCATCCGGCATTTTGTGAATATCCGTGGCCAACCGCCAGTTATACCGGATTTTTTCGCCTTCAAATACACCCATGGTGACATTAGTGTTGCCGATATCAATTGCCAGAAACATCGTTTTTCCCTCCTCACCGCCCTGATTTCCCCGCTATTGCCTTTGTAACAAGTGTAGCAAGGGTTACGATTATGGTCAACTATTCAGTCAGTTCTGCCAGTTTTTTCAGCATCGCCTGCCAGTGCGTGCCCTGCCAATAAACGCGGCGGCAATGCGGGCATTCAACAAATTGTTCCCGGGTCTGATAGACGTATGGAGGGACTCTAGCTTTGACTTCTTCTTTGCTGACCGACGCCAATTTTTGGTTACACTCCAGGCAAATTTTAAACGGGTTGTGAGATGGGTCCAAATGAAATTCACGAATAACCTGCTGAATCTGCCGGAGCGGATTATCGCTGGAAATGAGCAATGCTTTGATTTTGCCGACGGTAACAACACGGCGCTGCAGGATTTGAGTATCGCGGGTCAGGATGATGCGGTTTTCCGTCAGCGCCAGGTTTATCAGGTATTTATCGTCGCGCCGGTCGAAAAGCGAAGTATCATAACCGATAAGCCGTAACCATTTAGCGAGTTTACCGGCGTTCAAATCGACGATAAAACGGGGAATATTTTCGGCACACATATTTTCTCCCGCCGCTGCTGAAATTACAGAGTAATTTGCATGCCTTCATAACCGGGAACGATATCCGCGTTTAAATCCGCGGCAACATGCTTCAATTGGTCTGTAATAAGTTCCCGGTCAGGACTTTGCGGGGACATATGCACGGTAATTACTCTGGGCAGGTAACCTTTGATTTTCCGGAAAGATATCAGTTCCTCCTGCAGCAAACCGGGGGTAAGGTGATAGGGTTCTTTGGCCGATTTCAGCGAACCGTCCGCGAGGGTGGTTTCGATGATAAGCAAATCAGGGGATATATGCGGCCAGACATCTTCGAGGCCGTGCCCGGTATCCCCGGAATAGAAAAGTTTCTTACCCTGAGGCGTCGTAATCTGGTAACCCACCGACGGCACGGAGTGTTTCATCGGCACCGGCAGGATTTGATATTGTTTGATGGCGAACGGCTGCAGCGGTGCAATTGCAGTGAAATTGATAGTGGGATTTTCGGCCGGATTGGTTAAGAAATTGGAATATAACTTGCCCGGATATTCGAAAAGATAGGCGAGAGCTTCCCGAACCGGAGGAATGGCATATATATTGATTTTCGCTTTTTTCACGAAGAAATCCATGCCCAGCATCGGGATGTCTTTGATATGGTCGTAATGATGGTGGGTAATTAATAAAGCTTCGATCGCCAGTTGTTCGGAAAAAGTAAGGCTTGAAGCCAGACCGCCGGCATCAATAGCAAGAAAATTATCAATCAATACACACGCAGGCTTTGCGTCCTGCGATTCACTATTGTGCGCGCCGAGCATCCTGATATTCATTGGTCTGCAGTTTTCCTTTCCTTGAGGCGGAGGGGATTAAAATCGGTTTTGAAATCATAGGTATCGATAGATTCGCTTTTCTTCAAATAATTGACGATAAGATAGGTGAAGGGTGTAAACGCCACTTCGATGACGACTTTGGCGGCCCAGGCCCAAAAAATCATCCACGGCGAAAAGAAAACCGCGCCGATGTAAGCGCCGACGATAAAGATGCCGGTATCAAAAGCCTGACCGACCACCGTCGAACCGATGGTGCGGGACCAGAGCCAGCGCCCTTTGGTAAATATTTTCATTTTGGCAATGACAAAAGAATTGGCGAACTCACCGACCAGATAGCCGAGGAAGGACGCACCGAGCAACCGCGGGGTATAACCGAGAATGGTAACAAAGGCGCTCTGCCCGGTCCAGCCGGAGACCGGGGGGAGCAATTGGGCAAACCAGGCAAAGATGACAAAAAGCAGATTACACAGAAAGCCCAGCCAGATAATTTTCCGCGCTTCTTTATAGCCGTAGACCTCGGTCAAAATATCGCCAAAAATATAACTGAACGGGAAAATAATCACCGCGGCCGAAAGTGAAACAGGCCCCAAAGCCCAAACTTTTACAGCGATAATATTAGCCGTCAGCAGACAGGTCACAAAAAGGGCGGCAATGATGACAAACCGGTAAGAATATTTCATAAATCAACTCGGCGAACGATTTCATTTTAGCATATTCTTTGTCCCTGAAGACAAAAAGTGTGTATGATAGAATCTATGGATAAAGAACCGCAGTTCCATAAATTCCAGGTAAAACTGAAGAAATCTTTAGGGATGAAAGTCATCCTCTGCGATACGTGTAAGTGGGATTGGCGCAGCGCCTGCCACAATTCTGCCCGTCCCAACGCCACCTGGTGCACGGAATACAAGGATAAAAGAAAATAAGCCGGGGATGTCTCCGGTTTCCGTTAATCAGTTGATTTTTATGGGTTCCAGTTGCAAAACAGCCGGGATTCAGATAATATTTGGGCATAATCGAAGTGCCGATAAAAAGGGAAACGGGTAATACGTGAAACTGCAGGATATTAAATGTATCGGGGTTTTAGGGGCCGGAGTGATGGGCGCCGGAATCAGCCAGACAGCAATTTTGGCCGGGTATAAGGTGATCACCCGCGACCTGACCGATGAAATAATCGCCCGTGCCAGAGAGACCATCATTAACGGCCGTTTCGGCCTGAAAGAAGCTGTGGAGCGCGGTAAGATTACGCCCGCACAGATGGACAGCGCCCTGGCGAATCTGACACTCACGACCAAAGTGGAAGACCTGAAGAATTGCGACCTGGTGATTGAGACCATTGGCGGCGGGCCATCCGGACAGGTGGAAAATAAAGACATCAAACTGAAAGTCTTTGCCGAGCTGGATAAAACGGTTAAAAAGAACTCTATTTTTGCCAGCAACACTTCTAAATTCACGATTGCCGACCTGGCCGCGGTAACGAACAGGAAACCGTTATTTATCGGGATGCACTGGTTCGTTCCGGCTAACATTATGAAAATCGTTGAGGTGGTCTGGACTCAAGATACCTCGGAAGAAACCATCCAGCTGATTGAGGCCTTGAGTGAGAAATTCGGGAAGATGCATGTCCGGGTCAAGGATGTGCCGGGCGACCTGTCACATGTCGGCTACCGCGTGCTATCCGCCGCGCAGGAAGAAGCCCGCAAAATAGTCGAGCAGGGTATCTGTACGGCTGAAGGGGTGGATATTATTATGATGGGCGGTTTTAACTGGCCGGCCGGTCCCATCGGCATGAGTATGACCAACCGGGCGAACTGGAGCCAGAAAAAGTAGTTCATTTGATTGAATTTTTTGGATAATAAAAACGGGGTGCTGCATCAGCGCCCCGTATTTGTTTATTCTTTACGGAAATATCCTGTATTTTATCGGTTCACCCAGAACAGTATCCCACCGATACCGGCGGTGACGACAGCGACGGCGATGGCAATCCATCCTCCGGTAATCAAAGCGCCGGCTTCCGGACGCGGCGGCCAGCGTGAAAAAAATTCCCTTAAATCAAACCCGTTGATTAAGGAATCGTAATAATTATTCCCTTCTTTAACCCCCCAGATAATCAGCCCGATGCCCAGGAGGAGAAAGAACAAACCGATTGCGACAGGAATAACCCAATAAGCGCTCATACCTTACCTCCACTCTAGAGGCTTAGCATTATGTTACTCGCTTTTGAGGTAATTCTCAATACTTTAAGGGGGAATATTTTCCCCCTTAAAGCACGAATCAATATTATTGAGTTGACTATTATTTTACTTCGACAGTAGCGCCGGCAGCTTCCAGTTTCTCTTTGATACTGGCGGCTTCCTGCTTATTGACGTTCTCTTTGACCGTCTTGGGCGCGCCTTCAACCAGATCCTTGGATTCTTTCAAACCCAGGTTGGTGACTTCGCGGATGGCCTTAATCACGTTAATCTTGTTGGCGCCGATGGTCTTCAGAATAACGGTGAATTCGGATTTTTCTTCAACTTCGGCAGCGGGTGCAGCAGCGCCGGCGGCGGGAGCAGCAGCCACGGCCATGGGAGCGGCGGCGGTAACGCCGAATTCGGTTTCCAGAGCTTTGACTAATTGTGAAAGCTCTAAAACATTCAATTCCTTGATAGTGTTGATAATACCCTGTACTTTTTCACTTTCTGCCATTTTAGTTACTAGCCTCCATTTGTTTTATTCTTGCAGTTATTACGTTTTGCAGTCCTCTCATCGGACCGGACAGGACACCAGCCAGCATATAAAGCGGGCTCTTGATACTGCCAACAACCTTGCCAATCAAAACTTCTTTGGGCGGCAGGGCGGCAATTGCGGTGACATCGGCGGGCGTTAACAATTGGTTGTGCATGAAAGCGCCCTTGACACTGAGGTTCATCTTCGATGTACGCACCTGGTCAGAGAAAGTCTTCGCCGTCAGCGAAATATCGCCGTACCCGAAAGCAATGGCGGTGGGACCTTCAAAGGAACCGGTTATTGCGGTCTGGTTGAGTTTCTCAGCGGCTTTCCGTACGAGAGTGTTTTTAACGACTTTGTAGTCGCCATTAACATCCTGCAATTTACGGCGCAAGCTGTTGATTTCAGGGGTCTTCAATCCCCGGTAGTCAGTCAGAATACCGATATTGGCTTTAGCTAATTCCTGCTCCAGCCGATCAATACTCTGTGCCTTTTTCTCCGTCGGCATTTTTCACCTCCTTTTTAATACTGATACAAATAAAAAAGTCCCGGAGCTCTGCTCAAGGACTTTCAAACCAAACTTTCCGGCCCGCTGATGTGGGCGTGAGATTGGTACTTTTTCCTCGGCAGGCATCAATTAATCCCGATAAAACGGGAACCCGCTGTCTCCGGATATTTAATTGTAAGTTGATTATAACACGTCCTGTGAAAGGTTTTCAATTTTTATCGTCAACCGTGAATTATGGTTGACGACTGAAGCCTGAACACGCTATAATTCAATTCGGTATGTTGAAATCTTACACCGAAAAATAAGATTTGTCCATCCGCGCATGGGAGCGTAGCTCAGTTGGTAGAGCATCAGACTTTTAATCTGTTGGTCGAGGGTTCGATTCCCTCCGCTCTCAGTAAATTTTGAATCTAATTTTCACTTATTGTAAAGTTGTCCAACTTACCATAATTCTAAATGGTCACGAAATGGTCACGGATTTTTTCTGGCAAACACAATTTTGTTAAAATAAACACGAAAATACTCTTTGGTGGAGGCACCCACACTTTTGAGCGCATGAGGTTACATGAAATCCATCCTGCAAATGCCGATTGGTAAACGCCCCTAATTTTGGGTAATTTTATTAGCCAAATGATAATGCCCCTTTTGACGGACAACATTTGAGGTTGGTGATTTACTGCGATATATTAACTGGCTACTTTATTACACTTTAGACGAGATATCGCCTCAGGCGTTTAGCGGAAGAGATAAAGTACTGGATAAATCAGTACCCATATAATTTTCCTATTTTACAGGTCTCATTGTGCACTTCGTTGCATTCGTATCGCTTTAACAGAGCGCTAAGTTCAGGAATATCAAATGCCTGATGATCATTTGTTGCACATTCTTCTTTAATAGTGAGTATTTCGTCCTGAATGCCAACGAAAGCATCGACCACGTGCGGGTCAAAATAACTTTCGCTCCATCTCCTGATAATAACCATTGACTTTTCTAAGGAGAATGGTTCCTTGTAGGGTCGCTTTGATGTCAGGGCATCAAATACATCTGCGATTGCCGCGATGCGCCCCGAGATTGGTATCGTAGCGCCTATAAGACCATTTGGATAGCCACTACCGTCCCATTTCTCATGATGAGACAAGGCTATAATTGCACCGAGTTTGATGCATTCTTCATTCGATCTGCTGAGAATTTTAGCGCCAATGACCGTATGCAGTTTCATGATGTCTTGCTCTACCGGATCGAGTTTGCCTGGTTTCGCCAAAATCTTATCTGGAATACCGATTTTGCCTAAATCATGCATCGGCGCTGCATAAAGGATGGCTGAAACGGTATTTTCGTCCAGTCCCATACGTCGGGCAATAGCAGCGCAATAGCGGCTCATGCGTTTTATGTGCCCACCAGTATCCTGGTCTTTGTACTCACAGGCCACGGATAGTCTATAGATCGTGTCGAGTGAAGCTGCCGTCAACTTGGCAGATGCTTGCTTTAACTCTTCGGTTCTTTTGTTTACCTCGGACTCCAATTCCTTTTGGTAATTACTCCTTAGGTCGTTGTAATCTTTAATCTTTAGCAGAGACCGTACCCGAGCCAGAAGTTCCGTTTTGTCAACTGGCTTTGAAATAAAATCATCACAACCAGCCTCAATTCCTTTAACACGGTCCTCTGTTTCCCGTAGTGCGGTCACCAGAATAATCGGAAGCAGGCGATTTTTATCATCTTGCCTGATTCTGCGGGTAACTTCAAACCCATCAATATCGGGCATCATTACATCCAGCAGCATTAGATCGATTTGATTTCCAGCAAGCATCGCTAACGCTTCTTTTCCGTTTGCCGCTTTAAGAAGTTCATAACCACATGGGAGAAGATATGCTTCCAGAAGTTTTATATTTAAGGGATAATCATCCACAATTAAAATTACTGACTTATCCTTCATAATATGTCCCTATTAATTTCGACTTTCCGATATTGCAGAAAATCCATCTTATGTATTTACCAATTTGTCTGGGGAAAACTCTTTTTCTTGCATCGTCAAAAAATGCTCAATAGTTTTCAAGACTTCTAGAATGTCGACTGGCTTTGCAATGTAACCATCACATCCGGCTTCTATGGTTCGCTCCCTATCCCCCTTCATCGCATAGGATGTAAGCGCGATAATGGGTATGTGTTTAGTCTTGGCATCAGCCTTGATAATCCTCGTTGCCTCTAACCCGTCCATCTTGGGCATCATGATATCCATCAGGACAAGATTCGGGATGTTCTCGCCGGCTGATTTAACTCCCTCCTCACCATCGGATGCCTCTAAAATTTCATATCCAAATCTCTGAAGCAGATCACGGAGTAGTTTCATATTTTTAGGTTCATCTTCGACGATTAAAATCGTTTTACTCATATCGTTCTCCTTAAGATCTACAAAATCCTACATTCAGAGGGGCAAGGTGAAGGTGAATTTACTCCCTTTACTTGTCCCTTCGCTTTCTACCCATATCTTGCCACCGTGTTTTTCGATGATGCTTTTGGTTATTGCTAAGCCAAGTCCCGTCCCCGGCGTTTTCCCTTTAATGCCGCCACTGGCCTGGTAAAACGCTTCAAAGAGTCTTTTCTGTTCCTGTTGAGTCATCCCGATGCCTGTGTCCGAGACGCTGATATCCAATTCTTTTTCTTCTTTTCTTGCTACTATCGTGATCGCACCACCATCGGGGGTAAACTTGGCTGAGTTAGACAACAGATTGAACATCACCTGCTTTAACCTTCGCTCGTCACCCTTGATTTTCGTTCCATTTATATTGTCTGCAATCTGTAAATCCAAACTTATGCTGTGAGCCAGAGCTTTCTCTTTGATCATCACCAGGCTGTTGTGCAAAAGGTCAGCTACTTTCACTTCGGATACGTCTAATTCCATCTTGCCGGCCTCTATCTTAGACAGGTCTAATATATCATTGATCAGGGATAATAAATGTTTGCCAGAATCAACAATATCAACCACGTATTCTGATTGTTTGTCATTGAGGTCTCCGAAATACTTCTCGTGTAAAACCTGTGAAAAACCAATAATGGCATTGAGCGGTGTTCTCAGTTCGTGGGACATACTGGCCAGAAAATCAGATTTTGCCTTATTTGAAGCTTCGGCAACTCCCACCGCTTCCTCAAGCTGTCTTGTTCTCTCTTCGACTTTCGTCTCCAGTTGCAAATTAAAGGACTTCAATTCTTCATTGAGCTTTGCTAACTGGTCGGTCGCTGCCTTCCGCTCGAGGGCATTCCCGATAATCTCTGAAGACAGGCGCAATAGGGCAATATCATTGTCACCCCATTGTCCTGCTTCATTGATATTGTCAAAACCAATGAATCCTGTTAGTTTCCCACCAGCTACTACGGGTAACATCAATGCTGATTTTATGCCCCGACCCATAAATATTTCTTTTGCGGCATCACTATCAGGCATTTTTAAAACATCCGGGATGTGAACAACTTCCCCGTTGTTAAGTTTGTTCACCCACTCTGGGCATACGTCGCATGAAATTTTCTTAAGTTTATTGATTGGTTGTTTGACACCATCGGCAAACCAATCTTGAGTATTGTCCATGGTGTTATTTTCGCCATTGAGCAGGAAGAGATAAGCCCGGCTTGCTCGACTCAGTCTGCCAATATCAGCAAGTGAATCCCTGATCGATATATCCAGGTCAGAAATACCCACAAAGCGGGAGGACACCTTGGCGATAGTTTCCTCAAATTCAAGTCTGCGTTGTATCTCCTCCGCTGCTCGTTTCCGCTCATTCAGTTCAATTTCGAGTATTGCTCTTTCTTT
>Ga0182027_10003890_pt1 | contig 23386 bp, 9 predicted proteins | sample 712E1DmetaG_FD_121300 | JGI IMG/M metagenome (GOLD analysis project Ga0182027, IMG submission 121300) | Permafrost microbial communities from Stordalen Mire, Sweden - 712E1D metaG (Illumina Assembly) | ecosystem: Environmental > Terrestrial > Soil > Wetlands > Permafrost | place: Sweden... | reverse complement strand
TAAACTGGAACTTCAACAATTTCGCCGTGATGTTATGGTCATCAACAAAAGAAGGTAACGGTAAAGCCTGGGCACATGGAATGAATTCGTTTAATCCCAGTGTATCGTATTATCCCGGCAGCCAGACGCATGCGTTCAACGTTAGATGCATAAAAGATTAGCTTATGAGTTGATGAGTTGATGAGTTGATGAGTTGATGAGTTGATGAGTTGATGAGTTGATGAGTTGACGAATTGATGAATAGCGAAAGGCGAGTTTTATGAAGAAATCCGGGGTTATTTTTCTGGCATTCCTCTTTGTGTTTCTTACCAATAGTTTTCTTTCCTGTAAAAAAGAAAAAGCAGGGAGCGGGTCGAAAACTTCCGCATATAACGACAACAGCAGTCATAATGTCGGATCAGCATGCATGAGTTGCCATAATTCAGGAGGATCGAATAAATACTGGTGGACAGTTGCCGGAACGGTCTTCAAACCCGATTCTATCAGTCTGAATCCCAATTCCACAGTCTATTTATTTAGTAGTATAGATGGAACCGGAAATCTTATTCTCACTCTTCCTGTAGACGGAATATCCAATTTTTATACTTCCGCACCGGTCAGTTTCGGAACCGGCCTCTTTCCTGAAGTAAAAAGCTCCTCCGGAGAAATCCGTTACATGCAATCGTCGATAACAAACGGAAATTGTAGTTCCTGCCACAACTCCTCAAAGAGAATAATTGTGAATTAACGACTTCAACTATTATTCACATCTCACATCTCATATATCATATCTCGTTTCTCATTTTTTGGCTACACCAGGACGTTAAAAAAAATCATTTTATTGTATTACCTTTTCAGTTTATTCCGATTAATGTATTGAAAAGGGCGAATGCCTTTTTCTCGCAGAAAAGGGCGAATGCCTTTTTCTCGCAGAGTTTCGCGGAGTTAATCGCAAAGTTTCGCAGAAATGAATGAAAATGATCTTTCCTATTTGATTCGCGGGGCTGCCTTCAAAGTTCATTCAGCCCTCGGTCCCGGACTATTGGAATCAGTTTATGAAGTCGCTCTTTCCCATGAGCTAAAAACAATAGGCCTTGAGGTCAGGAATCAGGTCGGAATTCCTTTCATATATGCAGAAATCAGATTTGATATAGGATTCCGGCTGGATATTATCGTTAACGATAAAGTGATTATTGAGATCAAATCGGTTGAAGCATTGCAGGATGTTCATCATAAACAGTTGCTGACTTATTTGAAATTGACGAGCAAGAAACTGGGACTTCTTATTAATTTCAATATCGTTTCTTTGAAATACGGTATTGTAAGAATAGTCAATAATCTTTAACATCTGCGAAACTTTGCGATTAACTCCGCGAAACTCTGCGAGAATGGATTAAAAGTTTCATCTTTGTTTCGGTAAAATCTCTGCCCCGGTTTTATGTAATCGGTAATGTATGTGACACATCTCTTTGTTTAGATGATTGTGTCGAGTTGGTTCCAGTACATCAAGATAAAATTTCTTTGCAGACCATCAAATAAAGATTTAGCTATTATTTTCCCACCTAATTTCTATTTTTAATATATTTTCAATCATCAGGCAACTTATCGGAAGAAAATTGTCTGAATATTCATATGAAAATCTTAAGCTTTAGATTACTCTTTCTATTGTTTTTCATAAGCTGCAATGGAGTATTCGCCCAGTTGACAGTCCCACAAGGCGCAGGTTTGGGCATGACCCCTCTTTCGTTGGTTCAATCCAGGCTCACGGGCCAGGGGATTACCCTTTCAAATGCAGCGGTATTCCTTTTTGATAATACCATGACCGATATACGGGACAATAAACAATATACTACGATGGAATCAGGCACCCAATGCCGGATAGCAGAAAACCTCAACTATAGAACCTTCATACTCTCTACCCATCCGGGAAATACAATTACAGTGACAACCTGGCGAATTGTATTTCTTATGGCGGATTGTGAGACGTAATGAATTATTTTGTACTTTTATTGCTCCAAAAAACTTTTTATTTTGACATCAATTCTATTCGCCTCAAATCAATCTATCCTGAATGAATGATATAATTTTCCCCCAGAAAAAAGCCCTGTCCAGTATTTCCGTTCTTTTTCAAATAATTTTATTCCTGATATTATTTACAGGAACTGCAAATGCCCAGGAGGAAGGGAAAATCCTGGTGAAACCTATACCGGAACCCCAATACAACCTGGGGCCCCAGCTGGTACCCTCTTCTTACCATTTCCAGCGGAAAATACCCTTTTATAAGCCGGATTCCTGGCGAAATGAAACCATTGACACATCCGTCTACAAATTGCTGCCTCAGGAAAACCGAAAATCCCTTCTTCCGGTCAACATTGGATTTGACAATCAAATAGTACCACAAGTTGCACAATCTGAATGTACAAATTCTGATTTTTCTTTAGGGAATTTTACAAACTGGATAGGATGTTATGGAACCTGGAATCTTTCTTATATAGATCCATGTTCTGTTCCGTCTCATGTTTGGCATGACATCCCAACAGGAGGGCATTTTAGTATCCAAAATCCGGGAAATGACCCTTGTATAAGCGTAATAACCAAAGTTTTTCCGGGAGATGCTCATTCTGCTTTGATTGGAAACCGTACTTGTTCACAAGGTGGAGGAGGTTATATAGATAAACTAACCTATCAGATCGCCTATGATCCTGGTAACAGTTTTTTCATTTACAGATGTGCGGTTATTTTAGAAAATCCTACCGATCAAACCCATAATACAGCGGATAAAAGACCCAGGTTTACCTTTGAAATCAAAGATGATGCTACCCAAACTCTGATTGACCCGGTTTGTGGCTATTATGATCTCTGGCCGGCAGATGGGATTACAAACTGGCTGACTGGACCTGGTGATTTTTTATATAAAGATTGGAGCACCATCGGGATTGATCTTAATGTATTACCAGGACTGACAACCGGACAACTTCTTGACGTGGTATTTACCGTTCATGGCTGTGCTTATACGGCTCATACAGCGTATGCTTACATTTCAGCTTTTTGCGGTTCCATGAGTATTCAAAATACAGGTTGTAATGGATCAGGATCAATTACCATGACCGGCCCTCCGGGTTTTACAACTTATCAATGGCAGGGACCCTATTGCCCATTATGTCCCCCAAACCCACCTACTTATACCGGGAATCCCATCACCATCACTGCCGCACAGGGAGCAATCACAGGAAACACCTTTTCTTTGACTTTGACTGCTTTGAATGGTTGCCAGGTACAAAATGTTCAGCAGATCATCGCTTTTACAACTATTGATGCTTATTTTACAGATACTTTGGCTTGTGCTCAAAGGCCATCAAACTTTTACGATACATCAATTGTCAGTCAGAATTCTGTTACTGCCTGGAGGTGGTTTTTTGGAAACCCTGCCTCAGGAGCCTCAGATTCATCACATCTGAAGAATCCGACTCATTCCTTTACTGCCCCGGGTACTTATACTGTTAAACTTATTTCCTACTCAACAGAAGGTTGCCCCGATACAATTTCGAAGCAGGTGGTCATAGATACCCTTATTGCTATCAACAATACAACATCCCGCACGCTGATATGCAGCAATCATCATACAAATATCAACCTGACTACAAATTTGCCCAATGCACTTTATACCTGGACTGCTACTGCCAGTTCGGTAAACATATCAGGCTATTCGGGTAATGCAATTCCTGCGCTAAGCCCGATTGACCAGATCCTGGTTAATACCGGAACGCAGCGCGACAGTGTAACCTATATTATTACTCCTCACAATGGGACTTGTGCAGGGGACCCTTTCACTTTCAGAGTTGTTGTTCTTCCTAATCCAACTGCTACGGTTACAGGAACGATAACAGTCTGCCAGAATGCAGCATCACCGGTGATCACCTTCACAGGTGCATCAGGCACAGCGCCATATACCTTTACATATCACATCAACGGGCTGCCAAAACAGACCGTAACTACAACTGTTGGAAATAGTGTTACAGTAACTGCACCAACCAATGTAACGGGGATTTTCACTTATAACCTTGACAGCATCCAGGAAGGAAGTTCAAACGCTTGTTCCCATGTCCAAACAGGAAGCGTCGTAGTTACCGTAAATCCTCTACCCACTGCAACCATCACAGGGACAATAACCGTATGCAAAGATTCACCTCCACCCCTGATCACCTTCACCGGTGCGTCAGCCACACCACCCTACACTTTTACTTATAATATTAACGGGGGTGCAAACCAGCTGGTAACGACCACCGTTGGGAACAGTGTTACGATAGCCGCCCCGACAAATGTTGTGGGGACTTTCACTTATAGCCTGGTCAGCGTACAGGATGGAAGTCCAACCACCTGCTCTCAGGCCCAGACAGGAAGCGCTGTGGTTAACGTAAATCCTTTGCCCACGGCAACCATCACAGGGACAATAGCAGTCTGTAAAAATTCACCTCCACCCCTGATCACCTTCACCGGTGCATCATCTACAGCGCCATATACCTTTACTTACAACATCAATGGATTGCCGAATTCGACCGTGACCACAAGTGTTGGAAATAGTGTAACAATAGCCGCACCAACGAATGTAGTCGGAATTTTCACTTATACCCTTGTCAGCGTGCAGGATGGAAGTACAACTCTATGTTCCCAGGCACAAGCAGGAAGCGTTGTCGTTACTGTTAATTCATTGCCGATACCCGTAATTACGGGTTCACAAGCGGTATGCCTGAATTCAACCACTGTTTATGGCACAGCGGCAGGGATGACCAATTATTTTTGGACCGTATCAGCAGGAGGTACAATCACAGGTGGCCAGGGAACAAATACTCTCAGCGTTAACTGGACATCTAACGGTGCACAAACCGTTACAGTGAATTACAACGATGCCAATGGCTGTACTGCTGCTTCTCCTTCAGTTTGGGATATCGTTGTCAGTAATTTACCGACACCCGGCCTTGCCGGAACAACAACCTTATGCGTTGGAAGCATAATCACCTATACAACCGATCCCGGAAATTCTGCATATGTTTGGTTAGTCTCAGCCGGAGGAACTCCAACAGCCGGAGGTGGGCCGAATGATAATTTTGTGACCGTACATTGGACCGTCGCCGCACCTCAGACCATCTCGGTGAATTACCAGGCCGGGCCCGGTTGCAGCGCTTCAAGTCCGCATGTGGAGAATGTTACCGTTAATCCTTTGCCCACAGCAACAATCTCAGGAACAATTTCAGTATGCCAGAATTCAGCACCACCGCTGATCACTTTCACCGGTGCATCAGCCACAGCGCCCTATACCTTTACCTATAACATCAACGGGTTGCCCAATTCGACTGTGACCACTGTTGTTGGAAACAGTGTTACAGTAGCTGCACCGACGAATATAGTCGGGGCCTTCACTTATAACCTTGTCAGTGTACAGGATGGAAGTTTGACTACCTGCTCCCAGGTGCAATCCGGAAGCGTTATTGTTACCGTTAATCCTTTGCCTACTGCAACCATCACAGGGGCAATGGTAGTATGTCAGAATTCAGCTTCACCGCTGATCACCTTCACCGGTGCATCATCTACAGCGCCTTATACCTTTACTTATAATATCAATGGATTGCCCAATCAGACGGTGACTACAGTTGTAGGAAATAGCGTTACAGTAGCTGCACCAACCAATGTGGTTGGGACTTTCACTTATAACCTGGTCAGCGTGCAGGATGGAAGTTCAACCACCTGCTCCCAGGCACAGTCAGGGAGCGTTATTGTAACCGTGAATCCTTTGCCTACCGCAACCATTGCAGGGACAATAGCAGTATGCCAGAATTCAGCTTCACCGCTGATCACTTTCACCGGTGCATCATCTACAGCGCCTTATACCTTTACTTATAATATCAATGGATTGCCAAATTCGACCGTGACCACCGCCGTTGGAAATAGTGTTACGGTAGCTGCACCAACGAATGTAGTCGGGTCTTTCACTTATAACCTGGTAAGCGTTCAGGATGGAAGTTCGACTACATGCTCCCAGGCACAGTCAGGAAGCGTTATTGTAACCGTGAATCCTTTGCCCACCGCAACCATTGCAGGGACAATTGCAGTATGCCAGAATTCAGCTTCACCGCTGATCACTTTCACCGGTGCATCATCTACAGCGCCTTATACTTTTACTTATAATATCAATGGATTGCCAAATTCGACCGTGACCACCGCTGTTGGAAATAGTGTTACGGTAGCTGCACCAACGAATGTAGTCGGGTCTTTCACTTATAACCTGGTCAGCGTGCAGGATGGAAGTTCGACTACATGCTCCCAGGCACAGTCAGGAAGCGTTATTGTAACCGTGAATCCTTTGCCTACCGCAACCATTTCAGGGACAATAGCAGTATGCCAGAATTCAGCTTCACCGCTGATCACTTTCACCGGTGCATCGTCCACTGCACCATACACCTTTACTTATAACATCAACGGGTTGCCAAATTCAACGGTGACTACTGCCGTTGGAAATAGTGTTACAGTAGCTGCACCGACGAATGTAGTCGGGAGTTTCACTTATAACCTGGTCAGCGTGCAGGATGGAAGTTCAACCACCTGCTCCCAGGCACAGTCAGGAAGCGTTATTGTAACCGTGAATCCTTTGCCTACTGCAACCATCGCCGGGACCATAACAGTCTGCAAAAATTCAGCTTCACCGCTGATCAGCTTCACCGGTGCATCTGCCACACCCCCATACACCTTTACTTATAACATCAACGGGTTGCCAAATTCGACGGTAACTACTACCGTTGGAAATAGTGTAACAGTAGCCGCACCGACGAATGTAGTCGGGTCTTTCACCTATAACCTGGTCAGTGTGCAGGATGGAAGTCCGACTACCTGCTCCCAGGCACAGTCAGGAAGCGTTATTGTAACCGTGAATCCTTTGCCTACCGCAACCATCGCCGGGACCATAACAGTTTGCCAGAATTTGCCTTCCCCGCTGATCACCTTCACAGGTGCATCGTCCACTGCGCCATACACCTTTACTTATAATATCAACGGATTGCCAAACCAGACTGTGACTACCATCGTTGGGAACAGTGTGACCGTAGCTGCACCAACAAATATTTTAGGGATATTCACTTATACCCTTGTCAGCGTGCAGGATGGAAGTTCGACAACTTGTTCCCAGGTACAAGCCGGAAGCGCCGTGGTTACTGTAAGTATATTGCCTACTCCGACAATTACCGGACTAAATACGATATGTTCCGGTTTTTCCACAACCTATACAACCCAACCCGGAATGAATAATTATTCCTGGAGCGTTTCGGCAGGAGGTACGGTCATTGCCGGCGGAGGGACATCGGATAACACGGTAACCGTTTTATGGAATGCCGCAGGCCCCCAAACGGTTTCAGCTAATTATGTGATGGGAACCGGTTGTACCGCGACATCTCCTACCGTCTATAATGTAACTGTTCATTCATTACCGGTTCCTACGCTTTCGGGAACCCAGGTTCTCTGTGCCGGACCTACAACGTATGTATATTCAACCCAGAACGGGATGAGTGCTTACCAATGGACTGTATCCGCAGGTGGAACAGTCACGGCAGGTGGCGGCAATTCGGATAACAGTGTAACCGTAAAATGGCTGACAGCAGGCCCCCAGACCGTTACCGTCAATTATCACGATGCGAATGGTTGTACGGCTTTGGTCTCGACATCCTATCCTGTCACAGTCAATCCGCTGCCGGTTCCGGCTATCTCAGGAGCTGCTTCGGTATGCGTCAATTCAACCAGCACTTACTTTACCGATGCGGGAATGACGAATTATATCTGGACGGTTTCGGCCGGAGGCAGCATTACCGCAGGAACCGGATCAAACAGTATCACGGTGCAATGGAATACTATTGGCTCAAAGACAATCCAGGTAAATTACATTGATGCCAATGGCTGCACTGCACCTTCACCGACTTCCTATGCAGTCACTGTCAATTTCCTTCCTGTTCCCGGCCTCGCAGGGCTTAACTCCCTTTGTTCAGGCCTTTCTACGGTTTATACCACCGATCCGGGTATGAATAATTATTCCTGGATCGTATCGGCCGGAGGGTCGATCATTGCCGGCGGAGGGACCTCGGATAATACTGTAACCGTTTTATGGAATACTGCAGGAGCACAGACGGTTTCGGTTAATTATGTGATGGGAACCGGTTGCACTGCTACACAGCCAACCGTTTATAATGTCACGATCAAGCCAAGGCCGTCAGTAACCAACCCGGCAAATTCCACGATTTGTTCCAATACTTTTATCGGCATCCCCTTATTTGCCAATCTTCCCGGGACCACTTTCTCCTGGACAGCAACCGGAAGTTCTCCAAGCGTAACAGGATTTCATCCCGGTGCAGGTTTCAGCATTACCGACAACCTGATCAATACAGGATCTAACATTGAGACTGTCAATTATGCCGTGACTCCAACCCTGAACGGTTGCGATGGAGCTGTTGCACATTATATTGTTACTGTCAACCCGGTTGCCGATGTTTACTTTAATCCAAATGGGCAATCTTTCTGTTCCGGTGGTATAACCACTATCAATATTCTTTCACATGTTGCCGGCGCGACCTTCACCTGGACAGCCACCGGAAGTTCAGGATTTGTCAGTGGTTATGGCCCGGGAGTCACAAACTATATAAACCAGACATTAACCAACAGCGGTCCCTATTTTGAAAATGTCAATTATCATGTTTTTCCGCTCGCTAATACCTGTCCGGGTACCGATAATCATGTCATCGTCAACATGAATCCTACGCCACAGGTATCTTTCGATATGGCCTGCAATGATCTCATTACAACCACCGATGCAAAAGCATTTACGCTGAGAGGCGGAATACCTTTGGGCGGAGTCTATTCCGGCCCGGGTGTCAATGCAGGGATCTTTTATCCCAGCCTGGCCGGCGCTGGTACCATTACCATCAATTATTCCTACTCCAATACCTGGGGATGTAATGCCAATCAGTCCCAGATTCTTTCAGTCATCAGCATGGCTCCTTTCAACTGTGACAATATCCTTACCGATATTCGGGATAATAAACAATATCCGACGATAAAAATAGGAACACAATGCTGGATGGCCATGAACCTTGATCTCGGAACACAGATCCCCTCCACTTCCATACAACATGATAATTGCATTGTTGAGAAATATTGCAACGGCGATATCGCCGGAAATTGCGCTACCATGGGCGGCCTCTATCAATGGGACGAGATGATGCGCTTCCAGGATATAGCTGCAGTCCAGGGAATCTGCCCTCCCGGCTGGCATGTACCGACAGAAAACGACTGGACCACTCTTTTCGGTTTCTATATCAGTAACGGCTTTGCAGGAAGTCCTTTGAAATTTTCCGGTTATTCCGGATACAATGCATGGCTCAACGGGGTAAGGTTCGACAACACGCTTTATGACTTTACAAATTTTGCCACTTTCTTTTGGTCCTCCAACTCCGATGGCCCTTCCAAAGCATGGGCACATGGCATGAATACAAATAACCCCAGCGTATCCTATTATCCCGGCAACCGGTCAAATGCGTTTTCAATACGATGCATTAAAGATTAGCTGAAGAGCTGATGAGCTGATGAGTTAACGAGTTGACGAATGGCGAATACGGAAATTGTAATTCCTGCCACAACGCTTCAAAGAGAATCATTGTGAATTAACGACTTCAACTATTATTCACATCTCATATATCATATCTCGTTTCTCATTTTTCTACTAAATCTTATTTTGAGGTGCTGAAGAGTAAAGACTAATACCGCAGAGACGAAGAGACGCAGAGATTAAAAATTGTTGACATATCTTTTAAAACCATCTATTAACGCCGGAACATTAAAATTGATTAGGAATCCAAGTTTTTTATTGGTTAGCTTCAAATAGGAAATAATTTGAGCTTCATAAACCGGATGCATAATTTCGGAGGATTTTAATTCAAGGAGACCTGGTCCCATAATCTTATGCATAGTGATACAAGCGTCGAGAATTATTCATGAAGTTTTATAATATTCCATTTTACTTTATTTTTTTTACATTAATCGGCCAATAATAAAAAAAGTAACACAATTGGTAATAATTTCTCTGTGTCTCTGCGTCTTTGCGGTTTTAAATAAAAGTTTGACTTTTAACCCAATCCGTGAGAACATTTTTTAAAAGATCATTCTGAGAATTATATAAAGATTATTCCAGCATCTCTATTGTCTTCTACTCTTTTCTTCTTCATTCTTCATTTTTCCTTCTTCATTATTTTCCTATTCTATTTCCATTCTTAGTATATTTGCAATTATCAGGCAACCCATCGGAAGAAAATTGTCTGAATATATATATGAGGATACAATACTCAACCTTTCTCATTCTGTTGTTTCTCTTTAGCCACGATGTGGTATTCGCCCAGCTGACGGTCACACAGGGTGCCGGTTTGGGTATGACCCCTCTTCAGCTGGTTCAATCCAAGCTTGTTGGCCAGGGGATCACGGTTTCAAATGCGACGTTCAATGGCTCCAGTACAAGTATTACATCAAACCAGATCGGCTCCTTTGATTGCGTTGGTGGGGCTTATACTCAATTAGGGCTTAGCGGTGGCGTAATCTTATCCAGTGGCACTGCCGTGGGGACAATAGGTCCAAACAATAGCCCAGGTTTTACAGGACTTGTTAGTCCTGAAGGGCCCGCGGATCCGGACCTAGATATTATTTCAAATATGATTCCTCCGAATTCAACTCATGATGCAGCTGTTCTCGAATTTGATTTTGTTCCTGTTTCGGATACACTGAAGTTCAGGTACGTTTTTGGTTCGGAAGAATTTATGGAATATTGCAATTCATACAACGATTCTTTCGGCTTTTTTTTAAGCGGCCCGGGAATCAACGGAACTTTTTCGAACAGCAGCATCGATGTTGCCATAATGCCCGGCACCATAAATCAATATGTTACCATCTATCATCTTTGTGCTTCCGGTATCTCAATGTGGCAAAATCCCACGGGGGGGCTTTATTTACAGTACGATGGATTGTCTTACGTTTTCACTGCCTGGCATATTGTACAACCCTGCCAGGTATACCATATCAAACTTGCAGTCGCTGATGCCTTAGATAATGCATATGACTCCGGTGTGTTTCTGGAAGAAAACAGTTTTACTGCCAGCGGATTTACCGTTGATAATACTTACACTCACCCTTCCCTCGGATCAGTTGGCATTGAAGGTTGCAGTGACGCCGTTGTAACCTTCCATCTTCAATCGAATACCGCCATGAATGATACCATCCGCTATACCATCAGCGGGACTGCTACCAATGGCGTTGATTATACCACTATACCGGATAGTGTCATCATACCTGCCGGGATGGACAGCGCTTTTATTGTTATCCACCCCTTCATGGATAATATTCCTGAAGGAACGGAAACAGTAATTTTAAATATTCATATGATAACTTGCGGCGGCGACACTACTTATCATGATACTATCTTTATTCTCGACAATTTCACCCTATTTGCTCATGTCGGCAATGACACCTCGTTCTGCCAGGGACAATCGGTCACGATTCATGCCCAGCATACCGGGGGACAATCCCCTTACACCTATTTATGGAACACCGGGTCAACCGCTTCCCAGATCACAGTAACTCCACCCATCGGCGTCAACATTTATTACGTCGATATAACCGACGCTTGTTCGAACGTTGCGCGGGATTCCATTAAAGTTACAGTTCAGTCAAAACCGATTGTCACGAATACCAATCTTATCTCTGTCGTATGTACAGGCTTTTCGACCAATATTGTTCCTCTATCCAGCGTACCCGGATCGACATTTTCATGGACGGCCACTTGCAGCAATGGTAATATTTCCGGTTATTCAGCAGGAATCGGGCTGACGATCAACCAGCCGTTGTTTAATATAGGAACCACTGTCCATACCGTCATTTATCATGTTACCGCGATCATAGCAGGTTGTACATCTTCTTTAGTGAAAGATTTTAAAGTCGCCGTGATCCCGTCTGCTGATGCCTATTTCCAGCCCAACGGCCAGTCCTTCTGCAGCGGAGGAACCACTGCAATCTCAATCCAGTCGCATCTTGCCGGTACTATATTTTCGTGGACCTACACCCTGGGCTCGCCCAACCTCAGCGGAGCGAGTAATGACAATTTGAATCATATCTCGCAAACCCTGTTCAATTCGGGATTTACGACCGATACGGTAACTTATCATATCATGCCTATCAACAGTGGTTGCCCGGGATCGATATTCAATGTAAAAGTGGCAGTGTACCCGATTCCCGATTCATGGTCAACACCGGCTTCCCAATCGATATGCGGGGGAAATTCAACGGCACTCATCCTGTCTTCCCATGTTGCAGGACCTTCCTTCACCTGGACGGCCACCTGTCCTTCCCCGAATATCAGCGGCTATGGACCCGGCAACGGATTATCCATCATCCAGCCCTTGACAAATTCAGGGTTAACCAGTCAGGTTGTTACCTATATCGTGACGCCAACGGCCAACGGCTGTACCGGAACCGCCTTAACAACTATCCTGGTAACTGTGAAACCAAGCCCTGTGCTGACCAATGCAACATCATTTTCCGTTTGTTCGGGAGGATTTACAAGCATTGTTCTTCAATCCAATCCATCGCCGGCAACTTTTTCCTGGACAGCCAGCGGCAGTTCACCGAATGTCACGGGATTTTCGGCGGGTGCCGGTGGTTCCATCGTTCAAAGCCTGGCAAACAGCGGAGCTAGCAATGAAATCGTTACCTATGGAGTGACTCCGACTGCTTTTGGGTGCCAGGGAAGCCCGACAAATGTGCTGGTCACTGTATTTCCTATTGCTGATGTTAATTTCACTCCTAACGGGCAAACTATTTGTTCCGCAACGGCGCCTTCCATCGCGCTCAGTTCCCGGATTACAGGCACCACCTATACATGGAATGCAAGCGGTAGTTCCGGCAATATCTCCGGTTATGGACCGGGAATAGGCAGCCCGATCAACCAGGTTCTGACCAATAGTGGCTTTAACACTGGATTTGCAACCTATACCGTAAACCCAACTGCAAACAGTTGCCCGGGAAATCAAAGCAGTGTGGTTATAAACGTAAAACCCGTGGCTGCAGTTTCATTTACTCCCTGCACCGATGTGATCACTACCACCGACGCCATTCCATTTAAGCTGAAGGGCGGATTGCCACTGGGTGGAACCTATTCAGGAACAGGCGTCAATGCCGGCCTGTTTAATCCTGCAATCGGGGCCGGAACCTATGCAATTACCTATTCCTACAGCAATGTATTTGGGTGTGCCAATTCTGCTCCCCTGAATATCACTGTACTCAATCCCCTTCCATTTTTCTGTGGCAATCTGATCAAGGATGTTCGGGATAATCAGGAGTACCCTACAATTGACCTGGGCACGCAGTGCTGGATGGCAGCCAACCTCAATTTCGGCACCGAGATCCTTTCTTCTTCTCTGCAGCGGGATAACTGTACGGTCGAAAAATACTGCTTCAATAACATTTCCTCCAATTGTTCATCGATCGGTGGTCTCTATCAGTGGGATGAGATGATGCAATTTGATGGGGTTATAAGTATCCAGGGATTGTGCCCTCCCGGCTGGCATGTCCCTACGGAAAATGAGTGGAATACACTTTTCGGACTTTACATCAGTAATGGATTTGCAGGCAGCCCACTGAAATTTTCCGGTTATTCCGGATTTAATGTATTTCTCAACGGGATCCGTTTTGATAACAAGAACTGGAATTTCGATACTTTTGCGACCTACCTCTGGTCTTCTACAACACAGGGACCCGTGAAAGCCTGGGCACATGCAATGAATTCAATCAACCCCAGTGTTTCCTATTACCCGGCTAACCGTTCTAATGCTTTTTATGTAAGATGCATTAAGAATTAGCTGACGAGTTGGCGAGCTGATGAGTTGGCGAGTTGGTGAAAACTATTGAATTTACTATTACATTTGTAATAAACTAATTTTTGCACTTTGCACTTTGCACTTTGCACTTTGCACTTTGCACTCTGCACTCTGCACTCTGCACTCTGCACTCTGCACTCTGCACCCTGAATTCTGTATTCATGAAGATCCTCCTTATTGAAGACGAAAAAGAACTTTCCTCCGCCATTCAATCGTACCTTACCAGGGGGAACTATTTATGTGAGACGGCCCTGACTTATTCGATCGCCCAGGAAAAGATCCACCTTTACCAATACGACTGTGTGATTGTTGACATCACGCTTCCTGACGGGAACGGGTTGAATATCATCCGGGAGTTAAAAGAAGGGCACATCGACACAGGGATCATCATCATCTCTGCCAAAAATTCATTGGATGACAAGATCGTCGGGCTTGACATCGGTGCGGATGATTACATCACCAAGCCGTTTCATCTCTCCGAGCTTAATGCCAGGATCAAATCCATCATCCGTCGTAGAAATTTCGGGGGAACCAATGAGATCATCCTCAATGAGATCAGGATCGTCCCTGAACAGATGCAGGTCTTCATCAATGAGGAAGAGATCATCCTTACAAAAAAAGAATTCGATCTCCTGATGTTTTTTCTTTCGAACAAAAACCGCGTTCTGACTAAGGAATCCATTGCAGAGCACCTTTGGGGCGAGGAGATGGACATGGCCGACTCGTATGATTTCATTTATACCCATATCAAGAACCTGCGGAAAAAAATGCTTGAAAATGGCGGTCATGATTATATTCAGACCATTTATGGCATGGGATATAAATTCCTTACAGGATGAACCTCCTGACCCGTTCATCGATCAATTACATCTTTTTCTCAATCGTAGCTTTTGTGATCGGTGGAATCATCTTTTTTCATGTGATAAAAACCGTTTTTTACCGGCAGATCGATGAAACCCTCAAAACCGAAAAACGGTTGATTGAAGAACAGATCGACTTTTCGGATAGTCTGCCTGATTTCCGCCAGGTTTTCAGCCACATGATCGAAGTGACTGTATTCAATTCACCTAAGAAAAAATTCGAGTTTATCAAGGATACCATGCTTTATGATAAAAGCAGGGATAAATTGTTGCCGGTTCGCCAGCTGATCTGCGAAAACACCTCTATCCAGGATCAGGGGTACATCATCAGCATTTCAAAACCTCTGGAAGAAACCACCCAGATGATCACGAAGATCGTGGGCGCTTTAATATTATTGTTTATTTCCCTAACCGGTTTGCTCATCTTTGTGAATTATTTTATTTCGAAAAGTATCTGGGTGCCATTTAATAAAACGCTGGATAATCTCAGGAATTTTGATATCAGCAGGGATGCCCCCCTGGCGCTTACAGCAACGAAGATCAGTGAGTTCGGACAGCTCAACAAGACCCTGGACCGTATGTCGAAAAAAATGCGGCGCGACTATATTAACCTGAAGGAATTTAATGAAAATGCGTCCCACGAGATCCAGACACCCTTAGCCATTATCAAATCAAAACTGGAATTGCTTATCCAGGGCGAAGAGCTTAACGAAGAGCAGATGGGTTTGATCAACTCGGTATATGAGGCTGCCACAAGGATGTCGCGACTCAACCAGGGATTGCTGCTGATCTCGAAGATCGATAATAACCAATTCCATCATATCGAAGAGGTGAACATCCAGAAAGTCATGGAAAAAACGCTGGAACATTTTGAAGAACTGATTAACCTTAAGAAGATCAGGATCATTCATCATTTTAATGCTCCGGCATGCCCTCAAATGAACCCGGCATTATCAGAAATCCTGGTCTCCAACCTGGTCAGTAATTCGATCCGGCACAATGTCGAAGAAGGAGAGATCCGCATTACCATGGATTCCAACGGTTTTGAAATTGCCAATACCGGTCATCCCCTGACCATTCCGCCGGATGACCTTTTTCGCCGTTTCCGGAAATCAGACAGGACAATGGACTCGGTCGGACTCGGCCTTGCCATCGTAAAAAAGATCACATTGCTCTATCAGTTTGATATCAGTTATGAAGTAAAAGAAAATTTTCATCGGATAAAAGTGGATATTCATTCTGCCAAAAAGCAGGATACCGCCGGAATAGATGTGTCTTCCTGAATTCCGGGTAATAACCCCAGAATAAGTCGTTATGATCTATGATGGCTTCAGATTTGAAACAGATTCATTTTTGATTTTTGTCCTTTAAACTTCCTGTTTTACATAAAATCCAGAGTGAAATGAAAAAAATCATAGTATTGATGGTTGCCCTGTTATTCGTGACATTTGCATATTCTCAAACCAAAACCGAGATCAAACCGGCTGATCTGTCAAAGGGTATTTCAACCTATATTACAAAGAACTTTTCCGGTTATGGTGTTGACAAGGCTTTTAAGATAGACAATAAAGGTATTATGTCAACCGAAGTAATGGTTTCCAAAGGTTCTGAGAAACTGGCGCTAACATTTGATAAAGATTTAAAACTTACGAAAAAGGAAGCCATAAAGCCCGAAATAAAAATGCTTCCTATAAAAGACGAAAAGAAAGCCGTCCCTCCGGTAAAAAAATAACCGATTCCGGGAACAACAAAAAACAAACTAAACCAGCCACGCCAGCAACCCCGGCAAGTTAAGTACAGGGGAAGATAAATATATTTACGATTGGACGATTTACGCCTGCCTGCCACAGGCAGGATTTTCGAATGAATGTTGGATTTACGATTTACGATTCCTTGGTTTTTTATTCGTCGATCGTCAATCTCACATTTCAATTGTAACTCTAAAATCGTCCAATCGTAAATCATAACGTGTTCCCCGTGCTCTCTACAAATGACTAATCCTTCTCATTTACCAGGAATCCTTTCTTTTCTTACAGAATAATTCTCTATATTTGTTACCAAACAAGGCAACCGTTTTTCGGGTAAAAGACTAAAGATCAATTGGTATGAACCCCAGGGCAAGCCCTGTACCCTAATTTCAGGGCAAGCTCCGGGGAATTTACCATGCACCTCATCCCCTGCACCCCTGCTCCTTAAGGAGAAGGGGACGGGGGTTGAGGTGATTAAATTAAATCGTTCTAAGGTTCATTATAAAAGACGAAAAAATCGAATGTTAAGACGTTTATTCCTTTTATCTTTTATTTCATTCCTTCTTTCCGGTCTTTGCGGGCAAACAACGCTTGTAACAAGCAACGATACCGCTATCTGCCTGGGAGGATCTGCAACATTAACTGCAACGGTTACCAGCGGCAGTTATGGCACTAACAGTTATACCTTCGAAACAATCCCATATAACCCGGAACCATTTTCAGGAGGAACGCCGGTTTGTTCATTTTTTAACAATTGCACATCTACAGCCGGAGGAAAAGATGATTGTGTTTCAGGACCATTTCCTATCGGGTTTAACTTTTGCTTTTTCAACCATACTTACACACAGTTCTGGATCGGATCGAATGGCTGGATAAGTTTTTCAGCACCACCCGGTACTGCCTGGGATACCTATACCGCAACGACAATCCCAAACTCATCCCTTCCTGTTCCGAAAAATGCGATCTTTTTTCCCTGGGAAGATTGGTTACCTTGTAAAAGTGTGTCTGATGTCTATTTTTATAATGTGGGGACTTCTCCCAACATGAAATTAGTGGTTTACTGGGTAAATACTACTTACTTTAGTTGCAACGGGACTAAATTTGCCACCTTCCAGGCCGTTTTAAACCAGCAGAGCAGCATTATTGAGAACAACATCCAGAGTAAACCTTTATGTAACAGCGAAGGAGCTACACAGGGTGTCCAGGATAGTACCGGGACGATAGCATTTACAGCTACAGGCCGCAATGATACCCCGTGGTCAGCAACCAATGAAAGTACTCGATTCGTTCCCGGCGGGCTCATCTGGTACACCAGCGGGTATCCCGGCGGTACGATTGCAGGTTACGGGACTCCCATTACCTTTTCACCCGTGGCAACAACAACGTATACCGCTGTTGTGACGTTATGTGACGGATCTACTGCAACGGGAACTGTCACCGTAACGGTTATAAATGCACAATTCAATTATTCCAAATCTTCCTATTGTCAGTCTGAACCAAATCCCACACCAACTGTGTCCATACCAACCGGTATATTTACAGCAAGTCCTGCAGGAATCGTCTTCGTAAACCCGAATACCGGCACCATCAATCTTGGAGCAAGTACTCCGGGGATCTACACCATTACTTACACAATTTCCACTCCCTGTACAGTTTCTACCAGCCAGCCCCTGACCATATTCAGTACGCCAAATACGCCGACTCCGCTTGCAACCTATGTATCCCGTTGTGGCTCCGGCCAGGTAACCTTCGGAGTGGTACAGCCGCCGGGAGTTACGATACACTGGTATGATGCACCTGTCGGGGGAACTCTTTTACCGTTTCCCGGGGCTACCGTCACAACAAATATCTCTTCCACCACACATTATTATGCCGAAGCCCAAACGAACGGTTCAACCTGCAAGAGCCTGTCAAGAGCAGATATTATCGTTGTCATCAAGCCAATTCCCGTAATTACCAATACTGTCCTTAATTACACTATCTGCTCCGGTGACTCTCTTAAAATTAATCTGACCTCCACCTTACCAACTTCAATCTTTTATTGGACTGCATTTTCCAATGCTGTGACCCTGACGGGCTACTCAAACGGGTCAGGATTAAGAATTTCTCAGAAACTAATAAATTCAGGTTCTGTTTTCGATACTGTAAAATACTCGGTTGTTGCAATTGCAGATACCTGTACCAGTGATACCGTGAAATTTATGATTGTCGTTAAACCGTTTTTCGATGTTACTGCTGCTCCCCTGACTCAGACGATCTGTTCCGATAATTTCATTACAGTTAATCTCTCTTCCGGTAATTCAGCGACAACCTTTACATGGACTGCCACTGGAAATTACGCAGGTCTCTCGGGGTACTCAAACGGTTCCGGCAATACGATCTCACAAAAATTAATCAATACAGGCCCGGCAAATGGCACCGTCACCTATAAAATTGTTCCTTCCGGATTGGGTTGTTCCGGAGACACTGCCGTATCGACTGTTCTTGTTCATCCGTTGCCTGTTCCTGTCATCTCCGGTCTTGCCACACTCTGTGTCGGAACTTCGGGTGTTATCTATTCCACCCAGCCGGGAATGACCAATTACCAGTGGACGGTTTCCGGCGGCGGAACCGTTACTGCGGGTGGAACTGCTACAAGTAATTCTGTCACGATTACCTGGAACATCCCCGGTCCTCAATCCGTTTCCGTCAACTATCATGATGCTAACGGATGCACTGCCGCCGCCTCAACGGTTTATCCTGTCACGGTGAACCCGATGCCAGGGGCAGCGGGAATGATCACCGGGACAGCCTTTCTTTGCCAGGCATCCACAGGTATAGTTTATTCTGTCGCAACTGTTTCCAATGCCACCAGTTATACATGGACACTCATCCCAGGAACAGCAGGTGTCATTACCGGGAATATGGCTTCCATCACGATTGACTGGTCGGCAGCCTTTTCCGGAACTGCAAACCTGACAGTAAAAGGCGGAAATAATTGCGGAAACGGAGCCACCTCACCAGCTTTTTCCATCCTTGTAAATCCAAAACCTTTTATCTCCTATGTAATGTGTACCGATTCCATCACTATTCCCGGGGCGAGGATTATCCAGCTGAGAGGAGGAATTCCATTGGGCGGAACCTATTCCGGAACAGGTGTTAATACCCTGACCGGAACTTTTAATCCTGCAACTGCCGGGATCGGATCCCATATCATCACTTATGCATACACTAATGTCAATAGCTGCGTTAATTCAGCATCCCGTACAATAACAGTGACAAATCCCGGGTTGTTTGTCTGCGGAGATACCATGAAAGATGTCCGTGATAATAAATTATACAGTACGGTTCTGATCGGCGCCCAATGCTGGATGGCAGAAAGTTTCAATTACGGGACCGGGATTTTATCAACACATGACCAGTTTGACAATTGCATACCGGAAAAGTATTGTTATGGCGATATTCCTGCAAACTGTGCTAATTACGGAGGTTTTTACCAGTGGGATGAACTGATGGCCTATAGCGTTGTACCGGGATCCCAGGGGATCTGTCCCCCGGGTTGGCATGTGCCTACCGAAGCAGAATGGACGCTCCTGTTCAGCAATTATATCAACAATGGGTTTGCCGGATCGGCATTGAAGGCTACAGGGTACTCGGGTTTTAATGCCCTGGTTGAAGGTGCCAATTTCTTAAACCACGGCTATTATTTTAATAATTTTGCGGGATTCTACTGGTCGAGTAATCCCCAGGGAGCTTACAAAGCCTGGGCCCACGGGATGAACTCTTTCAACGCCAGTATTTCCTACTATCCAAGCAGCAGGTCCAATGCGTTCTCGGTAAGATGTATCAGGGACTAATTGGTGAAGCGGTGAAATGGTGAAGTGGTAAAGTGGTGAAATGGCAAAGGTCAGAGGTCGGGGAATCTAAGATTAAAGGTGAAAAGTAAAATTATCCAGTACCCAGTACCCAGAACCCAGCATCTAGCATCCAGCATCCAGCATCTAGCATCCAGTATCCAGAATTTTTCTATCTTTGCAGGATAAGAGGAACCTTGAAAAGCAACCTTTCCGTTGCGAAGTTGTCCAAAAGGAGTAATTGTTTACTTTCTCTATTCCATAGTGATTTGACATCCTTGCTATTCATGTCAATAAAGAAAATATTATACTCATTTTTATTCATCAGGTTTTGCATTGCATTATCTGCAATACTCACTGCCTCTTGCCTTTTCGGTGTTAATGTCAATAATAATTTTACGGGAAATGAATTTAAAAGTCCCGTTGAATCTCCATCAGATTCGGCCGGGTGTAAATATTTTTCAAATGATTCCTTAAAACGCTTTGTAAGATTCGACCATACTGATGGCGCTTTCAATTACTATACCATCAGGCTGTCCATGTTCAACTCCTCCTCTGAACGAGGTTACTTTTATGAAGTGGCGAAGTCTGGTGAAATTTATATGAAGGATAAAAGTGAGTTTGATAAAGATTCCACTTTGTTTATGACGGGAAATACGGACAAAGTCAGAACGTTGCTTTTTCTTTGTGACCTTTATGAAAGAACCCTGAATTCCCGGGAGCCTGTACTTTTTCCCGGATCAAGCCAAGCCCGACCAGCTATGAGCCCTCTTATTATGCCAACTTGCAATGGTGCCGAAGTCGCCTGTTCGAGTAATATTTATACTTTTCCGGCAGGAACAACAGGTACGGCTCCTCCCCCGGTTCTTGGATATCCGAATTATGGATGTCTTGGTTCCGAACCTTGCCCGGCATATTTTTATATGCAGGTCGGTGTAGCAGGTAGCATCGTTATCTCGATTCAGCAGAGCAATAATAATGATGTTGATTTTATCTGTTGGGGTCCCTTTACCAGTCTGACGGATGGTTGTGCATTCGGACTGACGGGAACATGTAATGTACCTACACAGCCAGCTTGTTGTAATAACAATTCTATGGGGTGCTTACTTTTCTATCCCCGGGGGAATATCACCGATTGCAGCTATTCAGGCAATTCAACCGAAACCTGCCATATTATGAATGCACAGGTTGGAGAGATTTATATTCTTTTAATTACGAATTTCAGCCAGCAGCCAGGAATTATCACATTTCAACAGACGGGAGGGACAGGCATTACCAATTGTAATATCGTTTTTCATTGTTCGATGATTGCAATAACTGCAAATCCCTCTGTCTGCGATGATCTTACCAATACCTTTTCCATCTCAGGAAATATTGAATTCAGTAATCCGCCTCCCACCGGTACACTGACGATCACCGACAACACTGCGGTTCCTGCGGTATCACAAACATTTTCCCCTCCATTTGGCAGTCCTTTGGCATACAATCTAACAGGCATACCCTGCGACGGAGCCGTGCATTCCTTAACTGCTGTTTTTTCAGACAGCACAAGCTGTATGTTGACACAACAATACACTGCACCTCCGGCAAGTTGTCCGCAAGCCCAGATCAGCGGGGGAGGAGAAATCTGCAACGATGGTACGAGTACGGTTCCTGTTAGTATAAGTCTTTTGGGAATAAGTCCGTTAAATTTTACCTATGCTATCAATGGTACTCCCCAACCCGTAATTAACAATTACAGCGGACCCTCTCCATATGTTATCAACACCAATATTCCTGGAACGTATACCCTTGTTTCGATTTCAAATTCGATTTGTGCCGGCCCCGGACAGATTTCAGGATCAGCAACGGTGACTGTTCATCCCCTGCCTTTACCCACCATAACGGGTCCGGGAGTTGTTTGTGCAGGATCCACCGGAAATGTTTACTCAACCGAGCCCGGTAATTCGAACTACCAATGGACAGTTTCAGCCGGTGGAACCATTACATCCGGAGGTGGAGTTTCCGATCAAACGGTAACAGTTACCTGGAATACTCCGGGAGCCCAGACGGTAAGTATCAATTACCATGACCCAAATGGTTGCACAGCTGTTTCACCTGCGAGTTATCCGGTAACCGTTAACCCTTTACCGGTAGTAACCATAGCAGGAAACACTACAGTTTGCGCAGGACCTACCGGTTTGGTTTATACCACCCAGCCCGGAATGAGCAATTACTTATGGAATGTTTCAGCTGGAGGAACTGTAACCGGAGGAGGATCGGCTGCAGACAACACCATAACCGTGACCTGGACTATTGCGGGAGCCCAGACGGTTTCAGTAAATTATGAAGACCTGAATGGTTGCAGTGCAAATTCCCCTGCCATATATGCCATTACCGTTAATCCATTACCCGTGATCACGATCGGCGGCCCGTTGACAGCTTGTGCCGGATCTACCGGAAATATTTATACTACCCTGCCGGGGATGACCAATTACCTGTGGAATGTTTCTCCAGGAGGAACCATCTCCTCAGGCGGATCCATCACGGATAATACGGCTACTGTTACCTGGAATACACCGGGATCCCGGACGGTAAGCCTCAACTACACCGATGCTAATTCCTGCACAGCCCTCGCACCCACCGTTTACACGGTTACGGTTAATACTCTTCCCGTTCCCCTGATCTCAGGAGCTTCCGGCATGTGCCTGAACTCCTCCGGAATCTATACAACTGAAGCAGGAATGACCGGGTACACCTGGACGGTTTCTGCCGGCGGCACGATCACATCCGGTGGCGGAACAAACAGCATCACGATTCTCTGGATTACAAACGGCCCGCAGATCATTACCCTTAGTTATACCGATGCCAACGGATGCACTCCTGCCACACCTTCTACCTTTAATGTCACCGTGAATACCTTGCCGGTTCCCAGTCTCGATGGCCCTGCCAGTGTCTGTACCGGATCTACTACCACTTACACTTCCGACCTGGGAATGAACAATTATTCCTGGACCGTTTCTGCCGGAGGTACCATT
>Ga0182027_10003889_pt1 | contig 23388 bp, 15 predicted proteins | sample 712E1DmetaG_FD_121300 | JGI IMG/M metagenome (GOLD analysis project Ga0182027, IMG submission 121300) | Permafrost microbial communities from Stordalen Mire, Sweden - 712E1D metaG (Illumina Assembly) | ecosystem: Environmental > Terrestrial > Soil > Wetlands > Permafrost | place: Sweden... | reverse complement strand
GCCCTTTACCAAGCTGGACATCCTGAGCTGTCGCAACCTGCTGATCTATCTGACCCAGGAGGTGCAGAAGAAACTGATTCCGCTGTTTTACTACAGCCTCAATCCCGGCGGCATTTTGTTGCTCGGCAGCGCGGAGACGGTTGGGAGTCAGACCGACCTTTTTTCAGCGCTCAGCGGCAAATCGCGGCTCTTCCGGCGGACGGAATCCAGCATTCCACTGGAGCGGGTCGAGTTTCCATCGTCCTTTGGCTCGCGCCCGCCCATGATGGCTGCGGCGTATCCGGCGCCGAAACCGCCAGTCAGCCTCCAGTCCGTGGCGGATCAGCTGGTCCTGCAGCATTACTCCCCGCCAACTGTGCTCACGAATGACAAGGGGGACATTTTTTACGTCAGCGGCCGGACCGGCAAGTACCTGGAACCGGCGGCAGGCAAGGCCAACTGGAACATCTTCGCCATGGCCCGTGAAGGTCTGCGCTTCGACCTGGCTGATGCCTTTAAGGAAGCGCTCCGGAAAAAAGAAAGTGTGGCGGTTCACGGACTCAAGGTCGATATCGATGGCGGCGAGCAATGCGTGAATCTGACCATTCAGCGACTCGATGAACCCGGGCCGCTTCAGGGGTTGGTGATGATCGTTTTCACCGACGTGGCTGCGCCCGCGGCCGACAATGCGAAGGGTCTGCCGCCGAAGCCTCCCGCCCGCAGCGCGCGGCTGGCGGAATTGGAGCAGGAACTCCTGCAGGTCCGGGGGGAGGCGCGGGCCACCCACGAAGAGATGCAAACCTCGCAGGAGGAACTCAGGTCAGCCAACGAAGAACTGCAATCGACGAATGAAGAACTGCAGTCCACCAACGAAGAGCTCACCACCTCGAAGGAGGAGATGCAATCGATGAACGAGGAGCTGCAGACGGTTAACGCCGAATTGCAGGCCAAGGTGGACGAGTTTTCGCGGGTCAGCAGCGACATGAAGAATCTGCTCAACAGCACGGATATCGCCACGCTCTTTTTGGACAACGATCTCAACGTGCGGCGGTTCACACCCCAGGCGACAAAGATCATCAAACTCATCCCGGCCGACGTGGGCCGGCCGATCACCGACCTCGCCTCGGAATTGAAGTACCCGGAGCTGGCCGAAGATGCGCGGGAGATCCTGAGAACCCTCTCCTCGGCGGAGAAACCGGTTGGCGCGCGCGACGGCCGCTGGTTCATGGTGCGCATCATGCCCTACCGGACGCTGGACAACCGCATCGACGGCGTGGTCATCACGTTTGCGGACATCACCGTCGCCAGAACGCTCGAGGCCAAGCTGCGGATTACACAGGCCGGCCTGGAGAAACATATTGCGCAACAGGACCTGAAACTGGAACAAACCAGCGGGGAGCGGAAGACGGGGACACCAAAGCAAGTGATCAAGTGACCAGTAACCGAGTGATCAGTGACCAGTAGATCAAGTGACCAGTGACCAAGTAACTAGTAACCAGTGATCAGTAACCAGTGATCACTCCTCACACGCCCACTCATGAAGAAGCACCACGACCAACCCGCGGATGCCGCCGCGCTGCGCCGCAGCGCTGAAGAGCGGCTGGCGACACTGCAACCCGAGCGCGGCGAGCAGAGGACCGAAGTGGAAATGGCACGAGTAGTCCACGAACTGGAGGTCCACCAGATCGAACTGGAGATGCAGAACGAGGAACTCCAGCGATCCCGGGTTGAGGTTGAGGCGGTGCTGGAAAGATATACCGAGCTCTACGATTTTGCCCCGGTGGGTTATTTCTCGGTCGACCAACAGGGCCTGATCCAAGAGGTGAATCTGGCTGGGGCCACCATGCTCGGCATGGCCCGATCCCGGATTCTCCAGCGGCGCTTGCGGGGTTTTGTGTCTCCGACCAGCCGGCCGGTCGTCGATGCATTCCTGGAAGCCGTATTTGCGAGTCCTGGGAAGCAGGCATGCGAGGCGATGCTTCTGACGGGGACCGGCGCCGCCTTTTGGGCTGATCTGCAGGCGTCGTCCCTGGCATTGCCCAAGGGTGGGCGGAATTGGTGCCGGCTGGCGATTTCCAACATAGCTGCTCTCAAACGGGGGGAGGAGGCGCAGCGCCGCGTGGAGGCGTTGGCTGCGGCAAACCAGCAGGCGGACATGGAGATCGCTCAACGACGGGCGGTGGAGGCATCTCTAAGGGAAAGCGAACAGACCCAGCGCGAGTTGCTGGCGGAATCGCGGCAACTGCACGCGCAGTTGCGACACCTCACGCAACAAATCCTCCTGAGCCAGGAGGAGGAGCGGAAACAGATCAGCCGTCAGTTGCACGACGAGATTTCTCAGATCCTGGTGGGTATCAATGTCCAGCTTGATGCGCTGGCGGTGGCCGCGTCGATCGATCCCGGGGTCTTGAGAAAGCGAATCGCCAAGACCCAGCGAATGGTCGGGCAGTCGATCGAAGTTGTGCACCAATTTGCGCGTGGACTTCGCCCGGCGCTGCTCGACGACCTCGGACTCATCCCGGCGCTTCGCTCCCTGGTAAAAGAAATGTCGGGCCGGAAAGGCCTGCTCATCCAGTTTTCTGCATTTGCGGGCGTCGAGACTTTGGACCCCCTCCGCCGCACCGTGCTTTATCGTGTCGCACAGGAGGCGCTCACCAACGTCGCGCGCCATGCGTGCGCCCATCGCGCGAGCGTGCGAATCCGAAGGGTTTCCGATGGGTTTCGCCTGGAAATCACCGACGACGGGAAATCATTCTCGGCGGATCGGATGCTCTCGGCCAAGTACGGAGGGCATCTCGGGCTGCTCGGCATGCGGGAGCGCGTCGAGATAGTCGGCGGCCGTTTTATGGTCGAGTCCGCTCCGGGCAAGGGCACCACAGTGACAGCCGAGATTCCATTCGAGACTGCATCCTCCCCCGGCAGCGGCGATCAAGCCCCGGGGCGGGTTTCAAGCCATAATGCTGGAGCCTTCGACAATCCGCCGACTTCCCGCTGAAACTTTTCTGGGCCGACGTTGCGGGGATCGCGAGCGTTCTGCGCCGAGACTGACTGGACCAAGAGGAGAGTCGTTGGACTGAGGCGGCTTTGATTGCGGTTACCCTGATTGTGCCTCCAATTCCGCGAATGCATCCCGGCGTCCAGATCATTCGGAGGCAAGATCGTGGTCGCGTGCGCATTTCCGGCAAAACTGATGGAAAGCGCGGTGGCTCCGACAAGCCCGACAAGGAGTACAGCTGCTCCGGCAATTGCATAACCTCTAAGATTGGCCGCTTTCACGCAGAAACAATATCACCGGAAGCAAAGCGAATGTTATGGGGTGTCGCCCTACCGCAGCGTGACTGTATCCATGCAAATTGTAGGAAGCGAGCTTCCGCCTTCGCTGGAAGCTATGGCGGACAGGTGCTCGCGACCTGTCCTCCGTCTTGTCCGCCATAGCTTTAGCGACGGCGGAAGGCCTTGCGAAGGAGGATTCAGAGGAAAAGATCGCCCGCGAGCGGGCTTCCTACACCGCTCACCCAATGGAATCGTGTCCACGAGAAAACAACGCGATTTTTGCAAACATACGGCTCAACGGATCTTCATCTCGACCACGTGTTCACGCCGATCGTCCCGGAGGGGGATTGTGTCTCCGGGCATTCCCTGTCCATCAAGGGTGAGAAGGCTCGCGCCACTGGAATCGGCGTCGAGGCGGGCGATGGTGATGTGAAAGACCGTTTGCCGGTAGCGATAGTGGATTTTGAAGGTCGTCCACGCGTTCGGCAGACGGGGTGCCAGCCGCAATCGGTCGCCTTCCAGGTTCACGCCCAGCAGAGTCTCGATCAGCAGCCGGTACATCCAGCCGGCTGAGCCCGTATACCACGTCCAGCCGCCACGGCCCACGTGCGGCGCGGCCGCATAAACGTCCGCGGCCACAACGTACGGCTCGACTTTGTAGGTGGCGATTTGCGCGGGCGTACCGCCGTGGTGGACGGGATTGAGCAGCGCGAAGAGTTCCCATGCGGGTTCGCTTTCACCCATGAGTGCGAAGGCCATGGCGGTCCAGATTGCGCCATGGGTGTATTGGCCGCCGTTCTCGCGCACGCCCGGAATGTAACCTTTGATGTAGCCGGGATTGAGCGGAGATTTGTCGAAGGGCGGATCGAATAGTTGAATCAATCCGGCGTCGCGGCGGACCAGGCGCTGATCCACGGATTGCATCGCCTGGCGCGAGCGGAGCGGATCGCCGGCGCCGCTGATCACCGACCAGCTTTGCGGCAGGGAATCGATCTGGCACTCCGGGTTGATCTTGGAGCCGAGCGGCTCGCCGTTGTCGAAGTAGGCGCGGCGATACCATTGGCCGTCCCAGGCGTGTTGCTCGATGTTCTCTTGCAGCTGTCGCGCCTGGGCGAGGCAGCGGTCCGCAAAGGCGGGGTCGCTGTGCGCCCGCGCCAGCCGCGCGAACTGGGTGAGCACGTCGTAAAGAAAGAAAGCCAGCCAGACGCTTTCACCGCGTCCCTGGTTTCCCACCAAATTCATGCCATCGTTCCAGTCGCCGCCACCGATCAACGGCAGGCCGTGTTCGCCAAATCTCAGCCCTCGCTCGATGGCCCGCACGCAGTGTTGGTAAAGCGTGCCCGACTCCTCGGAGCAATTCGGCAGATCATAGTAGGCCTCCTCCTCCGGCTTGACCGGCCGGGCCTCAAGGAAAGGAATCTTCTCGTCGAGCACGCCGCTGTCCGCAACACACGAGACGTAGCGGCAGGTGGCATAGGGAAGCCACAGATAGTCATCGGAGAAATGCGTCCGCACGCCGCGTCCGGCTGGCGGATGCCACCAATGCTGTACATCGCCTTCGCGAAATTGGCGGCCGGCGCAGCGGAGCAGATGCTCGCGGGTGAGGGCAGGTTCGGCATGCACCAGCGCCATCACGTCCTGCAGCTGGTCACGGAATCCGTAGGCGCCGCCGGATTGATAAAAACCCGAGCGACCCCATACCCGGCAGCACAAGGTCTGATACAGCAGCCAGCCATTCGCCAGCACATCGACGGCGGGATCGGGCGTCTCCACGTTCACCGTGCCGAGGGTTCGATTCCAATAGGCCCAAACGCCCTCGAGAGCAATGCGGCCGGCGTCCACCTTACGAAAACGCTGGATCAGGTACTGCACCTCCCCTGCATTCCGGCCGACTCCGAGGCGGAAGCACGTCTCCCGTTCCTGCCCGTCCGGCAGATCGAAGGCGACTTGCACCGCGCCGCACGGATCCAGCCCGGCGCCGACGTTGCCGGAAAGGCGCGCGCGTTTAAGCGCCGCCGGCTCCGCCAGGCTTCCGTTCCGGCCCAGGAACTCCTTCCGATCTCCGGTGAGGGTGCGCATCGCATCGTTGACATCGATGAATGCGATCCGGTCGGGGAACTCGGTGTTGTAATAGTTGCGCGCCAGCAACGCACCGGTCCTGAGATCCACCTCGGTTTGCACGTGCAGCAGGCTTTTCTGCCGCAGATCGCCCAGCACCCATTCGTAGTAGCCGGTGGCCGACACGCGCCGCGATCGGCCCGAGACATTGCGCAATTTAAGGACCATGAACTTCACCGGCGCGTCCATCGCCACATAGATCCACAGTTCGGAGGCGATGCCATGCTCGGTGTGTTCGAATACGGTGTAGCCGAATCCATGGCGGACGACATAGGGCATCGCGCCCCGCGCGGGCAAAGGCGCGGGCGACCAGAATTGGCCGGTCTGCTCATCGCGGATGTAAAGGGCCTCGCCCGTGGTGTCCTGGACGGGATCGTCGCTCCAGGGCGTCAATCGAAACTCATGCGCATTCTCCGCCCAGGTATAGGCGCCGCCGCTCTCCGAAACGACGGTCCCAAAAGATGGGTTGGCGAGCACATTGACCCACGGGGCAGGGGTCATCTGTCCGGCCAGGAGGGTGATGACATACTCGCGCCCGTCGCAGGTGAAGCCACCGAGTCCATTCGGAAATAACAACTCCCGCAGAGGGGCCGGCCGGGCGGGATCGGGCCCCGCGGTGCGGGTGGGCGTCAGCGCCGGGACCAACGGCTCCAATACGTTGCGCCGTTCCAGTTGCTCGGCCAGGGTTCCCTTCTCGTCATCCAGGACAATCCGCGCCGCGGATTGCAGCAGCACGCGGTCGTCATTGGGAATTTGCTCCAGGCGGCGGACGAAGATGCCGCCCGGCTTGTCCATCATTTGTGCGTCAATCCCGGAGGCAATCAGACTGGTGATCTGGTCGAGCAACGTTTGGCGGTAAACCGAGACATCCTCGGCCAAAATGACCAGTTCGACCGTCAGCCCCTTCGTGCGCCAGTACGCGTGCGCCTGGATCAACTGCCGCACGATCTCGATCTTCTCCGGGTCGCTGATGCGGAGGAGGACGAGTGGGGCGTCGCCCGAAATGCCATGGCTCCACAGGCCGCTTTGGCCCCGCCGGTTGTTGCGCAACACCGCGGGGTTGGCGCGCCGCGCCGGGTCGGCATAAATCAATGCGCCGGCCAGGCGGCCGTAGATCTGTGCCTCCGCCTCCGTGGCATTGAGCTGGCGCAAGATCACCTGGCTGTGTGTCCATGCCAGATCAAAGGCGCGGTCGGCCATGCGGGAACTCTGATATTTGGCCACCTGTGCCAGCGCGGTGTCCCGGCTTTCCGTCACGCCAAAAACCAGGTCAATGACGGCGGATTCGTGGGGCGGCAACGAGACCGTGCGCCGCAGCGAAACGATTGGATCGAGCACGGAACCGACGGTATTGGACAAGGGCGAAATGCTCTGCATCGCGGCCGGGTTGGCCGGGGTTCCGCCGCGGCCGAGAAATCGGAATCGATCGGTTTCGCAGGAGATGGCGCCCTGGTCGCCGCCTTGACCCACCATCAGATGCAGCAACCACGGAGTCGTTTCATCCTGGGAACGGGCCCGGCGGGTGCAGAGAATGGCGGACGATTCCTTCACGAATTCTGTTTGGACGAACAGATTGCTGAACGCAGGATGCGCCGCGTCCGCAGCTGGAATGGCGAGCACGACCTCCGCGTAACTGGTCAACTCAATGACGCGCGCCGCGGGAGAACGATTGGTGATCGTGATGCGCCGCAACTCCACATCGTCTTCCGGCGACACGCTGATCTCGGTGTGAATTTCGAGGCCGGAACGACGTTGCCGAAACTCGGCGCGCGCCTGCGTGAAGATGGCTTCGTATCCGTTCGTCGGGCGCACGGTGGGCTGATAGGCGGTGGACCAGAAATCACCGGTCGATGGATCGCGCAGATAAACAAACGTTCCCCAGCAATCGCGCGTCGTATCCTCGCGCCAGCGGGTGACGGCCAGATCCCGCCAGCGGCTGTAGCCGCCGCCGGCGCTGGTGATGACGACATGATAGCGTCCGTTGGACAAAAGATGAACCTCCGGCGCCGGCGGCGTGGGATTCGTGAACACGCGCATCGCGCTTTCCCCTTCGCCCGCAAGTGTCCGCGACGTCTCCGACGACAGATCTTCGGCGAACATGTTCGCGGCAGCCCGCGGCAGTCGCTCCTGCAACAGCAGGTCCGCCGCCCTGAGCAACGGACACGCCATGAAGCGTCGCGGCATTGGGCCGTCGCGCAATCGATTGACCAGGGCCAGCAAGCTCATCCCTTGATGATGCGCCATAAACGACCGGATGGTGGCGCTCGACGTGTCCGGCGGCAGGCGAGACGGTGTATAGTCCACAGCTTCGTAAAAACCGTAAGCGCCGGCGCGCCCCTCGACCGCCAGCCGTTGCAGGTTTTCACACGCTTCAACCGGCTCCACCATCAACGCCAGCGCAGTGGCATAGGGAGCGATCACGAGGTCCTCGGCCAAGCCCCGTTTCAGACCCAGGCCAGGCACGCCGAAGGCGCGGTACTGGTAGTTCAGCTGAACGTCAGTCCGGTTGTAGCCCGATTCAGAAATGCCCCAGGGCACGCCGCGCAATCGTCCGTACTCGATCTGTTGTTGTACCGCGGTCTGGCAGGTGTGATCGAGCAGCGTGTTCTCGTAGTTGGGCATGATCAGTCGCGGCATCAGATATTCGAACATCGAACCGCTCCACGAAACCAGGACCGGCTCGCCCCGCGAAGCGACGAGCAGACGTCCCAGCGAGAACCAGTGGTCTTGTGGAACCTGTCCCAAGGCGATGGCGACGTAGCTGCACAGCCGCGCCTCCGAGGCCAGCAGATCATAGAAGCCGGTGTCGCACCGGCGTTCAGTGACGTTGAACCCGGTGGAGAACAGATCCCTGGCCGGGTCGAAAAGAAAGGTGAAATCCATCGCGGCCAGTTCGTCGCATTGTCGAGCCAGGGCTTCCAGGCCGAGCAAGCGCTCACGGGCATGGTCGCTGCCTTGGCGCAGGCAGCGCGAAAGCTCCGTGAGTTGTTTTTGCGCGTCCGGCCGTGATGGGTCGGGTTCCGTCGGGAGTTTTTGCACTGCCGCTTCGATCAACGGGCAGAGCGATTCTGCATACCCCGCGACTTCGCGCAAGGTTGGCCCCTGGTCGAGTCTGGCGAGCCGTTCTTCAATGCCGGTCGCCGCCGCCGTCACCGGCGCCTGATTGATCCGCGCCAAGTCCGATACCCCGGAGCTTGATCCGGGGATCTTTACTTTCGATTTCTGATCTTCGATTCTCGATTGGGATTGCAGAGCCAGCCACGGAGCTTGGGCTAGCATGTCTTCGAGATGCTCGCGGCAATTCCGCTCCAGAATCTGGGCCCATCGGCGGAATTCCTCCCCTTCACCTGCCAAGAGCCGGCCTGAGATCCTGTTGTCCTGAGGGGTGGAGGGCGCTGCGCCGTCAGCGCCACCAGAGGATTCGGCGGCGACAGCGCGCCGCCCTCCAAATCCCGGCAGTTTCCGGACTGCCTCTTGCGAAGCAGCGATCGCGGCGGCCTGATCCGTTGCGTTGGTCAGCAAGGCGAAGGCTGCGCGCAGATCCGAGGGCGTCTTCTCCAACTCGGCGTCGAGCCGCGCCAGCGCAGCATTCTCGCGGGCCAGATCTCTGAGAATCCCCAGAGTGTCGCGCAGCCCGGCAAATATCTGTGGCGCAAACAGGCTTTCGTCGGCCTGCTCCCGCAGTCCGGAGCCCAGCGTCAGCAAATGTCCCGCAAGGTTGCCGCTGTCCACGCTCGAGACATAGAGCGGGAGAAGTGGTTGGAGCGTGCGAGTCTCATACCAATTGTAGAAGTGCCCTCGATACCGCTCGAGCCGTTGCATTGTGGCGAAGGCGTCTTGCGTGCGGCGGATCAGGCCGCCGACCGAAAGATACCCGAAATCCCGGGCGGCCAGATTGGCCAGCAGCGCCAGGCCCATGTTCGTGGGCGAGGTTCGCGAAGCGATGATGGGGGAGGGGACTTCTTGAAAATTGTCCGGCGGCAGCCAGTTCTCCGTCGCGGTGACAAACGTTTCGAAATAGTGCCAGGTCTTGCGCGCGGTGCGTCGAAGGAAGATCAGTTGCTCCGCCGTTAGGTTCGGAGTCGCGGATTCAATCGGCTGGCTGATCCACCAGGCGATCCATGGGGCGGCCAGCCAGAGGCCAAGGAACGGCAGCGCGGGCGGCAATTGGGCCGGTTGGAGTCGGACCAGCAGGAATCCACACAGCAAAGCCAGGATTGGCGCGATCCACATGGTGGCATAAAAGCCCAAGAGATCGGCGCGCGTGCTCCGTTCAGAGTCACTCGACGTTCGCCATTGGAGGAGCCGTTTGTGGGTGACCAGCAAACGCAGCAGCGTTCGTCCGATTGCGTCGAGGCTGATGAAGGCGTCGTAGGGCAGAAAAGCCAGGGTGAGAATGATCTGGCCGAGTTGCCGACCGAAAGACCCGGCCTCCCCCCGCAGATGCACCGCCCACGGCAGATCGGCCGGCTTGCATGCCATCGCGACCAGCGCCGCAAGCAATCCGGGGAGCGCGATGATCGCAAGAACCAGCAGCGATCCCAGGCTGCCGTGCCCGCGAACGAGGAGCCAGTTGCCCAGCACCAGGAGCATCAGGGCGACCGGGACGACACTGCGGCGCAGGTTGTCGAAAATCTTCCATTGGGACAGCGCGGAAAGCGGATTGGCGATGCGCCGGGGGTCCGAACCAGGGACCCGAGGAAGGAGCCATTGCGTGATCTGCCAGTCGCCACGAATCCAGCGGTGGCGCCGATCAATGTCCACGTTGTAGCGGGAGGGGTGTTCCTCGTAGAATTCCACCTCACTGACGAGGGCGGAGCGGGCATGGCACGATTCCAGCAGGTCGTGGCTGAGAATGGTATTCTCGGGGAAGCGTCCAGCCATGGCTCGCACGAAGGCGTCGACATCATAGATTCCCTTGCCGATGAAGGAGCCTTGATGAAAGAGATCCTGATAGACGTCGGACACCGCCCGCGTATAAGGATCGATTCCCGCCGTGCCGGCGAAAAGCCGGACGAACCAGGATCGCCGGGCGCTGGGCAGACTCACGCCCACGCGCGGTTGCAGGATGCCGTAGCCTTCGCGGACAATCCCGCGCACGGGGTCGAATTCCGGGCGGTTCAACCGGTGGGCCATCGTTCCGACGAGCTGACGGGCGGCTTCGCGCGGAAGCTGGGTGTCGGTGTCGAGCGTGATCACGTACTTGATGGACGGCAGGATGGCCGTCTCCCCAACGATCTCGGAAAAGCAGTCGCGAGAACCGCCGCGGAGGAGGGCGTTGAATTCGGTGAGTTTGCCGCGCTTGCGTTCGTACCCCATCCACAAACATTCCCCGGGGTTCCAGCGGCGTGGGCGGTGAAACAAAAAGAAGCGGGTTTGGTTCGTGGAAGGATACTTCCGGTTCAGCATCTCGATCCCGCTCCGCACCCGCTGAAGCAACGCATGATCTCCAGGCAGAATCTCCCCGGGTGCGTCGCGAAAATCCGTCAGCAACGCGAAGTGAAGATGCTCATCGCGATTTGAGAGGTGGTGAATCTCCAGGGTTTCAATGAGGCGGTCGATGCCGTCGAAGCTCGAAAGCATCGTGGGAACGACCACCATGGTACGGCAATCCGGGGCGATGCCTGCGGAAAAATCCAGGCGCGGGAGCAGGCGGGGTTTCACCAGCAGCATGGACGCCCAGTTCATCAACGCCACGGCCAGCTGACTGCCGCACAATAGGAAGACCGGGGTGAAAAAGGCCAGCCGCCATCCCTGTACACCGAGCATCTGAGCCTGCCACATAAACCCGAACGCGACCAGCAAGGTGAGCATCCCAATTCCGCCGGCATAGAACGTCAGCGGAAAACGTTGGATGCTTCGTTCGCTGATTGTCCGCCATTGCCAGCGCACGTGTGCCGCGCCCTCCAGGAGGGGCAGGCCTTTATCGATCAGATAGAAGCCCACATGGGCGGTCCGATCGTCGCGGCTCGTTCTCGCCGCGCCGTCAGCGGCGAGTTGAATCGCCTGCCGGGCCACCTCAGTCTCCGTCAATCGGCTGTGTCGGGAGACGGCTTCGACCGAGTGGCGATAGCGGTCGCGGGTCGAGAAATCCATCTTGCCATAAACGCCGGCCGGGTCTGCGCGCAACGTCCCTTCGACGCGACTCAGCGTCTCCACAAACTCCTTCCAGTCCAAGGCGCTCAGGAAACGAAGACTCGCAATACTGTGGCTGACGGAAACTTGGTCTGCCGCCTGATTTTGACTCTCCTGACTGACGAGCTGTTCGATGGACAACCCTTGCTCAACCAGGCGTTGTTCGAGCCAGCCGCGCGCGAGATGCAACACCGGACTCTGGCGCGCCAAACGCTGACAGAATTCCGCCACGAACGAACTGGAGATGGGGAGGTTGGATTCCGCCATCTGGGCCACGACAATGACGAGGCGCGAGGGATTCGTCTCAGCCATGTCCTGCAAACGATCCACCCATGCGTCCGCCAGATCGCGATCTTCCCGTGCGATGGTCAGGCGGGTGGTGATGCGCTGCAGGTTCTCAATCAATCCCAGGCGCAACATGATGGGAATGGCCCACAACTCGCCCAGTTTCAGGGAGCTCACCGTCTGGTACGCGGCGATGAAAGCGCTGAGCGGTCCCGCATCAACCTGCGCATCCACGTGCGAGATCAATTCAAGCACGATGTCATAAACGCGCGGAAGCCCGGCGGAAGGGCCGCTCACAAGGCGGGGCAGCTCCCGGCTGTATCCACGGGGCAGATGCCGCCGCGCCATTTGGATCTGCTCTTCGATCAGGTAGAAGTTGTCGAGCAGCCATTCGGCGGCGGGAGTGATGCGCCGGCTGGCGTCGACCGCGAGGGTCGCGCGATTGAAGGCCCGGAGGATCTTCTCGTTTTCGCCCAGCCGGGCCAACAGGTGGTTGGAGCTGTGTTGCGGAACGAGTTGATGCCCCGCCGCCAGGTCCCGGGCATGGCGCGCGAGTTGTTCGACCGTGAACAATTCGGCCCGCAACGGCGGCTTGCCCGCGAGTGGACGCGCATGCGTTTGCCTGGCGATCCAGGATACTGGTTTCAATCGAGCGTAAAGGTGCACTATCGCCAGGAAGAATCCTATGGGGTGTTATTCCCGGACGATCATTGCATGACGTCCGCCCGTGTTTTTCACAGCTTCGGTCCGGTGGGGTGAATGCCCACTGGCCGTTGCGCGCGCGCCGGATCATGCCCATCCTGGACGGCGCGGCGACCATCCAGGTGCTCTTGCGCATTAATCCTTCCGTCCGGATCATCGCGGCGAGCGGTGTCGAGGTTACCGAGAATGTCATCAAGGCAACCAGTGCCGGCGTGAGAGATTTCCTGCCCAAACCCTGCACCGCGGAAACCCTCCTCAAGCGGATCCGCGAAGTGCTCGACCGGCCCGCATCGGTCTCACGCTAGATCGGACCCAGGGTCAGACGGGTACGGTGCCGGACGGGAAGCATCCATTTCGGGTAGCTGCGAGAGCCAGGGAGGGTTATATCCCATAGATATTCGACGCATTCGGCGTTACAGTCTCAAGGTGAAAAATCATTGCCCAGATCGAGGCCTGCTGCTGTCGCACCTGAAGCATCTCGTCGCCGAGATGTTCGGGCTCGACCTTCTCGATCCGAATCAGATTGCCAACGACGAGCCGCTCGTTGGCGGCAGCCTCTGTCTCGATTCCCTGGATGTGCTCGAACTCGCCATCTGCCTCGAAGAGGAGTTCGGCATTGCGATTTGTGGAGGAAGAGTGCCGCAGCGCGTCTTCACGAGCATCGCCAGTCTTGCGGACTTCATTAACACCGGCGCGCGGACATGTCCGACTGGTCTGTTGGGGGCAGCGAAGATCGGTCAATGGGGCGGACTCCGCTCCGCGACAGCCGCTTCTTCCCCGGCGTGGCAGCCGGTGTTTGCCAGCGGGGCAAGGCTGACCTTTTAGGAGAGGGCCGTGCCGGACAAGTCCCAGGGCAATCTCAGCGGCGCGCGGTCGGCAACTGGGCGATTGTTCTTTCGGCATTCCCCAGTTTCTCCTGCAAAGCAGAGGCGTTGGCCCGGCTCTCATTCAACTGTGCCTGGAGCCGAGTCGCGTCGGTCTTGGCTTCACCTAACTGTGTCTGCATCACCGTCACCTGAGTCTTGGCGACCTCCACTTCCCCCTGATGCCGGATGGACGCCACGTTGGCGTTTTCCATTTGCGATTGGAAGCCGTCGGATATTGCTCTCGCCTTATCCAACTGAACCTGGAGCTCGGCCGCGCCTGCCTTCGTTTTGTCCACCAGGCTGTTTAGCCGGTCTGAGCGAGCCCTGGCGTCATCGATTCTTGATTGAAGCTTGGCCGAGTCAGCCTTGGCCTCGTCCAATTGCGCATGCAATTGTTCTGTCGCGGATTCAAACTGGGCGATTCGATTTTTGCTTTCCGCTAGTGATGTGTTTTGTGCGTTGATCTTCATCCAAAAGCCCACGACGGCGAGGAGAAGGATGCCGGACAACGCACCAAAAACGATTGCCGTGAGGGGCATTTTGCCCGGCGTGGAGACTATGTAATCGCCCTCCATGGAATCGGAGGGAAGAGTGCTCGTTTTGCCTGCAGCGGGGACCTTGACCTCGGTTCTCGCCTGATTGGAAACAGGAGTATCAGACATGGTGGAGAAAAATTACACCAAGATCTTTCCAAGCTGTATGGGGTATAACCCGGTGCGCTAGTCCGCATATTTCACAATCTTCTCCATCGCCACGATCGTTCGTCTGCTGGCGGTTCCTGCGGTGGCAATAGTCACCGCCACGAAATCGAAAGGCGCTGCCGCCCGTTCGACAAGCTCAGGGTCCCGAGCAAGGTCGATGGAGAACAGCACCCTCCAACTTTGGTTGCGGCTATGCCGCGGTGTGAAACATCCGGGCTATTTGGCCGTGACCGGCTTTCCAACCATGATCTGGTTGTCCACGAGCTCCACGCGCGAGCTTGCGATAGCGACGTCGCCGATGCGGCGCTTCTCGTCGTTGGTGTTGACCCAGCCGCGCAGGGTGACGCGGTCGTTAAGCGTGCCAACATGAACATTCCGGCAGTTGATCTTCGTCGCACGAATCCGCTGATTGATGCGAACCGTCCGGTCGACGTCCCGATAACTCTTGCCCTGCTCGAGCGCGACGGAAGTGTGCGGGCCTTGATACGACTCCTCCTCGTAGGAGGTTCCCTGGCCGTTATCCTGATCAATAAGGACGTAGCGCGGCTCGTCCGCAAACTCCAATCTGCTGTCGTCGAGCAGGAGGCCGTCGCGCTCGGCGTTGAAGCTGAGAGCCATGGCGGGAATGACGCTTTTCGTCTTGAGACGGTCCGCCGCGACAACGACGACGGAAAGAATGCGACCCTTCGGAATGTTAAGGGTCATGGTATACACGATCCCCAACTTCTGATTGTCGGAATTCCCGACCGGCAGTCGCAGAACCTTGCTGGAGCGCTCGACATAGCCGAGAGGCACTTTTGGCCGTTTGTCCGTTTTGCTGGCCGTGGCACCTTCCTCCAGAAAGTAAGGATCCTGCCCAAAAAGGCGGTAGGCCGCAGCGACGCGATCGCTCCGGCCGGCATCGGCCCACTTTGTGAGATCGATTGCAGGAGCGGACTTGAACACGTCGGTGCTCACATCGAGGCGGTAAACTTCGTTGAGCAGATCGGGCAACAGCGCGCGTGGGGGCACCGCCACGACCTTTTCGCCAACATCGAGCGAACTGTCGGAGACGACCAAAACCTCGACGATGCGGCCGTTGATCAAATCGAGACCCAGATCCTTGATGCGTCCGAGGCTCTCGTCCTGGAGGTTCCGTATCTCTATCTTTTCGAAGAGATCGATCCCATGTTCGATTCCGAATCGCTCGTGGGAAGGTTCTGGCTGCGCCCTGGTTGAGAGCGAGATGCCGGCAACGATGGCCGCGCCGGCGAGTATGGCGGACTGGAGTTTCATTTGATTTCCTCTTTGGTTGCGCTTTGGCCCTGCGGCATTCCCACCGCCCCGTGATGCGGACCACGAGAGGCAAAGCGATTGTTCTATTGTGGGAGCATAAGCGAAAAATCGCGCGAGCGTCATGGGGTGTTACCCTGTAACCCGTACGGAACCTCAAAAAGCTGGACGGCTCACCGCGCCCAGCGGTAGCCGAACCCCAGCAGGAAGATGTCCGAGTCCCGGTTGTAATTGCTGGTCACGCGGTCAAAAACCGCACGCACGATCCAGTGTTCGGAGAGCCGCACGGAGCATGTGAGCGAAGCCAGCGGAGCGACCGCCGCCGGATTCTTGCTGCCCACGCTTGTTGGGTGCTTGTGGTCGAGATAAACATAGGGGCCGAGGCCGCCGCCGAATGTGATTCGGTCTTTGAAGAACGTATTGACGAACCAAAGCTGGGTGGCGACTCCGCTGCGCCGGATGATCTCCGGGTCGCCTTCATAAATCGCCGAGGCCGTCCAATCGACGTGCGGGAAAACGCCTCGGCGATACTCACCGGCGTAGGCGCGTGCCTTCTGGCTCAGAAACGTGTTCACGACACTTTGCCCTCCGAAAACTGTGAGTTCGTTCTCGGTCACGTAGGCTTCCTCGTTCGGCGCATCGCCGAGCTTGCCGGGAGTGGGCTTTTTATCCCGCCCAAACCAAAAACCCGCGCCCGCGGTCAGTGTGGTCACCTTTTGCTCGTTGGCGGGACTGATACGGTTGATCATGACCCGGTAGAACCACCGGTCCGAAAGGTAGCCGGTGGCGGACAGACTGTAGATTGGCGCCATGCCGTGGATATTCGCCGTATCGCCGCCGGGCAGCGATTGGGTGTCGAAGTAATAGTAAACGCCGGCGCCAAGCGAGATGGAGAAACGATTGTCGGAAAAAGGCAGGCGCCCCCAGGCTTCCCACGCGGTGCCGTCCCGGTGATGTCCCGGCACATGGCCTTCGTTAATATAGGCAATCGACCCGGCAAAGCTGGTGTAAAAATCCTGACGGTAATCAACCTGCCAGGTGACGCTTGATTTGTCGAAATTCGCGTCGGACAGCAAGCCGCCCAGAAAGGTCACCTCCTGTGCCCCGACCTTCAAGCCGACGCAAAGCAGAACGAGGGCGGACAGTTTAAAAGTCTGGGGGAAGTTTTTCATCGTGTTGGATCGGAAGGGGCAAGGGCGAAAATCGGTCGGTGATCTCTCGTCCGGTTTGCTGAAAGGTAACCCGTGGCTTGAAACGAAAGTATGGGGTGTTACCCGCCCAAGGAGCCCGCAGGAGCTCGTCTCGAGCCTTCTGACAAGTGAGAATCGCCCGCGAGCGGGCTTCCTATCTACGGTCACCTGCCGGGATTATGTCTACTGGATCTTCGTCCGGCCTCCGCCCCAACAAAGCCGTTTTTTGGGTCTCATGCACCGCTACGCATAAGTCCGTCCTAAATGGCGCCAGCCATTTGCTTAGGAACGTGGAGGGCGAAGCCCGACAGGTTCCTGGGGGGGCGGGTTTTACCCCATAGAGGATGGCGGGCAGGTGGTCTACGATGGGGAGTTCAGTGGATTCAACGGGCAACGGCCTGACCCCGCGGTCGCCGCATGACCCGCGGTGTCCTCGCGCCTACAGCTGTTGTGTCCGCCGCCCTCCGGCCTTCGGCTGGTCTTCGGCGGTGATTGAGCCGCTTCACTCCGATGCTTCCTCATCAAACCCTGGCCTCCCATTACGCCACGCCCGAAGCCAAGCCCGAATTCGTCACCCGGCTGTTTGACGGAGGCGCAAAGCATTACGATTCCGTGGTGGACTGGGGCTTCCTTCACAGCGGAGCATCCTACCGAAGCTGGGCGCTGAGGCACAATGGCCTGCGGCCGGGGGATCATTTGCTTGATGTGGCCTCTGGCACCGGGTTGGTGGCGGTCGAGGCGGCAGAGATCCTGGGGACGGCGGATAACATCACATGCCTCGATCCCAGCACCGGAATGCTGGCGGTCGCCCGGTCCAAACTGGTGGCGCATTTTGTTTTGGGTCGGGCTGAACAAATCCCACTGACGGACAATTCCTTCGATTTTCTCACGATGGGTTACGCGCTGCGGCATGTCACCAGCCTGGAAGAGGCTTTTCGGGAATTTCAACGCGTCCTGAAGCCGGGCGGCAAACTGCTGATCCTTGAAATCACCAAACCCCTCGGCTCGGTTCCCGGGTTCTGCTTCCGCCTCTACTTCGGGCGGATCTATCCGTTCCTCACCCGGCTTTTCACCCGCAGTCGCGAAGCGCGCGACATGATGCGCTACTATTGGGAAACAATGGACGCATGCGTGCGGCCGGCTTCCGTGCTCGAGGCCTTGCGCTCGGTCGGTCTCACCGAGGTGCAACACCACACCGTCCTCGGCCTGTTCAGCGAATACACGGCGGTCAAGGCCCGCCCTGCCAACCGCTGATAGCGGTCCTGTCGCCTTTTTCCAACCACCGATCCACGTAAACCATGGAGTCCCCCGTGCCCGCTTCCTTTGCCAACACTTTTTCCGCAACCGAACAGTCGGATCCGATCAAACACCTTTCTGCCGAGGCCCGTGCCGCCTTTCACCGGTTCAAAAACGACGGCGACATGGCCGGACTCGACGTGGTGATCCGCGCAATTCTGTGGGATTTCATGCCCCGAGGCTCCACCGTCCCGCTGGCCGGACGGCCCGGCAGCACCCGGCTGGTCGATGACCTGGGCTTTGACTCCCTGGCGATCACCGAGGTGGTCTTCTTTGCCGAGGATTTGTTCGGCATCAGCATTACGAACGAGGAAATCGCCCGGGTGAGCACGCTCGATGACCTGAATGGTTTCATCCGCCGGAAGGTGGCCGTTCGCCCGACACGCTGACCGCGGTCCAGTCCTGCATGCCACCACTGCCCGTCATCACTGGCCTTGGCTTCATCACCAGCATTGGTAATGACCGCCCCGCCGTGCTCCGCAGCCTTCGCGAATTGCGGCACGGCTTCGAATCGGTCGAGTTCTTCGCCAACCCCAGTCTGCCGGTGAGGGTCGCCGGCACGTTGAAGGGGTTTGCTTTTCCGACCCCGGACTGGCGCGACTGGCGCTGGCCGGACTGCTTCACCGTTGATCGTGAACTCCTCCGCGGCCTTGCGCCGCACGGCGTCTATGCGCTCTGCGCGCTGCAACAGGCGCTCGCGGATGCGGGACTCGATCCGGCCGCACTGACCGGCGGGGACACCGGACTCTACTGCGCCTCGGCCGGTTCGCCGTTTCTCCTCGGCCATTTCCTCGACCAGATGCACGCCACCCGCGGCGAGCGAGGCAATCCGATGGGTATCATCTCCTCAATTGCCGGCACCCTGAATTTCAACCTGGCGGCGCACTACAAGATATCCGGCGCGGTCTGTGGTTTTGTGTCCGCATGCGCGTCATCGAGCCACGCGCTCGGCTTTGCCATGGATGAAATCCGCCTCGGCCGGCAGCAGCGCATGCTGGTGGTCGGCGGGGAGGACATGACCGCCGAGAGCATCGTATCGTTTTCCAGTCTCCGCGCCCTCTCCAGCAACCCGGATCCCGCCACGGCTTCGCGGCCCTTTGACCGGCGCCGCGACGGCTTTGTCGGCACTGGCGGGGCGGTCGTGCTCATTGTCGAGGATGCGGCGCTGGCCCGCCGGCGCGGGGCGCATATCTATGCCGAGCTGGTCGGTTGGGGCCAGGCGGGCGACGGCTATAGCGTGGCCACCTCCCATCCCGAGGGCGCCGGCCTCCGCAACGCCATGTGTCGCGCCCTTGCCGACGCACGGATCGGCGCCGCTGATGTCGACTATGTCAATGCCCATGCAACCTCCACGCTTGCCGGCGACCGCTCGGAGGCGCTCGCATTGCACGCGGTGTTCACCCGCAATGGCGCAAAGCCAAGAATCAGCAGCACCAAGGCGCTGACCGGGCACGGCCTTTCGCTCGCAGGCGCGATGGAGGCGGCTTTTTGCGCGCTGGCCATCGACGAGGGTTTCATCCCTGGCGCCGCCCACCTGGAGGAAGCCGATCCCGTCTGCGCCGGCCTGGATCTGCCCCGCGCTTCGCTCGATGAGGCCCCTCGCATTGTGCTCAACAACAGCAGCGGATTCGGCGGAAGCAACGTCTGCCACCTCCTCCGCCGTCCCGCCTGACCCACCATGCACGATATCTTCACTGATCGCCTGAAAACGCTGATCGTCGTCACGCTCAACCTCGATGGCATCCGGCCGGAAGACATTCCCGTCGACGAACCGTTGATCGGGTCTCCGCGCTTCGGCCTCGACTCGATCGACGCCCTTGAACTCGTGCTGGCGATCGAGAAGGAATTCGGCGTCAAGATCGGCAGCAGCGAGGAATCGCGTCTGGCCCTCGGCAGCGTCAACACCCTTGCGGCCTACCTCCGCTCGCATCCACCCCGCCCCCCGCTGGCTCGCGCAGAGGGAAAGCATGCGTCTTGCGTGCCTGGCGCGGATGGAGTGGGAAACCCGGAGGGCGGACAGGCTGCCGAGCTGCCTCGACAAGAGAACCCGTCCGTGGGCGCGGGTTATCCCCGCGTATTTTCGTGATCCCGGTTGAGCGTTTCGCGTTGTGACTACACCAGCCGACCAATTGCCCGTGGGAATTGAAGCCTGTGATTGTCTCACGCCGTTCGGTGACGCCGCGGCGACTGCCGCTGCTTTGCTCGCGGACCGGCGCGCGCTCGAGCTCAAGCCGGTGCTCGGCCGGGACGGCGGCGACCTCGTGCCGCTTGCGCTCACCGGGCCCATGGACGAGACCCTGCCGCCGCACTGGTTAAGCTGCCTGCACCGGCTGGCCGTCGGGATACCGCCCGCGGCGTGGGGTTCGGCACACGCTCCCGTCATCGTCACGAGCAGCAACTTCGGGGTCGGCAGCCTCTACGCCTTCACGCGCGATCGTGACCCGCGCAACCTTGCCCACGGCACTCCTTTTGCGAGCGTCGAGCTGCTCCGGAGAGAATTCTGCTGGGGTGAGCATGTCCATGTTTTCTCGCACGCCTGTGTCACCGCGCATCTCGGGCTGGCGCACGCTGCGCGGTTGTTGCATGCCGGGCTGGCCGACCGCGTGCTGGTGTTCTCCTACGATTTTGTCAGTCCGTTTGTCGCCGGAGGCTTTCACAGCCTGAAAATCCTGAACGGTCAGCTGCCAGCGCCCTATGCCCGGCGCGAGACGGGCTCGATCGGCCTTGGTGACGGCGCTGCCTTCGCGGTTCTGACGCGCGGGCCCGCGCCCTGCCGGCTGGCGGCGCATGCCCTGTACAACGAGATGTTTCATTTCACCGCCAATCAGCCGGACGGCGCTGGTTTCGCAGCTTGCGCCGCATCGATTTCCGCCGCCGCAGGTGGCCGCCGGGTCTGGATCAAGGGCCATGGCACCGGCACGCTGGAGGCCGGGCGGCTCGAGGCCGAGGCCATGGCGCGGCAGTTTCCCAACGCCCCGCTCACCGGCTGGAAAGGGAGCCTCGGCCACACCCTGGGCAGTTGTGGCCTGGTCGAACTTGCGATCGCCCTCGCGGCGCTACGAGGCGGCCGGATTCCCGGCACGGTTGGCGGACAGGCGCCGAGTTTCACGGACAACGTGGCGTCGCAGCCGTTTGCCAGCGCAGCGTTTGACGGCGCCATCCTCATCAGCAACGCATTCGGCGGCGCCCACGCCGCGATGCTGCTCACCCATGATTGAGCGTTTCATCCATCAGCTGCGCGTCGAACAGCCCGCCCCGGATGAGACTGCGGCCGGCGCACGCGTGCGACTGGCGGACCGGTTCCCGCGAACGGCGCTGCGCCGGATGACCCACCTCGGCATGCTCATCGGATCAACCCTTGACGGCGTGCCACTCGTGCCCGAGGACGCACTGGTCTTTGCTTCGACGTTTGGGGAGACCCGAGCCCTGGAGGATTTCCTGATGAGCTTTCCGGCGGCCAGTCCATTGTTGTTCCAGACGTCGATTCATCCCGGCGGCGTGCAGCAGGTGCTGATCGGGCGGCAGCAGCCCATCGCCCGGTTGTGGCCGCTTGCCGGACGAACCCGTCTGGTGGAGCAGGCATTGCTGACCGCGGTGATCGAGCCGGCCCCGCGGGTGGCGCTCGTCGGCGGCGAGGAACGCGGCACCTGGATGCTGGAACACGCCATGGCTTCGCCCAGATCGTTTGCCTTCGCCGCTATCCTGACCCGCGAGCCGGCCGGTGCGGCGGCTCGCGTCGGCTTCACCCCCGGCATGGAAACCGATGACGCGTGCCCGACATTGGAGAATTTCACGCAAGCGCTGGCCGGGCGCCGGGCGCTGAGCTGGCACGGCGCCGGCGGAGCCTGGACCTTTGACTGGTTATGAGCGCGCCGATCACACGTTCGCGCAATCCCGGGCCGAGCTGGGGCTACGATTTCCTGCTTTGGGCGGAGCGGTGGTTGCCGGGGTGGGGCTTCCGCCCGCTATTGATGACCGGCACGTGGGTTGGACTCGCGTTCATGCCGGTCCAGCGCGCGCATTCCCGCGCTTACCTTGCGGTGGTCTTGGGCCGGCCTCCCAGGCTGCGCGAGGTGTGGCGGCACTTCTTCGCTTTCGCGGACATTCTGATGCTCAGCCTGCGCGTCGGCCGCGGCGAGGCGGTGCGTTGCGTCCTCGAGCCGGAAAACGCCGCGGCGTTCGAGGCACTGGTGGATTCCGGCCGGCCGGCCCTCTTTGGCACGTTTCACTTCGGCGGCTCCGATCTCCTCGGGTATATGCTGGGCGAACGGGGCCGCCACGTCTCCATAATCCGGCTACGTGTCGGCAATTCTGACGACACGCGTCTGCTGGGCCGGCGGTTTGCCGGGCGGGTCTCCTTTCTCTGGATCAACGACCCCGCCCGTCTGATTTTTGAACTGAAGGCCGCCATCGAGGCCGGCGAATCGCTGGCGCTGAAGTGCGACCGGCTGGAATTCAGTTCGAGGGTTGAGCCGTTCCATTTCCTCGGCGGGCTGCGCCTGTTCCCGTTCACCATCTACCATCTGGCCATCTTGTTCGACCGCCCGGTGGTGTTTTGCACGGCGGTGGCGGGCGGTTCGGACGCTGGGTTGCGCGTGTTCGCATCGCCGGTGTTCAAGCCGGATCCGGCGGCGGGCCGCGAGGTCAACACCTGCGCGGCACGGCTGCATTTCCAGGCCGTCCTGACGCAGCTGGAGATTCTCGTCTGCCAGCATCCATTCCTTTGGTTTAACTTTCTACCCCTGAATCCAGAGGTTCCGGCCGCTGGCTGCCAGAGTCCGTGAACCACGAAATATGCTTCAATCAAGTCAAGTTCTCACGTGGCTGCGAAGAACTGATGGGCGCACCTCCCGACTGATGGTGAAGCAGGCTGGGAAGCCTGCACTACGTCCGGAAATCGCCCGCAAAAACCATCAATCGGCGGATGCATCCAAAATCGAGGAAGGCCCCGCCATGTTGCCCGGCGTTCTGGTCGGGGCCTCGCCTGGTGAGGCATGCCGCCCGGCGGTTCGGCGCCAGCCCCTTCGCTCCGGCTGCCATCTGGTGGCCTACTACGCCACGTTGCTGCTTTTTGGCGCGTTCGGACTGGGGTTGAGCTTGTTTTGCCTGCTCACCGGCTGGCTGCCGGCGACGGAACGGAGGGAGCGCTTCTTCCAGCGCCTGATCCATCTCCACTTTGAGCTTTTCCACTGGTGGTGTGCGTTTGCCCGGCTGGTCTATGTGCGCTATCGCGGATTCGAGCATCTGCCGCGAGGCGGGCTGGTGATTGTGGGCAATCATCCGGCCCTGATCGACATCACCTGCCTGCTTGCGCGGCTGCCTGAAGCCGTGTGCATCTTCAAACCCGCCATCCGCCGCAATCCCGTTCTTGGCGCCGCTGCCCGCCGCGCGGGCTATCTCTGTAACGATGGTGGACATGAACTTGTGCGTAGCGCGGCAGAGAGAGTCGCCGCCGGCAGCACGCTGGTCGTCTTCCCCGAGGGCACGCGCACGCCGCCCGGCGAAGCGCTTCTCCCTTTCAAATCCGGATTCATCCTCATCGCCCGGCGTGCCCACGTGCCGATCCAGCTT
>Ga0182027_10003888_pt1 | contig 23396 bp, 17 predicted proteins | sample 712E1DmetaG_FD_121300 | JGI IMG/M metagenome (GOLD analysis project Ga0182027, IMG submission 121300) | Permafrost microbial communities from Stordalen Mire, Sweden - 712E1D metaG (Illumina Assembly) | ecosystem: Environmental > Terrestrial > Soil > Wetlands > Permafrost | place: Sweden... | reverse complement strand
GCTCACATTGTGCGGGTCGTGAATGTTTTCCATCACAATGGTCAAATCCGGCTGACGAGAGCGGAGTACCTGTTCCAAGCGATTCAAGCGACGTTCAGTTCTCATTATCTGTAGTACTCAAAACGTGAATTTCGATACCATTTTTTTCATTACCATTGGATGCACCTGCAATAATCCTACTGCTCCTACCACCAGCACGGCACCGAACAGTTGGATCGTACTGAGCGATTCACCAAGAATGAGAAACGCAGCAATGATTGCGATCACCGGTTCCAAAATACTGACAATTCCCGCAGTCGATGCATCCAGGTACTTTAGTCCAGACACAAACGCCGTTTGTGGTATAAGAATAGACATAACTGCAAACATCCAAAACATTCCCCAATCACTTATAGAGTATTTCTTTGCAATAATAAGCCAAGGGGGATTGATACATAACCAAAAAACTGCGGAGAAGCCGAACATATACACTAACACTGTCCAGAGAGAATAACGTTTCAGCAATTGTTTCGTGGCCAAGATCTGATATGCAAATGTAAATGCCGACATCGGCCCGGTGAGTATAGCCCACCCTTTCAGGTTAATACTTTGCAGCGAGCCTGCCGTCACCGCGAAGTAACAACCAAGTAATCCCAGAACAAGCGAGAGAAAAGTAATGCGGTCGAGAGTATCTTCTTTATTAACGAACACGGAATACAGAACGACCCATACCGGCGCAGTGTACTGGACAAGAATTGCCGTTGCTACCGAAGATTCCTTTGCGGTGAAATAATAAGTATAATTTGTCATGGAAATGCCGACCACACCTAGTATGATAAATTTCCATATATCTGTGCTGTCAATCTTAAATACTGTCCGATTCTTGAATAGAAAATATACAAGCAACAAAATGAACGTGAGTGACGTACGTGTCTGTGCCAGAATCAGTGTATCAAAGCGTGTGACGATGAGATATTTGCCGATTGGTGCCGAGCTTCCCCAGAAAAGGACGGCAAGCATCAAAAGAAAAAATCCACGAAGTGCGTGCGGGTGTTGGTTGGTTTTATTAATTTTGGTTACGTCCGAGGTCATCAGCAAGGGTTCTGTAAAAGTCTGCCTGCTTCTGATCTCCATGCATCTGATAGAGATACGATAATCTGTGCAGAAGCGTTTTTTTATCTTTCACAAGGTTGATGCCTAACTTTAAAAATTCCACAAGCCAATAAAATGGTGGAATGTTGAGTTCCGGATCGTGACAGTCGGCGGCATCAATATACGGCTGGACTTCTTCCGGCTTCGTCAACGCTGCCTTGCGATAGTACTGCATCGCTAACTCATAATTATCGGAGATGGAATATGTTACCTCGAATACACTTGCCAACCACATATATGTTTCATAAGCGAGATTTGGAAATTCCTTCGCAAGCTTTTCTCCAAAGAGGCACAATTCATCAGGATCGAGCGCAGAATTCCAGAAGAGGAGCCGGTAAAGCTCGACATCTTGAATACCTTGCATAAGCGCATCTTCAAAGGCATCGAAGATCTCATTGAAATCTTTACCGTGAGCAAATCTACTGCGTATTTCGTCTTTCGTAAATCGAGGCATCAGGTGTGATATATAATTATATAAATGAAATTAATAAACGCTCGCTTGAAAGGCAAGGTATACAGGCGAATGTGTTTTTTAAAATATTTCGACGATTCTCGGAGAAATACTCTTCATATGATTTATCTATGTTATAAGTTGTCGTAAGTGAATTCCGAAGGCTTGATTAAAATATTTTATCCAGCGACGGATGAAAGTAACCATTAATATTGTACAAACCGGTAGAAAATTTGAATTTATTACCCCTAATCTTTTTCCTCCTTCTTTTTCTGCAACTTTGTGCTATATTTATGTGTTAGAACAAAGGAATGTCAGAATACACCATTAATATTCTTCAACGTGAAATGAATCAAACAAGTGTGAAAAATACTACGCACATCGATCTCCTAGGACTTTCGCCTGAAATCCTCCTCAAGTGGTACGATGAAATGCTCCTCATTCGCCGTTTCGAGGAAAAGTGTGCTCAATTATATGGTATGGGCAAGATTGGTGGTTTTTGCCACCTTTACAATGGTCAGGAAGCAATTGCTACCGGTTCCATTGGTGCGATTACACCCGACGATTACGTCATTACAGCCTACCGCGACCACGGGTTGGCAATTTCCAAGGGACTCGACCCGCGCCGTATTCTTGCTGAACTGCTCGGTAAGAGCACCGGTACGACGAAAGGAAAAGGCGGGTCAATGCATTTATTCAGCCGCGAAAAGAATTTTCTCGGCGGACACGCCATCGTTGGCGGCCACATTCCGTTAGCAGCAGGCGCTGCATTTGCAAGCAAGTATCTGGATGAGAAACGTGTCTGTTTATGCTTTATGGGTGATGGTGCAACAAATATTGGTGAGTTTCACGAAGCTCTTAACCTAGCATCTCTCTGGAAACTTCCTGTCATATATATCATTGAAAACAATAAGTACGGAATGGGAACAGCTGTTGATCGTGCCTCCGCTGTCGATGCGCTCCATTTGAAAGCAGCAGCATACAACATGCGCAATCAAGTAATCGAAGAAGGCCATAATGTGTTGAAAGTCTATCAATCTGTTAACGCTGCGGTTGCTCATGCACGCAGAACGTATGAACCAAGTCTGCTTGAGGTGCAAACGTTTCGTTACCGGGGTCATTCAATGTCCGATCCGATTCACGGCCATTATCGCACAAAGGAAGAAGTTGAAGCACAGAAAAAATTGGATCCATTAACAATGTTTGCAGAAATTTTAACTGACGCAAATCTTGCCTCGGAAAGTTACTTCGATGCAGCAGAAGAGCGGGTAAAAATTATAGTTGATGAATGCGTTGCTTTTACGGAGAATAGTCCGGAACCGCCGCTCGAAGAGCTTTATACAGATATTTACGCAGAATAGAATGAGGGGATAAAAGGCATGCCTGTTGTAAGTTATCGTGAAGCGCTCAATCAAGCAATGGACGAAGAAATGGCGCGTGATGAACGCGTATATTTGATGGGCGAAGAAGTTGCACAGTACAATGGTGCGTACAAAGTCAGTCAGGGATTGCTTGCAAAATACGGGCCGAAGCGGATAATAGATACACCAATTGCAGAGGCAGGATTTACCGGCATCGGCATCGGTTCTGCAATGGTTGGTCTCCGCCCGATTGTCGAATTTATGTCATGGAATTTTTCTCTTGTCGCCTTCGATCAAATCGTTAATAATGCAGCCAAAATGCTTTCCATGTCCGGCGGAAATTTCAATGTGCCGATTGTTTTTCGCGGTCCGGGCGGTGCAGCACATAACCTTGCTGCAACTCATTCGCAAGCACTGGAATCTCTCTATGCACATTTTCCAGGACTGAAGGTTGTTATGCCTTCTAACCCGCGAGATGCAAAGGGATTATTGAAAACGGCAATACGCGACAACAATCCCGTGATCTTCATCGAGAGCGAAGTAATGTACGGAGAGAAAGGTGAAATTCCGGATGGTGAATACACAATTCCATTTGGTTCCGGAGAAATCGTTCGAGAAGGAAAAGATGTCACAATCGTCTCCTGGTCAAAAATTCTCCAGCACATCACAGCGAAAGCAGTCAACCGGCTTGCGGAAGAAGACATTAATGTTGAACTCATTGATCCACGCACGATAAGACCAATGGATTGGGAATTAATATTCAATTCTGTGAAGAAGACAAATCGGTTAGTGATTGTTGAAGAGGGCTGGCCGTTCGCAGGAGTCGGTGCGCAAATATCGCATGAAGTGAGCAACCATTGCTTCGATTTTCTCGATGCTCCAATAGAGCGGGTAACTCAGGAGGACGTTCCTCTGCCCTATGCACATAACCTCGAAATAGCTTCACTGCCGAATATTCAAAAAGTAATACGTGCAGTGCGCAAAGTAATGTATCTTGATTGACCATCCACGAGGAATTTATGGCCACAAAAATTTTAATGCCAAAATTAAGTGATACAATGGCCGAAGGGGTCATTCTCAAATGGCTTAAAAAGGAAGGCGAAAAAGTTAAGCAAGGTGAAACACTCGTTGAGATTGAGTCTGATAAGGCGGACATGGAATTAGAAGCGTATGATTCTGGTGTGCTGCGCAAGATTTTAGTTCCTGAAGGAGGTAAAGCAGGAATTGGTGCCCCCATCGGCATTATAGCCGGCGTGAACGAAGACATTACCGGATTATTGAATGAAACAATGCCAATTCCGCAAAAGCCTCAAACAAAGGAAGCAGCATCACCAACAACTTTGCCCCCGTCACTTTCCCATCTAGGCACACCTTCCATTGCAACTGATGATCACGTAAAAGCTTCCCCGCTCGCAAAACGGCTGGCAGTTGAAAATAAAATTGAACTTCGCTCGATTTCCGGAACTGGACCGCAAGGCCGCATCATCAAGCGTGATATTGAACCACTCATCGATGGTAAAAAAACAATTTCTGCAAAAGTGCCTGTATCAATTATTCCCGGCGGTCATCGCGATATGGAGCTTTCCCTCATCAGAAAAACGATTGCGAAAAGAATGCAGGAAAGCAAACAAACAGTGCCTCATTTTTATGTCACGGTAGAGATTGATATGGATCCGGTAATATCTTTCCGTGAACAATTGAACTCCGCAACTGATTCCAAAATCAGCTTTACTGATATTTTAGTAAAAGCCGCCGCCAGCACATTGATGCGACATCCCAACATCAACGCCACCTATTTAGGAAATACAATGCGCCAGTTTGGTGAAGCGCATATTGCGGTGGCTGTCGCACTTGACGAAGGCTTAGTGACTCCTGTACTGAGAAATTGCGAGCAGAAAACTATTCTTCAGATCAATTCAGAATTGCATGATCTTGCAGAACGGGCTCGAAGCCGCAGACTCAAACCGGAAGAATATCAGGGCGCTACGTTCACCATTAGCAACCTAGGAATGTTTGGCGTAGAAGATTTCGTTGCGATCGTCAATCCGCCGGAAGGAGCTATACTCGCGGTTGGGTCTATTATCGAAAAGCCGGTGGTAAAGAAAGGACAGATTGTTATCGGGCACACTATGAAGGTCACACTCTCTTCAGACCATCGAATTATTGATGGGGCGGTAGCAGCACGGTTTTTGCAAGATCTTAAAATTCTGATAGAGAAACCCGTAGCGCTGATGTTGTAATCTTAAAACTGAGAAAAACAAAGTTAAAATCTGATTTTCTCAGATAGAATATACAATCCTCCTTCTATCTTTCTTATTATTCAATCCTCCGTACATAATAAAGGCGTCCTACTATTGACGCCCTTTGTAAAAAAAGAATTTATAATTCTTAATTCATATCAATAGAAAGCTTGAATCGACAAATTCGATTATTCCCCTTGTCCGCCACAAACAATGTTTTATTTCCATCATAATATGCTATGCCATATGGTTGGTTGAAATTCCTTCCATACGGATCATGAGTACCTCCGAAGGAATATCTTTCAACTCCACGAGTGTTAAAACGATACAAACTATCTGTGGCTGCATCAATTATAAATAAATTCCCCGACTGATCAAGCGCCACGCCTCTTGGTTGAACAAATCGGTTGATTCTTAAAAAATCAATATCACCATCTATACTCGGATAAAATTTTGATACCCAGTTAATCGTCTGTCCCATTGCCTGGAATTGCATCCATTGAACTTTCCATAAAGGAATTACTGTCGAACCTGGTAATTCTACTTGAGAAAAAACAAATTCCGTACTTCTTCCTGTAGGCATCGTAGCCAAGCTGGTGACATTATGAATCGAAAGCAATCCTGTTCCTTGCTGTGCAAAAAGGCTTGTCACCGGAGTTAAAACAACATCATCCTTTGAAAAAAGCATAATTGCATTATCAGGATCAAAAGTGCCAGTATTCTTTTGCCCCGTACGGCCCACATAATAACTATCATCGTAGAGAGTCGCCACAGCTGTGTATCGGCGTGATACGTAATTTCCCAACGTTGTATCCCAAATGACTCGTTTGGGTATTGCTTTTGTTATATCATGATTCACCGCAGGAAGATTCAATCGATAGACAGCTCCAAATGTTGTCTTTTGTCCTTGAAGCACTGTATCAAACTCAGCGCATACAAGTAATTGCAATCGTTTATCTTGAGCAATTGCGACCGGCCGTTGTATCCGTTGCGAATACCCGATGACGCGCCCTGCAATATCCAGCATCACAATACGGTCATTGTATGTATCAGCAACATAGACTAACGGTTCATAACCCACGATGATAGCCTGCGGACTATTAAACCCTGTCCAATCCGGATTTTGCTTGATGTACACTGTATCGCTAATATTTCCATTTGTTGTGTTACTTGATTGATGAAGACTATTCACATCATACTTGTCTTCTTTACAACCGAAGAAAAGTAACACAAAAAGGATCAATGTAATTGGCAAATGTATTTTCATAACTTCACAATCATTGAAATACGATGAACTCCACCAAGATTTGCATAGGCAGCATAACCATAATCAATACCGAGCATGACTCCGCTAAGCGTTGTTGCAAGTCCTGCACCAACAGTGAAGGATTGGTCTTCCACATTAAGCTTGTATCCGCCGCGTAGGAACAGTGTGTTCCTCCAGCCATATTCAGCGCCGATACTTATGTTTTCCGAATTATCATTTGGATGATTTAATTGAATAGCAGTAGTTAATATATTCGTTTCATCTTTTATCGGGTCGACGGCAAATCCAAATTTAAAATTTGTCGGAGGAGGATATTCCTGAAATTTGTCGACCGTCTGTCCGCCGTAAAGCGAAACCGAGCCGCTTGGAGACATTTGATTGCCGAAATTCGTGACAACGGCAGAGAATCTGGATGTCCCAAGCCCTGTCCAATAGTACGTTCCCAAATCTATTACGACACCACGTGTTTTAATGACATCCATAGTTTCTTCCACATAACGAATCGTACTTCCAAAGCTAAACTGGGGTGTTAGTTTCCTGCTGTATGTTACGCCAATTGCCAAATCTCCAAAACTGAAATAGTTTCCTGTGCCGTTTGGTGCAAATTCTGTGGTAATCTGCATATCATCCATATGCAAAGATGTAATCGAAACGCCAACAGCATCGTCAGGAGACAGGTGGTAAACTGCGCCAAGGAACTGATGCTGAATATCGACAAACCAATTTGTATGAGACACGATAATTTCATTTGTTTGAAATTGTGTAATACCTGCCGGATTCCAATACAAAGCCGATGCATCGTTTGCAATAGCCACAAAAGCATCTCCCATTGCTGTCGCCCGGGCTCCAACGCCGATTTTAAGGAACTGCGCTGTCGCTGTTCCGGCGCGCTGTGCACCTAACACCGGAAGCAATTGTGCTTGCATCAATGATGATCCACACAGACAAAGAACTAATACTATTGAATAAATAGAATTCTTCATTCTTAGAACTTCATGCTTAGTCCAAAAATAAAATTACGTCCGGCAAGATACCGGGAAGGATCATACGGAAATGCTTTTACAGGCGCCTGAAGCTGAGGGTATAAAGGATCATTCCAGCTTAATGGTGTCGGGTCGCCGTACTCATAAGCACGTCCTGTAACGGGATTGATGATCGCAGCGTTTTTATTATCCAATAAATTTTTGACCTGAACAGAAAAGACCATTCCCAGGCCCATCACATCAAAATTCTTTTCAAAGTTCACATCTATCCAAAACCAATACTCTCCAACTGCCCCGAGATAATTCGAGTTATCTATTTCATAGTCTGGCCTATTGTTAGTAGTAATCGTTCCAAGTTGAATATATGGAGTATAACGTTTTCCGGATTCATAGAAGGAATGAATATATAAAGTATAATCCTCCAAAATTCCTTTGCCGATTCCAAAGAGCGATTCACCTTTATGGACCGTAAATGTCGTCGCGAGGGTGAACTGCAGCGGCCGATCCCATTCCATATAATTTTCTTTTACTCTTTCAAAGTCACTCCCTTGTGCAACCAACACAGCTTGATCGGGTGTTGAGCTCTTTCCTGTGGTGATGGAATATGATCCCGACAATGAGCCGTTGAACCACTTACCAATTCGTTTTCGATATTCCGCTTCAATACCGCGTGATGTAGCGTAATCCTGATTTACATATGTAATATAATTTGTGCTGGAAAGACGGGCAGAGGTAATCTTTGCAGACTTTGTAGATGCATAATCAAAAATGTCTTTGTAATACGCTGTCACCGATAAAACGTCGTTGTTTGAAAATTGTGTCTGTAATCCTAATTCATAAGCAACTGTCGTTTCCGGATTAAGGTCAGGATTACCAAATTTCTGGAACGATGACTGTGCTGCAGACGGACTTAATTTTGCATATACAAATTGCGGCTTTGGCCGCTTTGAAAACTGACCGTAGGAGAAATAAAGCATCTGGTTGTCTGATATCGGATGTGAAATACCAAGCCGCGGGCTGATTCTTCCTTTCCAGCGATGCCCCAAGAAGGAATACGTTTTACTTAAATAACTTTGGCGGATCTCATCAGGAATCGTAATCACTGCCGGATTATTGACAGCATCATCTACGTACTGGCCGGGAGCCCAATAATCAAATCGTAAGCCAAAATTGAGAATCATTCCGCCATATGTGATATTATCCTGCGCATACAGTGCACCAAATGCCGGAAACACTGTATAAATATCGTTGTTGAGTCCAAGCGTACCTACCCAAGGTTCATAGATATCGATATTCTGCATTTCCTGGAATGTGATATCAAATCCAGCTTTAAATTTATTTTTCTCTGAAAAATTATTCGTGAGATCAAATTTTAAAGAATTTTCAATGACGTAATGATCATGCCACGTGAATCCATTCCCCATATCCCAAAGTCCGTCACCCGGGATGGCGTTCACTGTATCACGCGACGCCCAGTTTATGGGATAGTACACTAAGGGAAACTCGACAAGGTCCTGCGGTTCTTGATACTGTGGATAATTCAATCCATTAGCATCGGCACGAAGGTGAGTAAAATAGTGTGAATACTTCAATTCATAGAACATTGAATTCGACAACGTGTGAGTAATGCTAATCATATGCATCTGATTATCATGCGTATATGTATTCGCGCCATCTAAAATATTTTGAAATGCGTAAGGGAATCCCGGGCTTGACTCGACATATTCAAGATTTGTCTGTAACGATTGTGAATTTTGGTTTATCGCGACAGAACGAGAGTAGGAATACGCGATACGCAACATCGGCGTTATTTTCCATGTCAGCTTTGCCAGCAGGAAATAATTATTTTCTTCCCGCGGAACAAATCGAGTCCCATAAAAAATAGATGAATTTAATTGGTTTGCATGCTTTCCAAAAGGTCCATCAGAAAACCCTGCACTAAAATCTGTGAAAAAGGTTATACTCCCAAAATCGTGAATGCCCAGGATCGGTAATAAGTAAGTTGTCAATGGCTCCGGACCGCTTAATGTCATCTCGCCGAGATCTTGATTAAAGATATGCATAGAACCATCGGTTCTGCCAAGATGATCGCGTTTGTACGAAAGGCTTCCATGGTAATCCTGCGAACCATCTTTCAAAGTCACATTGACAACACCAGAGGTTGCTTGTCCATATTCCGCATTATAGCCGCCTGTGATAACCTGAATATCTTGTATCGCTTCAGTGCTTAGTTGCAAGCCAAACCCTGTTCCTGCAAGCGGATCTTGAATTGAGACGCCATCTAACAAGTAGGAATTTTCGCTTGCTCTGCCCCCTCGAATATGTATTTCGTTATCAGTTTGCACAACACCAACCTGCTGCGCAACAACATCCTTTACATCCACAACGGCAGTTGCCTTTAAGTCTTCAGATGTTATGGAACGCTTACTCGATGTTTCTTCAAGATTGACAAGCGGTTTATCTCCAACGATCACGACTTCCTGTCCAAGCGAGAGTACCGTTTCCTGCATATTCTGATCAATAATACTTACTTTATCTGCCTCTACTCTCACATCTGTCCGCTGAACCATTGTATAACCAACAATGCTAAACTCTAATGTATAGCTTCCCTGTCCCATATTAGGAATCGTATAGTTACCATCAAAATCTGTCACTGCACCGTAGTAGGTTCCCTTCACCTTCACATTCACAACCGGCAACCCTTCGCCGGTTTTTGCATCCTTTACCTTGCCTTTAATGATCCCTTTCCCTTCTGCATTTCCAACCTGAGCAGCAACAGCAAGGCAACTGAGAATCAGAAATATTATTTTTAGCCGCCTCATATCACCGAACTCCAAACTCGTTGTAATATACTTTACGGAGAAATGCTGGGACATTATTGGGAATACCATCGCTCGGATTTCCACCAAAGCGGTGAAGGAGAACAGATAACATCACTATACTTGGTTGGTCGGCATCCTTCACGCCCATAATAATTGGTAGCGTATCGCGGGAAGCCCATAAGGGCGATTTTCCCATCTGATAAATAATGCGGGCATTTGCTTTAGGCAATAAGCCACGAGGGTATGTATAAATTGCTGGGTTCGCATCCCGATAAAGTGTTGGATATGTCTGGTCAACCGCTGCAAGACTATCTTTATATATTAATATGGATTTAAAATAACTTGATTCAATATTATCTATTGGGGCAAAATCTCCGAATCCACGTGCATCTGCTGGATACTGAGGGAATCCTGTTACAAACAGAACTTTCCCACCGGCAGCTTTAAATGAAGGGAGAGAGGATTGTGCAATATCCATTTGTGGATTACTATCACAGTACCATAAAATATATTTGAATAATTTAATGCTTTCAGTAAAAGTGGGTGTTATAAGGGCCGGTACAAAGTTGCCTCTTTTTGTATTCGTATATCCATCCTTAATATCCCAGATATCTTTTGCCTTCAGTCGTCCGCCCATCAATGTGTCCAACATCTGACTATAAAATGAAGCTGTTGCATCGGCGATTCCATAATCATCAATGATGAGGAAATCGCCTTTGGGTTCTTTGACATACCACGTTTTCGTCGTGTCAACCGGCATGCGAATCGTTTTACTAAATGCACCAGCGACATCACGCGCTCTCAGATAAAATATGTGTCTTCCTTCAGTAAGCCCGTCGGATTTATAAAGCGTCACCCTATTATAATCAGCAGTGAGACTCTTCCATTTGGAAGGATTCGTTGTATCGTCGAGCACATAAGAATAATTGACAATCGTCTCATTTCCGTCGACGTCAGAGCCATTCCATTGGAAGGTTGCAACAGTATATGTTGTATCGGGAACATCTGACTGAAAAACAAAACCAACAACCGGCGGTGAATTATGAATTGGATATTTCAGCGATGCCGGTTTCGGATCTCTTAACCCCTGGTCATCCACTGCAGCTACAAAAAAAGTATAGAGCGTATCGTTTGTACTAATCTTTAATCCTATAACACTGTCGTTGCTTGTTGTGAAAGTCCAATGAACATTATCAAACGAGATGTAATACCCGCTCACAAAGCCATCCGGGTCAACGCCCCACCAATGAAGATGCTGTTGACTCGTCGTGCTTCGCAATGTACTATCCGGCACTATCGTCAAAAACGTTTCAGGCGGTTGATTGGGAAGCGGTTGATTGGAAAAATGCTTTGAACATCCAATCAATAAAATGAATAACAGAAAGACAATAATAGTTTGAAATCTCACTGGATTCCTTAAAAGAGAACGGAGAGGAGCACAGTGCTCCTCTCCGTGTGAATAATTACTTCAACAATAACATTTTTTTAATATCCCGATAATCGCCTGCCCGCAGCTCATAAAAATAAACACCTGTTGCAAGCCGGGACGCGTTATACTGAACAACGTAGGAACCCACTCCCTGTTCCATGTTGACTAAAGATTCTACTTGCTGACCTAAAATATTATAGATCCTTAACGTTACATTGCTCTTTATTGGTACTGTATAACGAATGGTTGTTGAAGGATTAAATGGATTAGGATAATTCTGGCTCAGTGAAAATCCTTTCGGAATGCTATTGGGATCCTTAGAGACACTGACAATATAAGTACCAAAATCATCATCCTTTCGCGGCTCAAGCTTGTAACTGCCGTTTGTGTAATCAAGCATACCGCGTATATATGAAAGTTTTGCGTGTAATGGAATCAAGTACGACTTATTACCTTTCATACCAGCCGATAATGGATGGGTCGCGTTGTAGCCATTCGGTCCGGTTATATATGTTGCAAGTGTATCACAGTAATAATGGTTCATACCATTATCGTTGATCCGAACACCAAATGCTGTCGTTGAAATTAGTGTGTCTTGATTTGAAACAAAGAACTCACCGTAGGTATAAGTACTGGTGGGGTCATTAGTTACATTATCGGCATTCCGATATATAACCCACACGTTATCAAGTTCTTGCAACATTGACATCCATGGCTGGAATCCTGAGTTTCCAACGATAGCTGTATTCGAAAGTGAGTAATCAAAATACGGCGAGCTGCTCATCGAACGTACATATGGAGAAGGTATTACACTGCCGCCGCGTCTGAAGGAGGGCATCGAGGTTACTGCTAACGAAATCCTATTTGAAGTCCCATAGACTGAGCCACGCACTGAAACGCTATCACCGCGTTTTAAGGTATCAACAATTTTTCCTGTGGGAGACCAAATCTGAATACCATTGTATTTATTTGTTGATGTACCTGTTCCCGCCTGCAGCCATAACAAAGGTGCATTAGAACGGCCACCTCGTGTAGCTACGTCTTTAATATCTGTCGTATCAGCGATAATAACTCCGCTGATTGTTACTGAATCATATGCGAATCCCGATGTGCTGGCGTTGATGTACGGTGTAAAACAGACATCATAGAGTGACGGACCCGCATCTCGTACTACGTAAAAATATGGGGTTGTTGAATCTGGAAATGCACTATACACTCCAGCTAACCAAGATTCTACATAGTAACTTACTAATTTACCTTCCGCTTGTGCAGGAATCTGGAAATGGTAAAGTGAATCACCTGCTGTTGAATCGACCCTTGTTTTTATCCAACCTGCTCCATATTGATTCGTCTGTGTTCCAACTCTATATTTGACGAACGTGCTATCAGCTTTTTTTGTATTTAGTATTGGAGTGGATGGATCATACGATTTATATGTAATATTAACTGCATCAGTTGATTTTGGTGGAGATGGTTTACGCAAAACCGTCGTAATTGCAGGACCATACTTACTGATACCGATATCACCGGGATATTTTGAACCTTTAAGCTCATTCGGTCCCGGGTACAAAGGCATAATAGTGTAATCGCCACAGGTTCCGGTTCTCGATTGAGGCAGAACAACACCGCGTATATATGACAATTGTGTGCCAACAGGCGGCGGAACATATGTAGAATTTGCTGCACGATGTCCACGAAGTGTGTAATATCCTGAACCATCATACATCTTCATCCAATTTCCTTTAGCATCTTGAAATGTGAAACTGCCATATCCTTGATCAACAGAAGTTACAGTCACATTCCGGATGATAACGTACATTGCTTCATACTTTTCAGCGCGGGACGGCATAGGCGTAGTCCCCACTGCAAAACTATCACACGTTACTTCATATGCAGCTGGGCGATTTCCTGTATTTTTATAATATCCGTTAATTTGTATTGGAACAACAGTCTGGAATAAACCAACTTTGTAGGCAAACATTTCGGTTAGACTATTAGGTTGTGAACCATATTCGATTGCACGTCCAGTAATAGTAACTACCATACCTGTATCAATAGCTGGAATACCAGTATTTTGTGCATTAGCCGATGAATCATCAGTGAGCACATTCAGTCCAGCCCAGAGTTGTCCTGTTGCTGTATCCTGAATATAAGTATTATATCGCTGAAGAGTATATGTAAGGATCGATGGTTTTACAATAACAACACCTGTAACACGGACGGTATCCGACTTTGCATCTGCTCCATGCCAGTACGGTGAATCATCTAAATATGTACCAGCTGATGCGCCTTGCAATGTGTCCATTTTTTTAAGAGAATCAATCGGAACCATTTGCAATTGTGGAATGGTAACCGCTTTCCCGATCTGTTGACTTAGTGCCGTCGTAAACAAAGCTCCAACACTCAAAGCGATTAATAGAAAAACGAGTAACCGCATTTTCATAATGACCTCCAAGATTTTAAAGTTGATGAATAAATTAATTATTTAATTATTAAAAATTTCCCTCGTTGAATATTGCCATTATCTTTATCTTTCACTGTGAATAAGTACAACCCGGATGCAACTGCCTGATCTTTTCTTGTAATCAGATCCCATGCATGTTCTCCACCCGCCAACTGCTGCGACCCATCTGAATATTTTTGGAACCATCGAATGTCGCTGGCATTATAGGTTGCTGCATCATGCTGGAATACATCGATAACATCTCCGGCAAGCGTATAAATCCTGATTTCTGCATGTGCTGGTAAATTAAAGAAGTAGAGTTTTCTATCGCGCTCTTGTGATCCATCCCAATAAGCACGCGTATAGTATGGATTGGGATATACGCCAACAGGTTCACTCCCATTTTGAACAGGCTGGACTCCAACCACAACGCGATTGAGTGTTTGCAATTTACTGCTTTCGAGACTAATGAGGCCGGTTGCTACATCACCAGAATCGTATGCTGTTACCGCAAATCCATACTGCCAGCCATTCAGTAATTGCGGAACACTGAACTTGTAATAATAATGTGTCGTATCTGGCAAAAACTGCACGGGCTTTGCTAAACGGATATTACCAAATCCCGTATTGTATCCTATATAATCATCCGGTCGATCGTAATCACCAAGAAGAACTAAGTTTGAAAGAAAATTTTGCGATTCAGTTAAATCAGTTCCTGCTGTAGTACCGTAAATCCTGTATCCTTCAAAATCTTTGAGGTTAGAAATCGGATCTTTCGAATCTTCAGCACTACGGTCCCAATATATTTCAGCCAATTTATTTGATAGAACAATTTTTACATGCGGTGGATTTGGCGGTGACGGCAGAAAATATCGTTTGGGCTGCAATTGACCATTTATTGTACGACCGGTCCATATTTCATTTGTATCCTGAATGCCATTCCCGTTGCGATCTTCTCCATTATACGTTCGTCGTGCCCATACGCACGTTTGATATAAATTATCACGGTTGTGAGGATATACCGTAAGATCATCAGGATCTGGCCCCCCCCAGGTTTTCATTTTCGCTGCCATCAATGCGAAGATCACATTAACAGAATCACCTGAAGCAATATGCGAGAATGGTCCTGTTGTGAGCATTGTCATATTATTCAGCGGCTTTACGAGGGCATTTTTAATTTGTGCCGGTAATAACCCTGTTGCCATCTTCGCATATTTGGCAGGATCTGTCGCTGGAAAGAATAAAAGCGGATCAGAAGAGTTACCAAATGTCCAGGATTGATAACTCGTGCTGTTTTTATACGGGTATGCACCAAGGAACTCAATCGCAGCATAACTATCTGCAAGTCCGGCATCACCATTATAATCATATGCATAGGCGAGGTTGAGTGTATCGATGTACCCTAAACCGCCCTTATTAAAAAAAGCTGCTCCATAAGGAGGTGTAACATTTGTATTTCGAATAACAAGGTCGGCATAGAGTGCTACATACACACTATCGATCGTTTTTGCACTAACATTCTTGATCCAATAATTGAAGATGACAAAATTATCCGCAAAGGAATAATTGAATGCATAAGTCTCAAGATGCACATTTATTTTAATTGGAGTATGGTCAGTAATAGGCTCGTTATTCCGATTGGGATTTGTCGTATTTGTGTCGGTGAAGTCGGCGATAAAATCTTGATGGCTCACGGCATCCGGGCTATAAAACTGATTATCCGGTAATGATGATTTTTCAACGACCTTTGAATCTGTCCCTGTCGTGAACTCAAATCCTGCCATCTGGCCGGTTTTAATGGAAGAAACATCCACAGCACCTGTTGTTACTTGCAAACCGAATGAGGTTGAAGCGCCTACCCAAAGGCCTCCAATAAACATATGCTCGATACCGGAACCTCGCGGATACTGCATCGATGGCTGTGTAGGCCAAGTCTTAAAGCCCGTACCAAGTACTCCAAAGTTCGATACTGTAATAGAGATATTGCCAACAGTGGTGTACTTCGTGTTGTCATCCGTAGTCGTTTTACTTAAGTGCTGTGCTTCAGTTGCTATGAGAGGAAGAAAAAAAAGAGAGGATAAAACACATCGAATAAGTGGTCTAGTATTCATTCGCATAATCGAGAATTTAGCTACAAATCATTACTTAATGTATATGTTTTTAGTCGAGAGTCAATGTTCTTTCCAGAGAAAGTCGAAAGATAATAATTCGGTAACACGAATGCTATGATTGCGTTTTAGGCGGTATTTTCAGTATTTGCCCAACAAGAATTTTATTCCTGCGCAGGCCGTTTTGTTTCTTCAGCTTTTGTATATCTACGCCGTACATTTTGGCAATCGTGTAAATCGACTCGCCTCTTTTCACTTTGTGGGTTGGCGAAAAGATACCTGTACTTGATGTTTTTACGGGCGGCCCATTTTGGATTTTTGGGGATGAGGCAATAATCTTGACGCGCTCTTCAGGCTTGTCATAAATCTCGAGCGATTGCCCGGCAACAATCCGGGATGTGCGAAGATGATTCCACTGTTTCAAATCGCTGATGCTGACTTCATACGTCCGTGCAATTTTTTCTAACGTCTCGCCGGATTTAACCGTGTGTTGAATCCATTCCGTCGATGATGCTTTACTTCTTGTGTTTCCCTCTTCTGATCGCGCTGCTTCTGCAAGGTCACCCTTTATCAGAGATTGCTTTTCTGAAAATTCCATTTTGTCAACTTTTCCTAAAAGTTTTACCTTTGCTTCTGGTATCCATATAGCAATCGCCTGACCCGCATGAATATAACTGCCGTATGCAATGTCGTTCCAATTACGAATATCGCTGGCACGTACGCTATACCATCCTGCAATATGCCCAATGGTGTCGCCCCGCTTTACATGATAGACAAGTTTCTTTTTCCCTTTCGGCTGTTCTACCTCTCGCTTTGCATGCCGCAATTTTGTTTTGTTCTCTTCTTCCTTCGCAGCAAAAGATTTCATCGCATTAAAGTTCATCCCCCTCACCTCTGGCGAATAATCATATGGAACTTTGCTGTCTGCGACATCACGCGGAATCGGAATTGCGAGCACAGTACCGACACGTAAACGTTTGCTTGAATGAATATTATTGAGGTCATTTAAAAGTGATGCCGCCAAACCATATTTACGGGCGATGGAAGCAACCGTCTCGCCGCGCTTTACTGTATGAATTGCCCAATCCTTTTTTTGTTCGGCAGGAATATGGGAATAGCTGACAAGAAATGTATCTTTTCTGCCGTACGGAATTCTGAACCGATATCCGGTAACACCGGGAGGCGTACACCAGCGAAGCAATTCTGGGTTGAGTTCCTGCAACGTGTCCACTGTCGTTAAAGCACATTTTGCGAGAACACGCAAATCGACACAGTCGTTTATTTTCACAACATCGAATGCAAGTGAATCCGCCTTGGGGATATCTATGAAGCCATGCCTCTGTGGATTCATGATAATTCTTGCGACTGCAATAAACTGTGGAATATAATTTCGAGTTTGTCGGGGCAAATTATTTCTCATTTCCCAGAAATCTGTTGACCCGCTGCGCCGGATAGCCCGGAAAATTCTGCCCGCACCGGCATTGTACGCACCTAACACTAAATTCCAATCGCCTAAATCAGAATACAAGTCTTTCAAATGCCTCGCTGCGGCTCGAGTGGATTTTTCAAAATCCTGCCGTTCATCAATCCACCAGTTCACACGCAAACCGTAAAGCGAACCGGTTCCTTTCATGAACTGCCACAGTCCAACGGCACGCGCCCACGATCTTGCATCGGGCCGCAAACCGCTTTCCGGCATCGAAAGAATTGTCAATTCTTCGGGAGCTCCTTCCTCTTTGAACACACGCTTCATAATCGGGAAATATTTACCGGAGAGATAGAGCCAGCGTTCAATATAATGCCTGCCTCTGCCCATAAAAAATGCAGTGGCACGCTCAACATACTCATTGAGCGGCAATGGTACCTGCGTACCCTTAATTTCAATTCGCGGAATCTTCAGTCCTGTCGTGTCGCCTTGTTCCACCACCTGATTTAATTTTTCGCGAAGTGCATAAACGGATGCATTCGGGCCGAGGCTGTCGATTTGTGCAATGTACTTTTCGTAATCTTCCACAAGACTTTTGCTCAAATCCATATATTCTTTAGAACTGTCGATACTAGAGAAATCGCTTAGTTCATTAAGAATCTGAATCGCGGCTTCAAATTCAATCCCGCAGCTGACAGAATCACCTGATTCTTGAGAAGCAAGTGCAAGTAAATAATGCTGGCGGGCTTGTTCCAGCCGCTGGAGGATGAGTTCCATGTCCTCACCTAAGCTATCAGGGGCGGAATTGCCATTTGCATAAGCTGTATCCGCTGCATTGTTTACTGAATCGGCGGGGCTGGCTTTCGGCTTACTACTATGCGGCTTATTTCCATTCTGTTTTTCAAACGGAGTAAGCCTGATGTCTTTGCCAGATGGGAGTATCGTTTGAGGTGTTGAAGATTGCACCGAAAGATCAGTACTAGTATGCGTTGCTTGTTCTGAGGAACAACTGAGAAAGAGCAATGATAATAATACAACAACAAACCGCTGCATTTGCCTCTGTACAATTTTTAGTGAATCGAATTCTTTATTTAAAATACGACATCTATACTGCTTAATCAAGTGATTGGGGCAAATGAGAAATGAATATCCTTTGAGTTTTTTTCTGTCACTCACGCTGAAACTGTTTCAGCTGATTTACTATCGTGAATGAGTGAATAGACCAGCATTTCCATGAGATGATTGGGATCGGGTGACGTGCTTTTTAATTGTATATCCGCATCGAGAAGAACTCCAAAAGAATTTTCAATCTGTGAAGATGAAAAACGCCGTGCTGCCTCTGCGTAGTTTTTGAAGTAGTACGGAGAAATTCTTGTTGCAGCAATAATTTCTGTTTCCGATTCACCGTGTTTGAGCATATCCTGTACTTTCCAAACCAGGTTAAAATATCTTGTCAGCATGATAATGGAAAGCTGCGGCGCTTCACCTGTTTCCGTCATGCGTTTCACAATCCGCATCGCTTCGGCAATATTTTTCCTCCCAATGGCATTTTGCAAATCAAAAACTGTGAATCCCCTTGAGACACCAACAACATCCGCAACATCTTCCAGCGTTACGAGCGTTCTTTCCCCAAGGTACGTGAAAAGCTTATCCAATTCATTTTGGATTGACCGGAGTGAATTTCCGATATATGCCTGCATCAATCGACAGGCTTCAATATCAACTTCCTTCCCCATCGTTTTACAGCGGGCAGCAATCCATGCTGGAATTTGATTGTCATAAAGGGGGTTGAAAGAATATACTGCACTGTTTTTTTTCAGATCGGTGAACGGTTTCGTACGAAAATCAGCTTTTTCAGCAACCAGGACAAGGCAGGTTGAATCCAGCGGACGCGCAATATAAGCAGAGACGAGCTCTTTTACTGATTCATCGGAAAGTAATTTATCGAATTCTTTAATCACAACGACCCGCCGGTCGCTCATCATAGGAAACGACGCCGCATGCGCCATGACCTGGCTTGCATCTGCTTTACTTCCATAGACGATATCGAGATTGAATGCTTTCGTGTCCGTCGTCAATAAATCACAAATAACACGATCCACACATTTCTCGCTCAGGTAATCTTCCTCGCCAATGAACAGATACACCGGCGCATAGTTCTTCCCTTTTGTCGCATCAATGAAATCGTCATAATTCGGAAATTTATTTTTTTGAGCTTTCGACATTGCCACAAATGTTATTTCCCGGCTTCTTTTTTCACTGTAACCTTATTCATCACGACATCAATTTTCGGCTTTCCATCTGTAGGCCCCATTTGCGGGATAATCTCAACTGCTGCAATCGAATCCACAATATCCATCCCTTTCGTTACTTTACCAAAGATTGTATAGTTCTTAGGCATCGGTATATCATTGAGCATAATAAAAAACTGACTTGTGTTTGTGTTCGGCCCGCGATTAGCCATTGCTACGGTGCCTCGCTTGTATCCTTCTTTAAACGATGGTGCCGAAGGGTTCAGTTCATCTTCAAATTCTTTTCCATAAATACTCTTTCCGCCTCTTCCTGTTCCTGTAGAATCTCCGCCCTGGATGACGAATCCTTTGGAGATGCGATGGAAGATAATGCCATTGAAGTACCCTTGTTCGGCAAGACCGGCAAAGTTCGCAACGGTTTTCGGCGCATCGGATTCAAACAATTCCAGTTCAATATTGCCTTTGGTTGTTTCGATTAAAATGTTCACGGTTTTTCCTTTTGTTGTGTCAGATTGACACCCAATGGACTGCGAAAGTCCAAAGATGATTGTAAGACAGACTGCAAGTTTTGTTGTGTGCATAGTTCGTTCCTTATATAAAGAGAATACCAAGAATTCCAATTGTCAAACAATAAAACGAAAACCAACTGAACTTTCCTTTTTCCATAATTTTCAACAGCACTTTGATGGCAAAATACCCGGCAATTGCCGAAACAGCAACACCAACCAATAAAGGCATTGTACCAAGAGTGTTGCCATACTTAAAAAGTCTATACCCTTCCAATAACGAAGCGCCTGCAATAACCGGAACGGAGAGAAGAAATGAAAATCGAGCCGCTTGTATAGGAGATGTTTTTAAATAAAGTGCTGTGCTCATTGTAGAGCCGGAGCGCGAAATGCCAGGCAGAATCGCCACTGCTTGCGCAAGCCCGATGATGAACGCGGATACTAACCCGACCTTTTTCCCTTTTACAGGTTTGGAAAGCCTTGTCAGGAATAAAATTAATCCGGTTATGACGAGATTCATCGCCACAAGTTTAGGATCTGTAAATGCAGCCTCGATCTGGTGACGATACAGCAGTCCAATGAATCCTGCCGGAATCGAACCTATGATAATGGTGACTCCAAGGCGGAAGTATTCTGTTTTCTTGTATTCTTCTTTCAGCTTCATTGTCCCAAATGCTGTAACGAATGACCGTAGTATTTCAAGAATATCTTTCCAAAAAACAAACACAACACTAATGAGCGTGCCGAAATGCACAAAAACATCGAATATAATCATTTGGGGAGCTTGGAGATTAAGTAATTCCTGCGCCAGTACCAAATGGCCGGAACTGCTTACTGGTAAGAATTCTGTGAATCCTTGAAGAATTGCTAAAAGAACTGCATGAAATAAACTCAATACCTATCTCCTTATTTTTGATTATTCTATTTATTTTTTCAAAACCAATAAATAGCCAAACTTTACATCTCGATGCAATCTGCTCTATATATATTATATATTTGTTATGCTTCTTTTGAAGAAGCACTTGCCAGATCAGACATGTGAAGATGGTCACGAAAATAATAATACACGCCTATAACCATCACAACAAGATATCCAACTTCGTGTGTGACAATCGCATAACTGAGCGACGTCGTTTCGTCTATTCCATACAGCTTTACCATCGCGACCTTTAAAAAGGAATGATATGTTCCCATCGCTCCTGGTGCCGGTAAAATCCATGCAATAGATGAAATGACTAAGAGGACTACAGATGCGCCAAAATCCATTCCTGATTTCACTAATGGAGCAAATGCAAAGAACGGCACAAACATGATCAGTGCATTCAATGCCCATATTAAAAAACTCTGAAATAAAATAACGGCAAATTTATTTCGATATTTCGCCACAGCAAATCCAGTATAAAACTTATCCAGTATTTTTTCTAATTTTTCCTTTCGTTTTTCAGGAATAAAACGGAGTGCTTTTGCGAGAAACCGGAATAATGATTCCGCTTTGAAAAAGAGAAGAATAAAAATGATCAGCGCTGCGATGGAACCGATAAGGAACAATGGACGAATGACGTCGGGCTGATTCACAAATGGATCGAGCGAGCGAGGATAAAAAAAGAGAACGACACAGACGATGAAGTAGAAACTCATGAAATCCAGAATACGTTCAACAACAACCGTTCCGAATACCGAGCTTCTGGAAATACCTTCCTGATTTCCGACAATGTAGGGACGAACAAACTCACCGACACGCGGCAGTACATTGTTGATGGCATATCCAATCATTATACCTGCGAAAAGATTGCGTTTCGAGATCGGAGATTTGATAGGAGCCAGCAAGTGTGCCCAACGCTCTGCCCGAACCCAATTCATGAGAATATTCAGCGGAATAAGCAGTGATACCCACCAGTAATTCGCGGCCTTTAATGACTCCCACAATTCAGAAAACTTTACTCCGCGAAACGCGAGATAAAGAAACCCAAAAGCCAAAAGGAAACTTATCGAATATCGTACAATGGTTCGTGATTGAGCAGACATAGGAGGATGACGGTGCGATTAGCGGAGATCCACGACTTCTGCACCTGCAGGGGTCTCGAACGTGAATGTTTTCTCTTTGATATTTGTATTAAGTTTGATGTCCTTCACCGAATATGTTGTTTCTGTTTCGTTCACATCCAGGATTACAATTTTTCGCACCATCCAGCCGTTTTCTTCTACAGAAATTTTTACTGATTTCACAAAGGAACGGTCGTCTTTTGGCACCAGTTTGAGAAGAACGACGTTTCCCGCTGATTGTTTTTCAATTCCAAGCAGGGAAGCATAATAATTTGCCGGAAGATTGAGCATGAATTGTTCTGGAGAAATTGAATTGGAGTTCTCTTTGTAATTATCCACAATCACCTGATTGTTTGCCGTGGAGTACGCCCACACTGTTGTTCCATCCGTGACTATTGTTTGATGTTCCGATTCAATACGATAGTGTTTTGGTTTTTTCATTTTCAGCGTGCCGCTGAAATTTTGCTCAATATTTGAAAAACCAAACTTGACGTGTTGTTCAAATTGGACAACCGCATCATCAATCATTTCGTAGCGGTGATGCAATTGTTCAGTCACTTGCTTTACTGTCCATTCTTTTACCTGCGCCGTAGCTTCCATGACACAGAACAATACCAATGCTGCTGCAAATTTATTTTTCATGCTCATAGGCTTTTTAATATCACTTCCAATTCTGCTTCTGTTTCCACCAGCACTTCACGCGCTTTGCTTCCGTCAAACTGCCCGACAATACCAGCTGCTTCTAATTCATCAATTAGACGTGCTGCGCGCGAGTAGCCTACTTTCAATCTCCGTTGGAGCAAGGACACTGATCCTTGCTGATGCCGCACCACAATGTGCCCCGCTTCTTCAAATAATTCATCTTCACTGACACTTGCACTTGCACCGGCTTGCCGCTTCTTTTCCAAAACTGACGGCAATTTGAATGGAGCGC
>Ga0182027_10003885_pt1 | contig 23405 bp, 19 predicted proteins | sample 712E1DmetaG_FD_121300 | JGI IMG/M metagenome (GOLD analysis project Ga0182027, IMG submission 121300) | Permafrost microbial communities from Stordalen Mire, Sweden - 712E1D metaG (Illumina Assembly) | ecosystem: Environmental > Terrestrial > Soil > Wetlands > Permafrost | place: Sweden... | reverse complement strand
GGTAATTATATGTTCATTTATTCGCTTCGCTCATGAGCTAAAGGTTCTTTTCCAGTCGATGAAAAGAAACCCCGCCTGACCGGACGGGCAGGGAACCAAAGAAAAATCTTGAACCGAGCGCAGCGAGCTCATGAGCTTGCGAATAAAAACCCAGTCAGCCCACTCCGATTTTCTCAAATCTTCGATTTGTTAGAAAATCGTGAGTCCACGAAATTGTAAGTTCAACAAGTTGAACACAATTTCGGGACAAGCCACAGCCTGCCCCGCAAAAAGCGGGGGCCGACCCAATCAACGCAGGTTTTTCGCCCACCGCACTTTAATCCTGCAAATTTAAATTTAAATATTTTATTGTAGATCAATTATTTAGGGAAGAAATTACCTCATTTTTCGGGCAATTTATAGGAAGTTAACTCCGCCTTAGAAAAAATGCGTTAAGAAAATCAATGAATGAAGCGTTAAAAAGAAATGTGTTTGATCCCGACATTTTTTGTCGGGAGAGTTCATTTCTTTTAGTGTAATGAATTGATTTTTAGCAATTTTTTCGTCAGCGGCGGCATTTTTGGTTACTTTTTTTGCTGTTGAAAAAAGTGACAAGGAAAATAATTCTAAAATAAAATTTCTAAATTTTTGCTTTACTCCTGAAAATCCTTTATTAAGTGTCAAAATAAGGATGAGCGCCCTTCTTAAACTTAAAGCAGGGCGCTCATTTCCTAAAAGTTTCTTAAATATTCAGGACATCGCTTGGACTAAACTTTTTAATCATTTCAAATTGTACCTCCCAATCCAAAAAGAGCTCCCAAAATCGCTCCTCCGATTGAGATTAAAAACACCAACCACAACATAGTAACACTTCCAATCACAATTCCGATAATACTTAAAATTCTTCCTGCATTCAGATTTCCATATCCGGAATATGAATACGGATCCTGCAGATAGAGGTCTTTTCCTTCTTTGGAAATTACAAGTCCGATAATTCCCAGTACCAGCCCCAGGATCCCACACCCAAGCACAACAGACATGATTCCAAGTACAAGTGTAGCGGATGCATTTGGAAGTGGTTGTTTTTGATTTATTAGTTCCATAGGATGTTTTATTTAATAGTCAGATTCATGTTTGTTGGTTTTAAATTATAACTATATAGGGATTATAAATTATTCCATAGCTTTTAAATTTAGAGCATATAATGTTATAAATATTGCTGCAGTGAACAGACCACCAAATGCGATGAAGAAAGACACAAAATTGAACCCTATAAAAATCATGGGAACGAAAATGCCAAGAATTTTAATCGCTGAATAAATATAAAATCCCGATTTTAGCTGCTTCCACATCATTATAACTCCTGCAAGCGCAATAACAGATGTAATAATTGAGATGGTTGCAAGAAGGGGCGCATTATCGACTAATTTTAAAATCGATTCGAATATTTTTTCAAGAAACGCAGTAATAAACGGATTTGAGGAATGAACCTGACTCAGGCTTTCTTCCATGCGATCCTGCATTATATTATAATAAGAAGGTCCAAGTTGTCCGAAAATGAATAATTTTAAATTCTTTAGGATTTGAAATCCGAGGTTGATAAAACTTAAGATACAAACAACAGTCAGAAAATTTGGTCTGACAGTTTTCGATGGTGGGACTTCCATAGGTTCACTTGTTAGGGATTGAATACAAGTTAGAAAAAAATTAGAACCAGGCCATTCAAATTATCTTATTTTTTTTTAAGATTGCTCGGCTAACAATACAACATACAGAAAATGAATATATTAATGTGTTTCTTGTTGAAAACTTATTTGAAGGGTTCTGCCCTTCTTTGCTTTCTACTTTAATGAATAAAAATTAACTTTGGGCACTTAACTAACCTGATAAATACGATCCAATGAACAGGGACAAAACTATATTCGACCTTATTGAAAAGGAGCACCAGCGCCAGTTAAACGGTATTGAACTGATTGCTTCCGAGAATTTTGTGAGTGAACAGGTGATGGAAGCCATGGGTTCCTTTCTGACAAACAAATATGCTGAAGGATATCCCGGCAAAAGATATTATGGAGGATGTCAGGTGGTCGATGAAGTGGAAACCCTGGCAATTGAGAGGGCAAAACAACTTTTCGGAGCATGCTGGGCAAATGTTCAGCCTCATTCGGGAGCACAGGCCAATGCCGCTGTCATGCTTGCAGTGCTTGATCCCGGAGATACTTATCTTGGCCTGGATCTTTCTCACGGAGGACATCTTACCCATGGATCACCTGTAAATTATTCAGGGATATTATACAAACCGGTCGCTTATCGTCTTCGTGAAGAAGACGGGAGAATCGACTATGATATGATGGAAGACCTTGCAAAAAAGGAGAAACCAAAAATGATTATTGCCGGCGCTTCAGCATACTCGCGTGATTGGGATTATGCTCGCATGCGTGCTATTGCAGATAAAGTCGGGGCAATACTGATGGCCGATGTTTCACATCCTGCCGGACTGATTGTAACAAAGCTATTAAACAATCCTTTTCCACATTGTCATATTGTTACTACTACAACCCATAAAACATTGCGTGGCCCACGCGGAGGAATGATACTGGTGGGTGAGGATTTTGAAAATCGTTGGGGAAAAACCAACCCGAAAGGCGTTTTGAAAACTATGACCGAATTGCTTGATTCTGCTGTTTTTCCTGGTATTCAGGGAGGGCCGCTGGAACATATTATTGCCGCTAAAGCCGTCTCTTTTAGTGAAGCCCTAACCAATGGCTACAGGGAATACATGATGCAGGTGAAGAAAAATGCAGCAAAAATGGCAGAGTGTTTTATATCTAAAGGTTATCATGTAGTTTCGGAAGGGACAGACAACCATTCCATGTTGATCGACCTTCGTTCAAAAGTGCCTGATGTAACTGGCAAACAGGTTGAAAATATACTCGTAAAGGCAGATATTACCGTAAATAAAAATATGGTTCCCTTTGACAGTCGTTCACCTTTCCAGACTTCGGGTATCCGCGTAGGAACCCCGGCGATTACAACCCGTGGAGTGAAAGAAAGTGTAATAGTTGATATAGTCAGCCTCATGGATGATGTAATTACTGATATTGAAAATGAGTCAGCTATTTTAAAAGTAAAAAACAAGGTGAATGAAATAATGGCCGGATATCCGCTGTTTGCATACTAATTGGGCAATAATTAATAGACCAGCTGATTTATTTTAAAATGCAGCTGTTGTAATTGACATCTATTTTGATGTATACTATATAACGGATATTAGCGATTTTTTAAATTTTCCTGATAAACCAGACCATAGAAGTAAATTGGGTTTTCTGATTTCACTTTCAGAAACATAAAAATTCCCGGAACAATATTGAATTGAACCGGATTACTTTTTAATTTCTTCGGATATTAAGAGACTAATTTAAGATGAAATTTTGCCCTGCATCATTTCGAAAATTCTCTGAATTTGAATTCTGAATAATGTTATCTTTTATTACAGTTGATCCATTTGCGTTTCCTTCAATATAAATTCCTTTTGTACCAGCACCATCAATATTATTATTTAATAGTGAAGCATTTATTAAATGTAAGGGACCATGTATGGATATACCTGAAAAACTTGCATCGTAAATATTGTTATCCTGGATATTCAATTTTGCATCAATATTGGAATCTTTACTGAATATCCATATTGCCCCGATAGTTGGAGTAATGTAACATTCAGAACCGCAGCGGATCAATGTATTTCCAATTACCGAGATTGTACCGCCAAATGGGGCCGGCTTAAAATTAGAGGATATGTTTATTCCGCCACCCGAATAAACTGCATCAGCTGCCGTATTGTATTCGATTTTATGATCAATTCCGCCATAAAGCGCTATACAATTTGCCAGCCATGGCAGTTGAATGAGGTTGTGCCTGAAAATGATATTTTTGCATGCCATACTGTCTTGCGACCATGTTGCGAGGGCATCATCACCGGTATTCCGCAGGTGTGAATATTCAACGATTGAATTGCTCGTTCCCCGGCAATAATTTACACCATCGGCCATTGTATTGCGGATACGGCAACCGCTTATAACCATTCCGTCTGTAATATCCGTCTTATTTTGATAATTGGCAATCCAGAACCCACATTTTACATGTTCAATCCATAAATTCCGGATCTCCGAACCTTTTCCAAAATACCCATTAAAAGCATTATCGGGTGACTCGTCAATTCGGTAGTCAGTTTCTCCGAACATAGCAAGATCAGAAACTTTACAGCTATCTCCGATACCCTGAAACCGGGTAAACATACCCGATAATATTGAGTACCACATTCCGACTCCTTTGATTGTTATATTTTTTATAGGAATTGCCATTGTATTCATGTTGAAATTACCCGTCGGTATCCACACTATTTTATTTTTGCTTTGAGCATCCTTAATACAGTCGATAAGCGCTTTGGTATCATCTGTAGTGTCATTGGCTGTTGCTCCATAACTGGTTATTGAAAGTGCGTTCTCAGGCATCTCCAGTGCGGCCGGAATTTTTTCCAGATCAATCAGGTCAATAATGTAATAGGATGCTGTATCTGCAGCATCTTTTTGCAGCCTGATCTTGTCACCTTCTTTTATGTTCCCAATGAAGGCATGCGACTCGTCAAAGAACCTGTGGGCTTTCCCGTCGGATGGTTTGTTTGACCATGGAAAATTTCCATAGATCCAGGCATATTTTGAAGTGAGATTCAGATTTTGCACGTATTTATCGTTTATATACAGACTCAGGGTAGCTTTGATTCCACCGCCTGCCTGAGCGTCTGGTATGCAATATCTTATAACGATTGAATTTGCTTCTTTGGTAGATTTAATTTCAACATATTTTCCGGTAGCATCAAGCCTGACAGCTCTTCTTCCTGATGCTTCTGCTTCAGGGGTATAATATGTTCTTGATGGGCCGATAATTGTACCATTGGTTTTGCCTTGTTCTGCCTCATATTCAAGCCATTGGATGCTTATATTCTGATTGGAAAAGCTGAGTGCAGTTTTTCTATCTTCGGTTTTTTTGTCGGGTAGGGACAGACGTAAGAATAAGACTGTGAGACTAATTAGAAGGAACTGAATTCCTAAATAATATTTGGATTTTTTCAGGTTTAAATTAACTTTCATATGGAAGAGCTTAGTTTTTTAGGGTGCCAATTATTTCGATGTATTTCTAATTTTTTATTTGGCTCGTATTCTCAAAAGCTTCTCAAAACAAAGTTTGAATTTAATCTGATTATTTGTCAATAAAGCCATATAAATAAACAATCATACGAATTTTATTTAAAATAGTTCAGGGCTTTATTGCGGATTTCGTCTTTTATTTTAAAATTTTCAAGTGTTTGTGTGAATGTGGAGTACTTCGAATTGAAATTTTCAATTTCAGTGATGCAACTTAAGGGCTTATATTCCAATTTCATACTTGTGACATCTGCATCGGACAAATTGTTAGGAACCCTCCCGTTTTCTTTCAACAATGCTACACAGAGCCTCAGCCGGTTCATTTTTCCGATTACACCATCTATAATGTTAATGCTACCATATGTTTCCGGTGAATAAGATATAAGCGCCTCAATTTTTTTGGAGCAATTTGTTTTCGGTATGTATATGTGTACAGTCAAATCGTTACCTGAATAATTCCAGCAATAATCTGCTTTTTCATATGAATATGGAATGTTTTTTCCATTAACTAAAATGGTTTGAGGGGCCGGCGAACCAAAAATCTGAAATTCATAATTGCGTGTGTCGTTCATGTTGATAAATTTTCCTACACGAGGAAAAACAGTTAATTTGAGGCTGCCATCCTTGTTCTTTTCGGATTTTAGCTTTGTAAATGCATAACCATCCTTCATGTATTCTTTGTCATCACCATTGTCTTCATACATCGATGTTTCAAAGCTTTCACCCGGATAAACCCGCACGATCAAATCATCCAATGTTTGTTGCAAATTCTTAATTTTCGGATACATTGGAATAATAGCTCCGGCTCTGATATAAACCGGAATTTCATTGATAAGGAATTTTCTTTCATAGACCTGTCCACCTTTTAGAAGTGTGCCCGTAAACCACTCATACCAATTACCCTCCGGAAGCCATATTTTTACAGTTGCAAAATTATCTGTCTCGGGACTGGTAACAGGTAACACAATCATGTCATCACCAAAGAAGTATTCATTTTTGAATTCGTATGCCTCTTGATTATCAGGATACTCATAATACAGAGGATGACAAATAGAGATTCCTGTATCATATGCCTTCCTCGCCATAGTATAAATATAAGGAGCTAAGGCATATCGGATATCAACAGCATCAAACATTGGATTTCTGTATGCCAGTGGATAAATCCACATTTCCTTTCTTATTCTGCTGTCTTTAGTGGAATGGGTCCGAAAAATTGGGCTAAAAGTTGCATATTGAAGCCAGCGGGTAAATAACTCCGGATTTTTAGCATCCAGCGTATCGTTATCCAATATCATATGTCCGCCAATATCGTGGCTCCAGTATCCATAACCAACGTTCGAAGCAGTAGAAGTAAAGTAGGGCTGGTAATCCAGTGATTTCCAAGATATTTTTGTATCACCCGAAAAACCTATCTGATAACGATGGTTTCCCATTCCGCCCCAGCGATGGTATAACATCGGACGATTGCTGGAATTGCGCTCCATATCGGTAAAAAAACAATAGTTTAACCACAAGGTATTGCTCAATCCCTCCATTTTTTTTGAGTTCTGCCATTGTTGCCAGTCCAGCCACCAGAAATCAACACCCATTTCCTGATAGGGATGAAGAACAATTTTAAAAAGATTCTCCATAAATTCCTTATCGGCACATTCAAAAGGAATATTGTGATGTCCCGTAGTATCGAAGTTCATGGCTTTTGCAAATTCCGGATATTTTTCTTCATCAGCAGAGATACCCGAAGCAGGGTGGAGGTTTAATGTAGTCTTCAGTTGCATCTTATTTGTCCATTCCAGAAACTTCGAAGGATCGGGGAAAAGACTTTTATTCCATGTATAGCCTGTCCAGCCGATTCTCTGATCAAACTCATCTTTTTTTATCCATGCATTGGGATTTCCTGAAATATGCCAATCCATATCGATTACCAGCACGTCATGCGGTATCTGGTTTCGATCCAGATCCGCAATTAAGTTCCTGATTTCCTGATCAGAATAACTCCAGTAGCGCGACCACCAGTATCCAAAGGCAAATCGGGGAGGTAAAGGTATTTTCCCGGCAATCTGTGTATAATCATAAAGGGCCGTTTTATATTCATTACCATAACCAAAGAAATACCAATCCTGCCGGTTTCCGGAGGGTCGGGATCTTACCCAATTCCAATCACTGTTGTCGAATAAAAAATTCTTTGAATCGTCCCATAAAAACCATCCATCCTTTGAGATGATTCCGTCTTCCAGCGTTATTTCTTCATAAACTCCCTGATAATTTTGATGAAGATTTCCATCACAACGGTCGAGGGTGCGGTAAGTTCCTTTTAAATTACCTTTGTTGGCCAATCCCGGTATCCATACTGTCGAAATCCCTTTGCTAACAAATGAAACTTCAAGATTATCGGCTGTAAACCTTCCAGAACCTTTTTTATATTTTAAAACCAATTTGTTGGTTGAAATAACAATCCATCCTGCAGATTCCTCTTTCTTAAAATCTGGAATTTTAAGATTTCTGTTTATAACAACAAACGAAGCACGGTCTTCAAAGCGGCCCAGACTGTCCCATTCCAACCGTATTAATCCGGAAGTCAGAATTGTAAAACGTACATTGTTGTCAATAATCGTTGCTTCCGGATTGGCCGTGGGATTGCTTTTTAGTTGGCCCATTGTGTTTAGGGGAAGCAATAAGAAAATATACAGTACGATATTTTTCATGGAAATCCTATTAGAATCAGGATTCAAAGTTACTTTTTTCACTTTATCAATCCAAAATTTAGATATTTGCTTTTTCATCAGTTATAATATTATCGGATCATTTATTTTAGGCCATTAGCAAAAAAATAGCTTTACCAGGTTATATAAATGTCATCCATACTATAGAAAGGCAGGTTAAATATTCTAATTTTAGAATTTATTTTAACTGCGAAATGATGGTTAAATTTGAAAATTGATGAGAATGAAATTTGTATCCGGAATTTTCAGGATTAGAGCAATGCAATGCATTAGCAGGGCTTCAATATTATTAATTATGATTTCTTGTCTTTCCAGCAAACCTGTAACTCCAAGTCAATGGAAAACCGATTTTTCGAATGTTGAACCAACTTTGAATGAGGGTTATATGACATTCCCTGATACCAGGATAATAGTTAAAACATATAACAGCAGCGATGCATTATGCATCTACATCCGATTTTTAGATAACCAGGATCAGCATAAAGTTCTGATGAACGGCCTTTCTATATGGATTGATGTTACTGCTGGGAAAAAAGAAAATTTTGGAGTCATATTTTCTCCGACATATTTGTCAGCCGCAGAATCGATGCCGGAAAATAAAATGGTTGGTTTGGATATTTCAGCCATGGTACAAAAGCTAAACTTGTCTGTCGTTCAGATTAAAAAAGGTGATGATGAAACCCTCATGGATACCCGTTATTTCATTGTTACCTATGATAAACAACACAACCTGAATTATAAAATAACAGTGCCTTTTTCACAACTTGGCATCACGAATACTCCCGGAAAATCGGTAAGTATTGGCATTTTTTCAGATAATTCAAAAGCCCGTAATGTCCAGAACCATGACAGAAATAAGGAGAACAGCGAAGGTGATGAATTGGGTGAACATAATTCCGAAATGCACGGCAATATGAATGGAGGGCCTCATTCAGAAGGTCAATCCCGGGAAGAAAATACCGAATTAAATGAAAATTCGATGTCCCGGTTGAAAAGTTGGATAAAAATAATGATTGCAACCGGGCCGTATTGATATCGGAATCCGATTTTTAATAATACAGGAAGGCATGTAAAGTCTGTGCTTATAAATTCAGGTTATCGGCAGAATTGAACAATCCGGGATCCTTAAGATATCCTCTATTCTCATTATCTTTGTATCATCAACTCACGTGAAGGCTTCAATGGTGCAGGAATTAAGTAAAAACCAACGAAAGATCATCCACATTGATATGGATGCTTTTTATGCATCCATTGAACAACGCGATAATCAGGCATATCGCGGTAAACCACTTGTCGTTGGCGGTTCTCCGATAGGCAGAGGTGGAGTTGTTTCCACAGCCAGCTATGAAGCCCGTAAGTTTGGTATTCATTCTGCAATGTCTTCAAAAAGAGCCCTGCAACTTTGTCCGAAAGTCATTTTTGTCAGGCCACGGTTTAATGCGTATAAAGAAGTTTCGGGGAAAATGCGGGAGATTTTTTCACGCTATACCGATATGATAGAGCCGCTATCTCTGGATGAAGCTTACCTGGATGTCACTGTTGACAAACGGAATATCGGGTCGGCCATCGAAATTGCCCAACAAATTAAACAGGCTATAAAAGACGAACTACATTTGACTGCCTCGGCAGGTGTTTCTGTAAATAAATTTGTAGCCAAAATTGCATCCGATATTAAAAAACCGGATGGACTTATTTTCATTGGACCTTCGAAAATTGAATCCTTTATTGAAAATCTTGCAGTTGAGAAATTTTTTGGCGTGGGAAAGGTCACTGCTGAAAAAATGAATAAAATGGGCCTTCATACAGGTGCCGATTTAAAAAAATTAAGCGAACAGGAGTTGGTTAAATCATTTGGGAAGGCTGGACATTTTTATTATAATATCGTCAGAGGTATCGACGAACGTAAAGTGGAACCAAACCGGGAAACAAAATCGGTGGCGGCAGAGGATACATTTCCTTACGATTTAACAAATATCGAAGAAATGTATAGCGAACTGGATAGGATTTCTCTGACAGTTTTTAACCGGTTGCAGCAACACGGATTGAGAGGCAGGACAATCACTTTAAAAATTAAATATAGCGATTTTAAAAAGATTACGCGGAATCAATCCTTCCCGGATCCCGTTAGCGATATTGAAACGATACAGAAAACAGCAAAACTGTTATTAACATTGACAAAACCGCAAAATGTTAAAATAAGGCTTCTTGGTATTTCATTGTCTAATTTCGGCGAAGCACCTCAAATTGAAAAAAAACGCAATGATCCGGGACAATTGGAGCTTTTTGGAGAGGATTAGCAGCAGAGAGTTAAATATTCATTCAAGCAGCTGTTAACCAGCTGAAAAAAATAACTATTAAGACGAATTTAGAGCTGAAAAATCAAAACATGAAGGGATGGCATTTTTATAGAAGTAGGTAGATTTACATTGCAACCCTCAGAAGGAACATAATATTGTGTTACATATGGAATATCGTATTCAGAAAAAATTGTTAGATGTCACTTTTAATAAACTTTAACGATTGATTGGGATTAGTTTTTCAGTCCGCATCAATTAAAATTATCTTCATAAATACTTGCCCTTCTTGGCCTGAAAATTGTTCTACATAGAATCAACGCTTTTATAAAAATACTATATTCGAACTTGTTTAATAGAGCAAATGACTTTTAAAATCAATATTTCACGCATTATTCCAACCTGTTTTTGTTTTCTGCTGGCTTTTATTCCCGGGGCTCATGGACAAGATAAAGCAAACATCTGTAAGAAACCACTGATATTGACTCGTACTTTTGAGAACAATCACTATCAACCAAGAGTCCTTGATGATTCCTTATCTGAGGTTATATTTTATAACTTTTTAACTTTGTCGGATCCCGATGGGTTAATATTAACCACGGAAGATGTGAAATCTCTCTCGGGATATAAATACAAGCTGGATGATCTGATCAAATCAGAATCCTGCGAGTTTTTAAATGAATTTGTCCGGAAATATATCCAGGATCTGGTGGCTGACGATTCGCTTTTAACCTATATTTTAAGCAAGCCCCTGGATTATGATACGAAAGATTCCATAATATTCAATTTGTCGGTGTCTTCCAGACAATTTCCTGGATTGGATGAAAAGACTGACCGTTGGAATAAATGGTTAAAATATCAGGTTATTAACCGACTTATAATCTCTGCACTATCAGATAGCTCAAATCCTGATTGGAATTCAATTGTGAAAAAGGAGTCTCTGGCAAGGCAAATTATTCTTAAAAAGGAAAAGACTGAAACGGAGAATCTGATTAAGAGCTTGAAGGATAGCAAGTCTTATATTTCTGAAATGTTTTTAAATGCAATAGCTACAAGCTATGATCCCCATTCAGAATATTTTTCCGAGAGTGGTAAGAAATCATTTGAGGCATCTTTGTCTAAGGAAAAGCGATCATTCGGTTTGGTATTGGAGGAAAATTTATATGGCGAAATTGTCATCTCCAAATTAGTACCCGGAGGACCCGCATGGAAATCCAATGAACTCCATAAAGGAGATGTAATGCTTAAAATCAAAACCAAGAATGGCAAAATAATTGATTTTTTAACCGGCGATGCCGGTAATTCAATGGAAGTTTTAAGTACCGAAACACCTGAATACATTTATCTCACGATACGAAAAACGGATGGCACAATAAAAACCTTAAAGCTGAAAAGTGAAATAATCAAAAATCAGGAAAATAATGTATCAAGCTATATTTTAAAAGGTCCTAAGACAATTGGTTATATTTCGCTACCCGATTTCTATACAGACTTTTCCCAGGGAGAGGGAATGGGTTGCGCCAATGATGTAGCCAAAGAAATTCTGAATTTGAAAAAGGAACAAATGCAGGGGTTGATCCTTGATCTTAGGGATAATGGAGGAGGATCGATCGAAGAGGCGATTGAACTGACCGGTATATTTATTAATGAAGGCCCTTTAATTTTTATAAAAAACAACCAGGGAAAAATCAGATTACTCAAAGATGTCAACCGTGGTTCGGTTTATAACGGGCCGTTGATTATTTTAGTAAATCAATCAACGGCTTCCGCTTCCGAAATTTTGGTGTCAGCCTTGCATGATTATAACCGTGCCTTGATTATTGGAAGCCAGACTTTTGGCAAAGCTACCGGACAACTAATAATACCAATGGATTCGAGTATACATGTCACCAGCGGTCTGTTTAACTCACACAAAACAAATGATTTTGTCAAGATTACCGTTGAAAAAATATTCCCGTTATCCGGAAATTCCTACCAGATGAAAGGAATTCAACCCGACATAGTTTTGCCGGTTGAGGTTAATTACAACGATGAATCCGAGAAAGATTATCCAAACGCACTCAGACCTGAGGCCATTGTGAAAAAAATTCAGTACGAACCATTAAATCCTTTGCCTGTTGCCCAACTAAAAAAATATTTTGATGAACTGTCTGTAACATTGGCAGCAAAGGAACCTGTTTCGACTAAGGAACCAATTATCTCAAAAGATCATCAGAGCATGAAGCTGATAATTGATCCTGAAAAAATGATGCGATTTTATAAAAACTTCAGTAATTCTGCCTCAAATGATAGCGATAGCTTAGTATCGAATTTCAAGGTTCAAAATACGCGTTCAGATGCTTTTATTTTAAAAATGGATGAGGATTCCAGGATGGGTGATGATCAGATGAAAGCTGAAATTAAAAAGGATAAGGAACTTCAGGATGCTTATCAGATAATGGATCAATTAATAAATCTCTCAAAATAATCTGAACAGTTTATTAGTGCAAATTAAGAGTTAAATAAAAATATTAAACGCAAAGTTCTCAAAGTATGCGCGAAGAACGCAATGAAAAATTTTAAATTAATTAATCCTCCAGATAAGTTAATATCTCAGGAATGAATTTGAAATATGCAACTGGGTTATAGAAGATCATTAATTCAAAAAGTCTAATAAAGTGTAATTAAAAAACTTTGTGTGCTTTGCGTAACTCTCTTTGCGTGCTTTGCGGTTTATTTAGAATGGCTGAATTTGACTCTTGATTCGCATTAATAGTTTTAAGCAGGATGAGTGACTAAGGTGATGAAAAAAATCTCAACAGCAATGCGGTTGAAATAGATACATGGCTTAAAAATATTAATTCTATTATATATTTGGGTATTCAATAGTCGGTTGGGGCTGAGTTAAAGGCTCAGTTGCTTTCAGATGATTGCAAAAGTCCGTTCTTTCAGTTAAATTTGTTGTAAACAATGTTTGACGAATCTCCTGAAAGGTTTATTGGCAGAAATTTAAAACCTTTTATAAAGTTCATTGAAATTGGAAACGATTGGTTTTTTAATCTCAACAACATGAAAAAGTTTCTTGTATTAGCATTATCAGCAATTTTCTGTTATACCGTAAATGCACAATGGAAGGTCATGCCTTCCAAAACTACCAAGTCATTAGAGTCGGTTTGGTTTACCGACACAAATACCGGCTATATAGTGGGTTTGAATGGAACTATTTTAAAGACTATAGATGCGGGCGCAACCTGGGATACTTTATCAAGCGGAATTAAAAATGGTTTGTTTTCAGTTTGTTTTACAAATGATTCTACAGGATACGTTGTAGGTGAAAAGGGTGAAATCCTTAAAAGTAATGATGCCGGTGCAACCTGGAAGGCCATGATGGATACATCCCTCTATGACTTATTTTATGTTTATTTTAACAGTGACAGTATAGGATATGCTGTAGGTAATAATGGAACAATTTTAAAAACCGTCAATGCCGGCAATACCTGGACAAGCAAATCGAGTGAAACTGCCAATGCTCTTTTTTCGATATACTTCACGAATGCATTGACAGGATATGCCTTTGGAATTGTAGGAACGATTCTTCAAACCACTGATGGTGGTTCAAAATGGACTTCCGTATCATCCAATGACTTCTATGCTTTATATTCATCTTACTTTATTGATAATACTGGTTATACTGTAGGCAGTTTGGGAACCATCTTAAAATCAATCGATGGTGGCTCAAACTGGAATAGCTATTCGAGTGGAACAGAAAATGGTTTGATAGGTGTATTCTTTACAGATATAAATACAGGTTATGCTGTCGGTGATTCCGGCACCATCATACAAACTACCAATGGCGGGTCTTCCTGGGATGTATTTTATAACGGCTATTACAGTAATCTGATTTCAGTATATTTTATGGATGCAAATAACTGGTATGCTGTAGGAGCTTCGGGGCTCATTTTAAAAACCACCAATGGGGGCAATAGTACTTCGGTCGGACAATTTCAACAAAACAAATCTGAGAATGCAATCCTTTATCCAAATCCTTCATCAACAATTTTATATATTTCAAACGCTACTCAAAATGCAATCGCGTTCATATATGACCTGCAGGGGAGACTCTTGATAAACAGACAAATTATTGATAACCAGATTGACATCGAAAATCTGCAAAAAGGACTTTATGTGATTAAAATTAGCGATAATAATATATTGTCTTCCGGAAAATTTCTGAAGGAGTAATGGATAAATTGGTATAAAACAGTTTATCCGATACTTTTGTTTTAAAGTGATGAAAATTCATAAAAGAACTGCATCTCATCAACAAACTAACATGAATGTTAGAACATAATTATTCAAAATTTGAACCAATAGAGACAGAAAGGCTGATAATAAGACCCCTTTCTATTGATGACCTGCTTCCACTCCATAGGATCCGCTCTGACAAAAATATCAATCGATATATAGAAAGAGAGAATGAAATTGATATTAAGGAAACGAAAGAATTCATTCAAAAAATAAAGGAGCTCACAGAAAATAACACATGTATATATTGGGCCATTATCTTCAGAAATTATAACTTATTAATCGGGACTATTTGCTTTTGGAATTTTAATTTTAATATTGAAGAAGCCGAAATCGGATATGAATTACTTCCTGAATTTCAGGGGAAAGGCATTATGCTTGAGGCTACGAATGGAGTTATAGACTTTGGATTTGAAATTCTGAAATTGAAATCAATCTCGGCATTTGTTTCAGAGAAAAATATCAAATCCATAGCACTTTTGGAAAAGTTTCATTTTAAAATTTTTCCGAATAATTTATCCGATAAAAGTGAAGTTGGGAAATTGAAAGAAATGATTCGATTTAAATTAGAAGAAGAAAACTACAGGAGAAATTTTAAGATTGCATGATAATATATTAAAATGCCAAATTGAGTACATCCGGGAATTGAAAAATCACTTTTGTAATATGAACCCAAGCAAAAAAACTATCGGATGATAGCAATACAAAAACGATTGAATGGGACGCTAAAAATCAAATAACATACGGTTATTAATAATGCGAATTAAGTGTCGAAAGATAGAAGCCCTGCGGACTTCAAATGCAAATAGCTATTAGCCAGTGCTTTATAAATTTATATTAACTGCTTTTAACTCTTAATTCGCATTAATAATTAGAATTAAAAATTCAAAGGCTTGTAGTTCTTGACTCTTAATGCATATTAGTAAAAAATTGTTACAGTTAAAATAATTATTGAACAACTAACTTTTTATAAGGTTTGAACGAAATGAATCTTAGCTTTCCAGACAGGTTCATATTTATAAAGAATAATTAATTGCCGGCATACATTTATGTTGTAATTTTGTACGATAAAATCATTAAGGGTTTCAAAATTTTCAATGCAAGCTTTTATACACGATAATTTTATAAAACATTGTATCCATAAATTGGCTTTGCTATGTATCTTTCTGTTTATTGGTTTCATTTCCTTTGCCCAATTGCCGGATGATACCGAAACTATAAAGTCTGCCGACATTCTGGGTTTTGAAAAAATTAAAGGTACTCCTGATACCAATGATTTTCAAAGGTTCTGTTATCTGAGTGTCCATATTGACCTGGAATTGGTAAAAATCAATGCTTGGACCGGTAAAGCAACCTTTAAAGGACACGTTAATCAGGATCCCAGTCTGTCGTGGATAAAATCAGGGTTTAAGAATCAGGAAAATTTGGTGTATTTACAGTCGATTTATTCCTTGTCTCAATTATTTTCTTTAAAACTTGAAAATTATATGAATCGGAGGTACCTGCCATTTATGAATTTGCTGGAAAATGCTAAATCTAAAGCAGTAAAAGAATATAATACAGAGCTGAAGAATGAAATATCAAAATTTGAGGCAGAGTCAGATTTTGGAAGAAATAAACAAGTTGTTGATGATTGGCGAAAAGAGATTATTGCCGATTTGGTTAAATATGAATAGGTCAGCTGTCCGGAATACTTAAAACCTGGTCTCACTATTTGCAATTAAAAGATTGAAACTTTCCATTTGAACTCTTTATGCAGGAGAGTGTTTTATTTCTCCACAATATATTCTATCAATACTAAAGTGTTTTAATTTTATATTTTCCGACAATCTAAATAATTAAATTATGGAATACCTAAGATTGGGCAATACAGGAATGAAGGTATCAAGGATCTGTCTGGGTACCATGACATATGGTAAAATATCCGATCGTTGGCAATGGGCTTTAAATGAAAAAGAGAGCAGGCCCTTTATTCAAAAGGCATTGGAACTCGGTATTAATTTTTTCGACACGGCGGATGTATACTCATTCGGTACCAGTGAAGAAATTGTGGGCGCTGCGCTTAAAGATTTTGCCAAACGCGATGATGTAGTAATTGCAACCAAAGTTTGCAGTCCGATGAGTGCGGCACCCAATGACGGCGGACTTTCCCGTAAACACATTATGAATTCAATCGATGCAAGTTTAAGGCGATTAAAAACCGATTATATTGATCTTTACCAGATACACCGCTGGGATTATAACACACCGATTGAAGAAACCATGGAAGCCCTCCATGATATTGTAAAAGCAGGCAAGGCACGTTATATCGGAGCGTCATCGATGCATAGCTGGCAGTTTGCAAAAGCATTATACACTTCCGATCTGCATGGCTGGACCCGGTTTGTTTCAATGCAAAACCATTATAATTTAATTTACCGTGAAGAGGAGCGGGAAATGATACCTTTCTGCAAGGACCAAAATATAGGGGTAATTCCATGGTCCCCTTTGGCACGCGGACTACTGACCGGTAACAGATCGAAAGAAAGGACTGAAACCTTGCGGGCAAAGACCGACGAGTTTGGCAGAAGTTTATATAAATCTGATTTGGATTTTGATATCATAAAGCGGTTGGCCGAAGTTGCAACTAAAAAGGGAGTGCCCGATGCGCATGTAGCTTTGGCATGGATGCTAAGTAAAGCGGCAATTACTTCTCCGATAATAGGTGCCAGTAAGCCGGGTCATTTGGAAGATGCTGTTGCTGCCCTTTCGGTAAAATTGACCAATGAAGAAATAAATCAACTGGAAGAACTTTACCAGCCCCATCCGGTGCTGGGACATTCATAAAAGAGTTGATTTCGTTTAATACCCCCTCCTCATTCTCTTCCTGCAAAAAAAAGAGGAAGTAGCTTTCGAAAAAATGCAACTATAGACAAAAGATGGGCCCTGTAAGGGCGAAATGTATACAGCCAGGGGCAACGTCGCTGGTTTAAGAAGCACAAATGAAATCGCACCACGCTATAACAACTATCTGGAATGAGGTTTTTTTGGTGCGCAACTATTGTACCAGCAATTACGATGAAATATTTCAATTCTTAATAAAATAATTTCCAGGCAAGGGTTACTTTTTTATGGTTTTCAGCATTAATAGATCTACAAACCAGACTCTCACAAATCAATATTTTTTTTTAAAAAACTAATCATGCTATTACTTAAGAAAACTTTAATTTATCCTGGTGAGAATCCCTGTACAGTGCTTAGTCGCAAGTGTTTAAAAATAGTTGTTCTGACAGACAACAGGGACATTGTTGAGACAGCTGAAATATTGGCACAGAATCAGCCGACAAGTGCTGAACGACACGTTATCTGGTATAAAGAATATAATGACAGTGAACTGAAAAATAAATTTCCGGGTTTGCCTGATAACTTATCCGGAATTGAGGCTTTTTCGCTTTCAACAACCAATAAGGTTTGTGAAGTAATAAAAAAATGGAAGGATGGAGATTATGTCAGGATGGAGTCGGTATTTGAAAACGCGGAATTGGCGGAAAATAATTAGATAGGTCTTTTATCTAAACTTCATTGAAATACGAATAATGCTTTTATGGCATCCATGGCAGGGTTATAACTTTGTGGATGTTTTTTTTACCACAAACCTATTCGGCGGACAGGTATTTAAAAGCTGGTACTCATCTCCCCGAACCAACTAAATCAGGAATTTGAATACATTAGCAGGAATTATCCGAGCGAGAGGAAAAACACAACTACTGCGAATCAAATATTATAATAAAATGAAACCTGAAATCACTGAAATAATTCAAACCCCAGGCAGGGAAGCTTTAGAATATACTCGCAAAGGAGAATTTGAATATTTGCAAACGCAGGCAGGAACGAACTATCCGGTGGATAGAAACATTGTATTTTTTCTAAATCAAATTTCACTGACTGGCAATAACGAAAAATATCAAAAAATGTATGACCGTTTTGCCCAATATTATGATTTTGCAACCAGGCTTTATGCCTTGTTAAATGGCGGTAATGAAAGGGAAAGAGTAATGCAGTATCTTAAGTTTTTGAACATAAAAAACAATGATAAAGTGATTGAGATTTCTATTGGAACCGGTCGCAATATAAAATATTTAAACCCCAATGCCGAATATTACGGAGTTGATATATCGATAGGAATGTTGAGAAAATGCCAGCGAAAAATGGAAAGGCTAAAGCGTAATATTATACTATTACAGGCTGAAGCTGAGAATTTACCAATAAAGGATGCTTCCTTTGATGTTGTATTTTCTGCCGGTGGTTTCAATTTTTTCAATGATCCCGGCAAAGCTGTAAATGAAATGTTGCGTATAGCCAAAAGTGGAGCACAACTTTTAATATATGACGAAACGGAGGCGTTCAGACTAAAACACAGCAAAAATAAATTTTATCAGGGCATTGAGATTAAAAACCCTGTCGGATATTTGCCTGATTTATGCAGAGAAATTGAATATAAAGAGATTTGTGATGGGGATTTATATGTTCTGACGTTTCAAAAATCATAAATTAATAAATCGACTTTAACCAACACTTGTAACTTTTGAACAAGCTTGACAATTGGACCGCAACCAAATTAGAGGTAAAATCATCTATAGATTAATAAATCCGGCCAATTAATATGAAAATCAAGGTTCTGCTAATTTTAGGTGTTGTTCTTGCAATGATATGCTGTGAAAAGGGGAATAATAGCGATTACGAATCAAATGGAAAGATCCTTGGACCAGATTATGGTGCGTGCATCTGTTGCGGTGGCTGGAAGATTCTTATCGATAGTGTAACTTACAATTTTGATTCAATTCCGGAAAATTCGAATATTAATCTACAAAAAGAAACCTTTCCCATCCTCGTTAAACTGAATTGGCAACTACCAACCAATGGAGGTTGTCCAAAATGGATTACCATTCAAAGAATTACTAAAGAATGATAAATCACTACAGAGTGGTATTCATACTTATACTATCCACAACATTTACAATAAGTCAACCATAATATAATTTTATGACCACCAAAAAAGCGATTATTATGAATACAAATGAGATCTGAAGTCCTGGTTTTTACCAATTCCGTTTGGCAAGAAAACAATTATATCTTAAATTGTTTGGATAAAATTTATTGCGGTTTTAGCAGCAATAAAATACATTGTGTTTATTTGTATGTTTAGTAATAGGTTCAGACTAATATTTACTCGAAAGAATTTAAATATTGATTTATTAACAATGTAATTTTAAGATCATGGCTACAATTTTAAAATCAAACCAAAGAGAATTTAAAGAAGACGCAAATAAAATTGACAATTTCAGATTATTCTCCGATGTTTCCAGGGTTAAAAAAGAGATAAAACCTCAAAATTTAAACTTTGATTTACGACAATTAAATCCAGGCCAATATTCTGCTCCTTATCATTTTCATAGATTTGCAGAGGAGCTATTTATGATTATCTCTGGTTCTGTAACTTTAAGGACTCCAAATGGATTAGAAGTTGTTAATAGCGGTGATTTGATATTTTTTGAGAAAGGTGAAACCGGCGCTCATCAGCTGCACAATCATACGGCAGAAACCTGTGTCTACCTGGATATAAGAACTTTTATTGGATACGATATATGTGAATACCCGGATTCAAATAAATTATTAATCACTCCATCCTTCGAGATATACAATAAAGATGCTAAATTAAAATATTTTGATGGTGAGGTAAATATTCAGAGTAAATGGAAACAAATCGAAAATAAAAATGAATAACACGAGCCAGCAATAAGGTCGAATAGCGCTGCAAATTTAGCAACTAGACAAAAAGGCAGAGAAACATTAACCTTCAATCAATTTTAAAATCATGAAAACAAGTTATTTTATTAAACACTTTATTGGCGCATTTTTGTTTTTTATAATCATTTTCATTAGTGCTGGCCGGATATTTTATTGGCAAGGCCTGATTTATGTGATCATAGGTCTTATCATGTTTTTATTAAATTACACTGTTTTAAAAATAGATTCTGAACTTTTAAGCGAACGTTCAAAGCCGGGAGAGGGAACCAAGAATTGGGACAAGACAATATTGGGATTATCTTTCCTGATTACGATTTCCATGTATATTATTGCTGGTCTTGATTCTGGTCGTTATTATTGGTCTCCCCATTTTCATTGGAGCTTATGCCTCCTCGGTATCATCCTGACAATTTCAGGACAACTCTTATTTCTGATTGCTCAAAAGCAAAATAAATTTTTCTCAAGCACCGTCAGGATTCAAACCGATAGAGAACATATTGTTTGTGAAACCGGAATCTATAAATTTGTCAGGCATCCCGCTTATCTGGGTTCGATTATTCAGGCTATGGGATTTCCATTACTCTTTGGTTCACTCTGGAGTATAATTCCAATAAGCTTATTGATAATTCTATTTTTAATACGGACGTATCTGGAGGATAAAACGTTGAAAAATGAATTGAAGGGTTATTCTGAATATTCTAATAAAACTCGCTATAAAATTGTACCCAATGTTTGGTGATTTTTATAAACCAACGAATATTGCATTGTGGCCAACAATGACTTATATACAATCTTCCCGGAACCAGGACTGCGCATAGCCACGACCATTGGGCAGTAAGGCAAGCCCATTTGTGAGGTGCGATAATTAAATGCCGGACAATGTAAACATATTATAATTGCCTTTGTTAATACATTGAATTGAAACTTTAATAGAAAAGTCTTTTTTATAGGGTAGAAAGAAAGATGTTAAGAATATAATATTAAATAAAATATTTTAGGAGGTAAATAATGAATATTCTTTTATGGGTACTTCAAATACTTCTCGCCCTGCATACCATGATGGGTGCAATATGGAAGTTTTCCAATTCCGAGCAAACAGTCACTTCACTGAAAGCGATTCCCCACGGAGTTTGGCTGGCAATGGCCGTCGTTGAGCTGCTTTGCAGCCTGTGTCTGATACTACCGATATTTAATAAGCACTTTGGTATCCTGGTCCCGATCGCTGTAGTTTACATAGCTGCCGAAATGTTGCTTTTTTGTGGGTTACTTATTTATGCCGGTGTTACCAGTTACAGTCACCTTATTTATTGGCTGACAGTGGCTGTTATTTGTGCGTTTATTGCATACGGAAGGCTACGGATAAGGACTGTTTAAATTTTATGAATGTCCGCTTAAACAAAACTGATTATTCCACGTATCTGATCCTCCAGGCATTTTGCAACCGCCAGCAGGCTGGGATTTGATAAGCATATAGGGAGAACCAGCAAAATATCAATAACTATAATTCATCTGGAGAATTTATTAACTCATTGAATTATTAGAATTTATTATCCTTATTCATATTCGAAGAATTACCTGAGCAAAGCGTTATAACAAGATCCTATATATTTCTTGCTAACGTTTTGGCAGTAAAGAAATATATTGTAAATTGTTTGCGGAAAATTCCTTTTCTTTTTTGGAGTAATAACTTCAATTCTGCTTATCGATATGTTGTAAGCCAATTTAACATGAAAAGGAGAACCCAAAAAACAATTAAATACATGGATTCAACAGAAATTAAAAATTGTTCTATCTGTGGTACAGAGATAATAGGAAAATATTGTCATAATTGTGGACAAAAAGTTACAGGGGAAAAAACTGGGCATATTGATATTTTGAAAGCTTTATCGTCAGGGCTATTCCATATAGAAAGGGGAATTCTAGGCGTTATATCTGAACTAAGTATTAATCCTAAGAAAGTTATATATAATTACTGGGAAGGAAACCGATTTTTCTATTTAAGCCCAGGGCAAATGATTTTTTATACCATTTTTACACTTGGATTGCATATCGCTTTCATAAGTGGTGAATATATTCTTGGTGTCACTATAAAAGCAGAAGTTTCAGAAGTATCTATTCTAACGCCTCAATTGATTTTAGTAGTCTTGATCTTACCTCTCTACGCCCTGACAACTTTTTTAAGCTATTTTAAAAAAAGAAAAACATTTCCTGAGCATTTTATTTCCGCAACATACGTTTTTTCTTATGGTGCAATTTTATCCACTGTTATTTGCGACTTTTTATACTTGGTATTTGGTTTCCCACTAAATAATACCGCCAGTATTCTTTTATTAATACTTTTTATTTGGGGAAGTAGGATTTTTGTATCAAAACGCAAATGGTATAATTATTTATATGGTGTGCTAATTCAAATTTTATTGTTTCTATTACTTGTAGCGCTTTTAGTGGGAATCTTTTATTTATATACAGGTGGTAAGGGTTTTTACAAAAAAAATTAATCCTGAACTTTGAAAGACGAACTAATTTACACAGCTCTTCAATTAACGATTTTTACCCTGATACCTTTTCTGGTTTCTATTATCAAAACAAAAACTGCAAAGGGTTTTTTTGAACTACATCGACTTACCCTTGCTCGCGAGCATTTGTAATCCGTACGTTTAATACCTTGTTATTTTGATGATCCTTGTATATCAGTCTATGTTACCTGGTAATTCATGACGAGATAATTTTTAAGGGACTTATTGGGAACTATAATATTGAAAAATCTGTCGGCAGGTAGGCGGCTGAGAGGTCTATAAAAGCATAGATCTTATTTCATTCATTGTTCTCCAGACCAAAATCCAAGGAATAATTATTTTCTATTTTAATTTGCATGAACCAAAATATACACTATTTTTGCACTGCTTAAAAAGGTTCGGTTGGTTAGAATACGTGCCTGTCATCCCGCCAGGGCGGGACGAGTTCGAGTCCAACTTTAAGATATAGAAGTATTGGTGTTCTTATAAAATATTGGTTCTGTAGTTCAGTTGGTTAGAATACGTGCCTGTCATCCCGCCAGGGCGGGACGGGTTCGAGTCCAACTTTAAGATATAGAAGTATTGGTGTTCTTATAAAATATTGGTTCGGTAGTTCAGTTGGTT
>Ga0182027_10003884_pt1 | contig 23417 bp, 19 predicted proteins | sample 712E1DmetaG_FD_121300 | JGI IMG/M metagenome (GOLD analysis project Ga0182027, IMG submission 121300) | Permafrost microbial communities from Stordalen Mire, Sweden - 712E1D metaG (Illumina Assembly) | ecosystem: Environmental > Terrestrial > Soil > Wetlands > Permafrost | place: Sweden... | reverse complement strand
CCAAGTGCAGGCGGATTACCACAGATTTTCACGGATTCTGAGTCCCAATCTGTGGTAATCCGTGAAATCTGTGGCCGGTTTTTAAGAAGAATGGAGAACACCACGGTTGATTGCAGTGCTACCTACGCGGGAAATAGTGATTCAAACTCTCGTTTTTTTATCTTGCTTCATCTCCCTTCTGATTATCTTATCACGTTCATACATAGGATTGTACGCCCCCCTTGCGAACCTCGTGGACGGTAAGCGAAAAATCATGCGCCCGCCATAAGGTCAAACAAATCCATCATACACCTGCACGCAACCCTTGCAAGACTTCCAACAATCGCTGCATCCAATCCTGATCTTTTCCAAAGGTGCACCAATAGGCGCCCTTGCCGCCGCGTATCTCGGGACTGAGATCGGGCAGATGCGGTTCGTCCCTGCCATTGGGAGTGGAGGGGTATCGCAAAATAATTTGTCCCGAATCCCAGCCGATCGAAGCCAGTCCAACCGCTTCCGCACGTAGCTTCACGCGCATTTGATAAAAGAGATTCTGAACCATCTCCGGCAATTCGCCGAAGCGATCCATAAATTCATGGGTGAGGGCCTCGATCTCGGTCTCATCACGCAAGTCGGCAATACGGCGATAGAGGCGCAAACGCAAATCCTGGTCGGCAATGTACCCGGCGGGAATGCCAACAGCAAATGGCAAATCCACGTTCACCGGCATGGAGATGGGAAGACCAAAAGCTAAAGGTTGAAGGATGAAGGCTGAAGGCTGAAGGCTGGAGGCCGGAGCTGTTTTCATTTTATCGCCCGCTAGCGTGCGAATCCGCCTGACCGCATCAGCCAGCAAACGCGTGTAAAGATGAAAGCCCACGGCTTGAATATGCCCATGCTGGCGCGTGCCAAGCAGTTCGCCCGCGCCGCGGATCTCCAGGTCGCGCATGGCAATCGAATAGCCCGCGCCGAGTTGGGTATTCTCGGCGATGACCTCCAGCCGCTGCTGGCCTTCCAGAGTCGGAGAAAGCTTGCGGTGGCGGAAAAAATAGGCGTAGGCACGCGCCGCCCCGCGTCCGACGCGGCCGCGCAGTTGGTAAAGCTGGGCGAGGCCGAAGGTGTCGGCGCGGTCCACGATCAGCGTGTTGGCGTTGGGAATATCGAGACCCGATTCGATGATGGTGGTCGAAAGCAAAATATCGGTGTCGCCGGCATTAAAGCGATGCATCACGCTCGCCAATTCATGCTCGTTCATCTGGCCGTGACCGACATCCACCTGCGCTTCCGGCACAAGCTGGTGGAGATGCGCCTTCATGGCATCAATGGTGTTGACGCGGTTATGCACAAAAAAGATCTGCCCGCCGCGTTCAAGTTCGCGCAGGATGGCCTGACGCACCAGTTTGGGCGAATAGGGTCCCACGTGCGTGACGATGGGCAAACGCTCCTCGGGCGGTGTGTTGAGCGTGGAAATATCGCGCACACCGGTCAGGGCCATATACAACGTGCGCGGGATGGGCGTGGCAGTCAAGGTCAGGACATCCACTTCGGTGCGCAATTTCTTGAGATGCTCCTTGTGAGTCACGCCGAAGCGCTGTTCCTCGTCAATGATGACGAGACCGAGTTCCTTGAATTGGAGATCGGACGAGAGCAAACGATGCGTGCCGATGACGATATCAATCTCACCCAGGGCCAGCCCAAGCAAAATCTCATCCTGCTCGCGGGGTGAACGGAAACGTGAAAGCATTTCCACTTTGACGGGGAAGGCAGCCAGGCGCTGTAAAAAGGTCTCGTAATGCTGCTGGGCCAAGATGGTGGTCGGCACCAGCATGGCGACCTGCTTGCCATCCATGACAGCCTTGAAGGCGGCGCGCAAGGCCACTTCGGTCTTGCCATAACCCACGTCACCGCACAACAAACGATCCATGGGGCGCTGCGATTCCATATCGCGCTTGATCTCGGCCAGGGCGCGCTTTTGATCCTCGGTCTCGATATAGGGGAAGGAATCCTCCAGTTCGGTTTGCCATTGCGTATCGGGCTTGAACGAATAGCCATGCACAATATTGCGCCGCGCATACAGATCAAGCATCTCCTGTGCGACTTCAAGCACGGCTTCCTTGACGCGGCTTTTTTTCTCGTGCCACTCCTGCCCGCCGAGGCGATCCAAGGCGGGTTCCACGCCCTCCGCACCAACATAACGCGTCAAGCGATCGGCTTGATGCACCGGCACGAATAATATCCCGCCGCCCTCATATTCCACGGCCAGGAACTCGCGGTTATGCGAATCCAATTCGCGCTGAACCAAACCGACGAATCTGCCAATGCCGTGATCAATATGAACCACGTAATCTCCAGCCTGCAAATCCGAGTAGACCGTCTCAGGCGTTTCGGCGATTTCGCGCTGTTTGACGCGCGGCTGCGGACGCTCCCAGCCAAAGATTTCAGAGTCGGTGATGAGGTGAGTAGAGAGCTGAGAGGGGTCGCGGAGAACAAAGCCTTCGGAGAGCGAGGCTTCGATAAACAAGACCGTGGAGGATTGACCGCTGACGGTCTCTTTCCAAAGTTCTTCAAGCCGTTCAATTTGACGCGAGACAACCACAGCCTGCTCGCCGCGTTCCAACAGCGAGGTTAAATACTCGATGAAGGGCTTTAACCGGCCCCCGAATCTCTCATCGTGAGTAAAGCTATTGCCCACCCCGCCCTCACCCCCATCCCCTCTCCCAAGATTGGGAGAGGGGGGAAGGGAAGAAGAGATTTCAGCCACAGTTGAGTAACCCAACTCCAACAGGGTATGGTCGTGAAATTCATCCAGCAATTCGGGCCAGGTGATATAAGGGATCGGAAAATCGGGTGAAAGCGTGCCTTCATCCATGCTTTCCTGCCGGAACTTGACCGCCTGTTCCTCAATCTCGGCCACCATGCTTTCCATCACGGATAAATCATCAACCAACACCAGAGTTTTCTGTGGAAGGTAATTCAAGAGGGAGGCGGACTGCGGATGAAGCAAGGGGATGTGAAATTCAGAGATTTGCGATTCGATATTCGATAATTCGATATTCGACGAATCGAGTTTCGAGTTATCCAATATCGAATGATCGCTCAGAAGAAATTCGCGGGCGGGCGTGATCAAGACCGATTCTAATTTCTCAACCGTGCGCTGGGAGGCCGGATCAAATTGCCGGAGGGTTTCGATCTCATCCCCGAAGAAATCCAGACGAATAGGCAGTTTTTCCGCAGGCGGCCATACATCGAGTATCCCGCCGCGCCTGGAAAATTGTCCATGTTCCAAAACCGTATTAACGCGTTGATAGCCCATCTCGGCCCAACTGCGCAGAAGCGCATCGGACTTAACATTTTGTGCAATCGAAAGTTTTTTACAGGCCTTTAGATAATCACGGCGCGGCATGGTGCGCGTCATCAGCGAGCGCGCCGAGGCAATGATGACCGGCGGCGTTTTGGGTTTCTCCACAAACGGCAAATGATAGGCAGACAGGGCGGTGAGGGTCAGCAAACGTTCGCGGCGGGTGGTCGCACCCCAGGCAGCCTGCTCATAGAAAAGCGGATTGGGTTCGGCAAACAAATAGCGCGGCGAGTTCACCCAAAAGCCCAGTTCATCGAACAATGAAAGCGCGTGATCGGATCGGTCGGTGACAAGCAGGATGGGCCAATCCAAATCCTGATGCAAGGCGGACAGGATTGGCAGGCGGGCGGCGCGCGGCAGACCCAAGCCGGGGAATTCCCCACCAGCTTGAATTTGTTTCAGCAGTTGCTGATATTGTGGAAGCGCACGGATTTTATCGAGAATAAATTGCATTTCAGTTTTTCGATATTCGATGTTCGATGCTCGATATTCGATATTCGCCATTGGTTATCAGAATTGCGAATATCAATTTACGAATTACGTTTCCCGAATATCACCATTGAACTTATTCATGGCCTTATCCAACCCATCCGTCACAAAGGTCAGGACGGCATCCGCGGCGCGGTCGAGGATGGAAGATAAATCCTTCATCTCATCCCTGGAGAAATCCTGCAAGACGTAGGCGGCGGGATCCATCCTGCCGGGTGGACGGCCAATACCCAGGCGCAGACGCGGAATATCCTGGGTGCCCAGCTGTTCAATGGTGGAAGCCAGCCCTTTCTGACCCCCCGGCCCGCCGCCGGGCCGCATACGGAGCGTGCCAAAGGGCAGATCAAGATCATCATGAGCGATCAGCACTTCGGACAAGGATAACTTGTAGAAATGGATCAAGCCCTGCGCGGATTGGCCCGACAGGTTCATATAGGTCTGCGGTTTGGCGAGGATGAGCTTACGATCGTTGTAAACCGCATCCGTGACAATGGCTTTGGATTGCAATTTCAACCCGCGCGCATTCAAGCGGACGATCAGCCGGTCAATCAGCATGAAGCCAAAGTTATGGCGGTTATCCCGGTATTCGCGGCCCGGGTTGCCGAGGCCGATGAGGAGAAAGGTATCAAGTGTCATGGATTAAGTGTCATGTGTCGAGTGTCAGGTGTCAGGCAGCGAGTGTCAGGAGCGGCGGAGGCGGATCAGTATGCCGAAGAAGATGAAGAGAACTACAATGATCAAGGCGCCGTGTTCAATGCCGGTATAAATATCGTTCGTCTGCACCTCTACGGGATTGGGCGGCAAGGCAGTGGGAGTGGAAAATACCGGCGGCACGGTCAGAGTTGGAGATGCAACCATAGTGGTTGGCGTGGCGGGCTGAGGCGTGAATAGCGGCGTGAAGGTGGGGAGCGGTGTGAACGTCGGAGTCAGCGTCGAAAGCAGCGACTCGTTTTGCACCGTGACCTTGACCGTCGCATCTTGAAAAGTACCATCCTGTAGAGTCACACGCAGGCGCAGAATGTAATCACCGTCGCTGATCGAGGTTGTATCCCAGGCCGCCAATGCCGAATTCGCGACCGGCTGGGCATAAGTCTGGATGAGGAACCAACTGCCGGTGGAGTCGGAGGCGTAAGCGAAATCCAACTCCGCCGAGGCGAAGTTCGGGATATCCGTATTGCCGGTTATGGAAATTTGCCCCTGCAGGACCTGACCAGCGCCCGGCGCGGTAATGACCGGCAAATTCGTTCCCTGCGCCATAACGACAGAGGGAATGAACCCCAGGATCACTAACGCGGCGAACACTACTGAGCGCATCAGAACAAACGGAACCAATTGGTATGGGTAAATATAGAGGGGACAATGGCAATGAACAGGAACAACATGATGAAACCTCAACCACAGCCACCACAAGAACAGCCGCGGCCAAAACCAAAACGCCTCTCCAGCCATCCGAACGCCCGGTCGAGAAAGAAGAGTTCGAGCAGGCCGGCCAAACATCCCTGACGATTGCGCATGACAGCCTCCTTGACGTGAAATTCTGAACATTGGAGTCTAACATGAAGCGGAAGGATGGTCAAATTTCGTTCGGTCAAATCAAACACGGTCAAAATTGCCTTCTCAAAGTCCATGGCGAATCTATGCTTTGGCATTTTTTAACGCGAAGCACGCAACCCTCAAAGAACGAAGGGCAGGCGTTCGCTAAGATTCTTGTTTTTTCTTCGCGCTCGCCTGCCCTCGCTCCCTGCCCTTGTGTTCTTCAAGGGTTGAGGGTAGCGCCCTTAGCGGTTCGTTCTTAATCTTGAGAAAACCATAACACGGTCAAGCCAAACAATTTTCGGGAGAATGGTTTTATGGTAAACTCAAGCAGATTAAATAACGGAGAAACTTATGGCCAAATCACGCGCTGAACAAATGGTGGAACGTTTGAGATCCATGCAAGCCGCCGCACCCGATATCGAAGCATCCGCCATTGTGTCAGTGGACGGGTTGATCATGGCCTCGGCGCTCCAGCAGGGTGTGGAAGAAGACCGTGTTTCCGCCATGTCGGCGGCGATGCTGAGCCTAGGCGAGCGGATTTCATCCGAACTGGGACGCAAAGGGCTGGAACAGGTTTATATCAAAGGCGATAAAGGTTCCATTGTGCTGACCTCCGTTGGACAGGAAGCGGTTCTGACCGCCCTGGCGCGGAAGGATGCAAAATTGGGCTTGATCTTCCTCGAGATGCGGCGCGCAACAGAAGATATCGTCAAGTTGTTAGGATGAGAAAGAAGACACTCCTTTCATTCCATGAATGCAATCCCCGGTGGGGAGGGCTAAACTGCCCTCCCCACCGCCTTTATATTAAAGCTCGCCTTGAGCGGAGTGAAAGCGCTCCGTTGAAGCGCCCTTCGACTGCCACTTCGTCTCGCTCAGCCTCCGCTCAGGGCGATAACTTATGAAAGGTGAATTATGACCACAAAATACATATTCTTCACCGGCGGCGTAGTTTCTTCCGTCGGCAAAGGCGTGACCGCCGCAGCAACCGGATTGATCCTAAAGGAACGCGGATTCAAAGTCACGGTGCAAAAGCTCGATCCGTATATCAACGTTGATCCCGGCACAATGAGCCCATACCAACATGGGGAAGTTTTTGTTTTGGATGACGGCGCAGAAACGGACCTGGACCTCGGCCATTATGAGCGATTCATTGACATCCGCCTGACGCGCGTCAGCAACTTCACCAGCGGGCAGGTCTATGCAGAGATCATCGGCAAGGAACGGCGCGGAGATTTTCTCGGCGGGACCATCCAGGTGATCCCCCACATCACGAACGAGATCAAGCGGCGGGTCGGGCTGGTGGCGAAGGAAACGGGGGCGGAAGTTGTACTGGTCGAAATCGGCGGCACGGTGGGCGATATCGAATCCCAGCCATTCCTGGAAGCATTAAGACAACTGAGGAATGAAATCGGACGCGAGAACGTGTTTTTCATCCACGTAACCTGGCTGCCATACATCGGGGCGACGGGTGAACTCAAGACCAAGCCCACCCAACATTCGGTGTCGGCCTTGCGCTCGATCGGCATCTCGCCCAACATGATCATTGCGCGTTCGGATTATCCGGTGGAGGACGGCATCTGCGACAAGATCGCCCTGTTCTGCGATGTGGAGAAGCAGGCAGTCATCCCGATGGTAACCAGCGATGTGCTGTATGAAGTGCCCCTGCTTTTGGAAAGAGCCGGCGTGGGCGATTACCTGGTGGAGAAGTTGAAGCTGACCGCCACACGCCAAGTGGACATGAAGCCGTGGCAAAAAATGGTGGACAACGTCCGCAAGCCAAAGCCCACGGTGAAGATTGCGCTGGTAGGAAAATATGTCGAATTACAGGACGCGTATATATCGGTGCGTGAGGCGCTGAAACATGCCGCGCTAGCCAACAACGTGGAAGTCGAGATCGGCTGGGTACATTCCGTAGATCTGGAAAAGGATAAGAGTTGGGACATCGTTCAAGGAGCGGACGGGATCGTAGTGCCCGGAGGATTCGGGTCGCGCGGCATCGAGGGCAAGATCATGGCGGCGCGTTATGCGCGTGAAAAGAAAGTCCCGTATCTGGGGTTATGTCTGGGGATGCAAACCATGTCCATCGAGTTCGCACGCAATGTTTTGAACCTCGAAGACGCGAATTCATCGGAGTTCGACCGCAGCACCTCCGCACCGGTGATCGACCTGATGCTTGACCAAAAATCCATCAGCGATATGGGCGGCACGATGCGGCTGGGATTATATCCGTGCGTGCTGCAGGAAGGCACCAAAGCGGCCAAGGCCTACAACGTGCCGCAGGTGGACGAGCGTCACCGTCACCGCTTCGAATTCAACAACGCGTATCGCGCCGAATTCGAAAAAGCCGGGATGATATTTTCAGGCTTATCGCCGGATGGGAAGCTGGTGGAGATCGCCGAACTCGCCGATCACCCCTATATGGTCGGAAGCCAGTTCCACCCCGAGTTCTTATCGAGGCCGATGAGGCCGCACCCGTTGTTCGTGGGATTGGTGAAAGCGGCAAAGGAAAGAGGAAAGAAGTGAGAAGGGAGAAGGGAGAAGGGAGAAGGGAGAAGGGAGAAGGGAGAAGGGAAACTTCCGAAGTTTCAAAACTTCGGAAGTTTGGAGCCATTCTGCGCCGTGCGTTTGACGACTGCAGATACGAATGTGTATAATGACAGTGTAAAGGAATGCTTATGCAAATCCATAATCGCGATCATCTTTTATTGGAGCGTAGACGACGCAAGAGATTTATTGCGCTGGAAAGCGCCCGCGCGATCTCAGAAGGCATTAGAAAAAGACGGCATGGAAAACCGATTACAAAGAGCGTAAAGATTCTTGAAAAAGTGCGGGATGAGCGAACGGCTGAATCCTCCGTTCTCCTACAGCGGCGAAAAGTTAGAAGCTGAATTTTGGACAGCCGACGAACGACTCGTAAACCGTTGCCGAAAAGATTTGAAATTGAATTGGGTGCATTCGATCCATGAGATGGAATCATCCCGATCAACTTCCAAGATCTTAAAAATCCCGAAAACCCAAAGCAAGAGGTAACTATGAACAGTGAAACATCAAACGCAATTGCTCGAAAACCTTACAACTGGCGTCTTTTGGGCATACTGGTGATCATGGTACTGGTGAGTGTGATCCTGGTCACACCATACTCCCTGTCACTTCAAAGCGCCACTCTGGCAACCGCAAAATTACCGATGCCGTTGATCATTCTCGTGCCAATCCAATGGTTGGAGACAACCATTCTGTATGGAATTTTGGCCGCCATCGGGCTGTTGATCGCCAACCGCATCGGGTTGGGAATGCCGTTCATCGAGAGCTGGCTGGCAGGCAAGCCCGATTGGGCGCGGGCGCGGAAGTTCGCCTTGCCCGCCATCATTGCCGGGGTAGCTGCGGCAATCGTGATCATCATCCTGGATGCGGGCGTGTTCGGCCCCCAGTTAGTTTTGGATCTTCAACGCCTGGGGATAAAACTGCCAGCGGCTGCAGCGGGCGCGGTTCCCGCCTGGGAGGGTTTCCTAGCTTCTTTTTACGGCGGCACAACCGAGGAGATCCTGCTGAGGCTGTTCGCGCTCTCGCTCTTTGCGTGGATTGGGCGCTTTGTGAACCGGACTCCCGATGGCCGCCCCGGACAAGCTGCGCTGTGGGTTGCGAATATCCTGGCCGCCATTCTGTTCGGGCTGGGACATTTGCCCGCCACGGCCGCGGCCGGCCTGCCCATGGACACGCTGGTGATCACACGGGCGATTGTGCTCAACGGATTAGCGGGACTGGTGTTTGGCTGGTTCTACTGGAAGCATGGCTTGGAGGCGGCGATGGTATCGCATTTCAGTGCTGATATCGTTTTGCATGTGATCTTGCCATTATTGACGGGATATTAAACAAGATCCACCCTGAATTCAACTCTTCAAGACCTTAGCCACGGATTTCACGGATTACCACAGATTGGGACTCAGAATCCGTGAAAATCTGTGGTAATCCGCCTGCACTTGGTGTACGTACAAGTGTGGCAAAAAATTCAACCACGGTTAAATGCGGTTCTGCCGATGAAGCCGCACCCGTTGTTTATGGAATTGATGAAGGCGCGAAGGAGAGAGGGAAGAAGTAAGCCGTTAAACGTTCCGCGCCGATCCTTCGACTTTGCTCGGGATAGGGCGCGGAACTTTTCTATATTTGCCTGAATGTTCATGATAAACATTCAGCCAGGACTCAGCCGCGCTATCTCTCCTGTTTTGCCTCGGCTGTGAATCCGTGGACGCACAGCATTTCCGGCCAAGCGGCAGCAGAGCAAGGCTCTGATACCTGTACGACAGAGAGGCATGAGACGCCGCCACACGAAACCCGTTGTTGAGGTTGTCGTTATGAGGGTTGTTCCTGTTGCGTAACGCCGAGCGGGCGTTCTGACCATTATTGTTGAACGACCCGCCGCGCAACACGCGGAGGCGTTGATCGGCTGGCCCCGCCGCAATTTCGCGGCAATCCCATTATAAACCCATGCAGGCTCTTCAAAAAAAACTTCCCGCCTTACGGCGGGAGAATTACAAGCACAGAGTTCAGAGCATCAGATTTCAGAGATTCAAGAACGCTCAGGAGAGAAAGGAGACGCCGCCACACGAAACCCGCCGAGGAGGCCGTCGTGATGAGGGAGGTTCCCGCGGCGTAACGCCGAGCGGGCGTTCCGACCATCACTGTTGAACGACCCGCCGCGCAACACGCGGAGAACATTCTCTTTGGCGCTTTCATCTTCACGCTGGTCATCGAAGCGATAAGGATACTTGAAACCCGGTTTGGAAGCATCTGTTCCCCACAAACTGCGCGTCCATTCCCAAACATTGCCCGCCATATCCGCACAGCCAAAGGGACTATCACCCTGCGGCGAATACGCGCCGACCGGCGTGGTGTCACCCTTACGACCTTCACTCGTATTGCATTTACCTTGATCGAACGTATCTCCCCATGGATAATCATTGCCTTCGGCGCCGCGGGCGGCTTTCTCCCATTCGGCTTCGGATGGCAGGCAGAAGCGAACCCCTTTTGGCAGTTCAAGCTGATATTTTCTATTGAGCCATTCGATATATTTCTGGGCTTCATACCAGGATACATTCACCACGGGATGCTGGGCCTTGCCTTTGGACATGATGATGGGCGCGCCCGTCTCGCGCGCCATGAGGGTATATTGCCCGTTGGTCACAGGAAAGCGCGCCAAGTAAAAATCATAATTAAGCTGATAGACAAGATGCTGAGGTTTGCATGCCCCTCCAAAATCTGTAATATCATCTGCGCCCATGTAAAAATCGCACGCAGGTACGTTCACAAATTCAAGCCCGCCAAAGACATAAAGGGGGTGTCCGCCCGGGGCTGCTTTTGAAGAAGCAGGAGCAACCGGTATCACCGCTGGAATACTTACCGGTGAAGAAGCAGATGAACCCACAGGTGCCGGTTTGGCCGGCGGCAAAATTTTCAATGAGTCCGCCCGCAAATATAAAGACTGCAATAATCGTTGATGAGCATTGGGTTGGAAATAGTCCAGCCATTGCCACTGCTGAAATTTTATCGGCGGATTACATTCATCCAAACGCAGAGGGATGATGTAAATCGCGCCTTCAGGCTTTTCTTCGGCAAAATTCAAGGCGCGTTTGAATTCCTTTTGAACATAGCCTTCCTTGGCAACGGATTCTTTCGACAAACAAACGATAATCCCATCGGCTTCACGAATGGCTTTGTAAATCTCGATTTCCCAATCTTGACCGGGCAAGAGCTTCACTTCATCCAGCCAGGGATCAATCCATGATTCGGATTTCAAACGTTTGTATAATTCGCGAACAGCAGGTTTATCTTCTTTGGCATGGCAGAGAAAGACGTGCAGCGGGCGAGGTTCAGGCATAGGGTTTCCCAACTTTGAAGGGTATGAATATTATACATGCAAACAGCAGGGGCGGAGCGGCGCTCCGCCCCCACAATCATGGCTTTACCAAAGCCAGAAAACGAACCGCCAAGCTCGCGAAGAGCGCAAAGAAAACCTTTTAAACTTCCCGTCCGCCTGTCCTCGCTGTTTGAGAGTGGCGTTCTTTACGGTTAATTTTTTCTGAATTGCGAAGTCTGCCCGACTTTGAGAAAACCACAGGCGCTCTGCCCCTGCAATTAATTGAATCCCTTTACTATACCCCCAACCCCTTCTCCAAAAGGAAAACCTAACCCCCAACCCCTTCTCCAAAAGGAAAACCTAACCCCCAACCCCTTCCCTAAAAGGGAAGGGGAGAGGGCAACCAACCAGTTGCAGTAGATCTTGTGCAACAATTTCGGGCTTGGGATTCCAATACTCCAACGATTATCATGGAATGCGGTGGATTGGATGTTTATATCAGCGTTTTTATCGGAATACCGTAGTACAATGAAGTCACGCCGCCAGATGGCGGATGAGTTGGACAATTTTGTTTTGCCTGGAGGGGGAAATAGAAGGCTCGTTGTAAACAAAATCACGATAACTCCCGATGAATCTCAAGCCCTGAAGAAGCGCAGCCCTAAGGAGGGTCGCACTATGATGACCAAAGCGATATTCGAAGAAAAATGGAAGCTGATTCGAAGCCAGTCCACGGGTTGGTGGAGTCTGATGGCGGAATACGACCTTAACAAAGTGGACAAAGCGGAAGTGAAGTTCGATAAATACGTCACCATGCTTCAGGTGAAATATGGATACACACGCCAGCAAGCCCGTGAAGAACTTAGCAGGCATTGGGCAGAATACGAAGCAAAGAGCAAAGATCCTCAATAGACCTCTTGCATAAGCAGTATTTGGAATCTGAAGGAAAAAGATTCAACCACGACCCTCAAAGTGCGAAGGGCAGGCGGTCACGAAGGAACACAAAGGAAAACCTTGTAAACCTTTCTGACCCTCTGTGATGAAAATTCTTGCACAAAAAGCAAGAAGTTCACTTGTAAGATCCTTAACCACAGATAAACGCAGATTATTGATAAAAACCGGTTCAAAAACGCTCTTATTCAGGTTCACCTTAATTGCCTTGCAAGTTTATGCTCTCGGCGGGGATCCCGCCGCCGAGGATGGCGGCTTTAGCAAGAATTATTTGTCAGGCAAATTATGTCAACAAGAATAGGAGCGTTGATTTTCTGCGATTGGACTTTTGCAAGAGATCAAACAAGTCATTTCATCAAGTCATTCATTCTATAAGGAGCAATATCCATGGAACCAACCCCAGAAAAGAAAAAACGAAAGCGTCCGTCCAAAGGAATGCGCACTCATAACCGGCGGATAAAACAGGAAAACCGCAAAGCCAATCTCCCGGACGCCGGCTTGAAAAAAAGTACGCGCCCGGCGCAGGCATGAAGGCTATAGATTTAATCAAAAAACGGAACAAGATGTTCCGTTTTTTGATCCAGTTATAAAGCAATCACGGGGATTTCTGGCGGGCGAAAACCATCATGAAATTGCAACTTATAATTTCATCAGGCGCGGAGTATTATATATATATGGGTATTTGCGTTTCACTTAGGAAGGAGCGAACCCATGAAAACAAGAAGTCCGTTCTTTAAAAAGAGCCGCCTCGCAGGCCTGGCAGTGGCGATTGTGGCGGCGCTGGCAATCTCCATGGTCGCGCTGGCCGCGGCTGGGGGCTTGGATCCAACTTTTGGCAACGGCGGAAAAGTAACTACCTATGTTGGCAGTTCAAATAGCTTTGCCAATGCGATGGCCGTTCAACCGGATGGCAAGATCGTTGTGGCAGGCGGTTCACAGGTTGTGCGTTACAACAGCGACGGCACATTGGATACCACCTTCGGCACTAACGGAATCGTGACGAACAGCGGGATTGACCGCGGCATGGATGTCGCCATCCAAACGGATGGAAAGATCCTTGTGGCAGGATTACGGAACTTCGCCATCGCGCGCTTCAACAGCAATGGCTCCATCGATACTTCATTTGGAACGAACGGAATCGTGACGAGGACATTCCCCATGAGCGACAGGGAAGCCTTCGGCAAATCCATCGCAATCCAGAGCGATGGGAGAATCCTGGCAGGTGGGACGATCACCTATGGAACTAAAGATAACTTTGCCCTGGCACGCTACAACGCCAACGGTACCCCTGATCCCACTCTCGGCGGAACAAGCAGCGGAGAACTTGCCGGAATGGTGAACACCGACTTCGATACAGGCCCAGGGGGAAGCGATAACCACGTTGTATCAATGGCAATCCAAGCTGACGGCAAAATCATCCTGGCTGGGAACAGCCTGGACTACACGAATCCCACCTCCACCAAACTCGTATTTGCGCGCTACAACATCGACGGTTCCCTCGATCCAAAGTTTGGGACAGGCGGAAAAGTCTTCAGCAATTTTGGAAACGTAACCATTTACGGATACGCCGAGGCGCTACAGAGCGACGGCAAAATCGTAGCGGTGGGAGATAACGCGGGCGGAAACAACAACGGCGATGAATTCTCGCTGGTGCGCTACAACAGCGACGGTTCGGTGGATACCACTTTCGGCGTGAACGGACTTTTCGCCATCAGCCTGGGCAGCACAGCCAACTATGCCCATGACGTTGCAATACAAACAGACGGCAAGATAGTGGTGGCGGGAGATAGCTACAATGGCAGCAACTATCACTTCGCAGTGGCTCGCTATAACAGCAACGGCTCACTGGATACAACCTTCGGCAACCTCGGAGTAGCGATCACCTCGTTCGGCAACTTTGATGATCATGGAAACGCGATTGCCCTGCAACGGGATGGGAATATCGTGGTGGCAGGCTCCAGCAGTAACAATTCATCCACAGGTATTGCCGTGGCGAGATATCTCGCCTTTCCAACTGTGACCCCTCCGGCCTTTATCTCGCAAGCCGGAAATGACGGTTGGATCCTTGAATCAACTCCGACGAGCAACCTGGGCGGTACGCAAAATGGAAACGCCACCACTTTCAATGTCGGTGACGATCAGCAGAATAAACAATACCGAAGCATCCTGTCTTTTAATACCGCGTCCCTATCCAGCCTGCCCAGCAACGCAATTATTACTTCGGTAACATTGAAAATCAGGATCAAAGGAGTGGTGGGAACAGACCCATTTACAACTTTTGGTCCACTGCTTGTAGATATGCGCAGCGGCTACTTCGGCAACAGCATCGGTTTGGAACTGGCCGACTTCTCATTCCCTGCCAGCACAGGCACGGTTACGGAACGTATCACACCGATTACTTATAATTGGTACGGCGTTAATCTATCCTCGACCAACTTTAAATTCATCAACCGATATGGCGTGACCCAGTTCCGCCTGCGCTTCAACTTGACAAGTGATTACGACAAGGTCGCGGATTACGATATGTTCTATTCAGGCAATGCAACCAGTGGATACCAACCACAACTGATCGTCAGCTACTACGTGCCAACCACGCCCAGCACGCTGGCCTTTGTCAATTGGAAATATGGGTTCCAATTCACCTATCCAAGCCAGGGAACGCTCAGCGGGCAATCGGATACGACAGGTCATATCATCCTACCCATTGTGGTGCCTGGCACCAATCTGCTGGAGAAATATGAGGATGTTTCAGTAGTTCCAAACACCAACACCTGTACGAGTCCCTATACAATGGGATATAGCGTTCCCTATCCATCAACGCCGAAGGTGTTCAACGGTTTGACTTTCGCTTATCAATACGGATTGATGGGTGGAATGTCGCAGTTCCATAATTGGTATGCATACTCGATCCTCAAGGGCAACACATGCATCAGCCTGGGATTCGTCCTGCATGGAATCGTGCCCGGAGTCATGACCCCTCCGCCGCCAACTTATGATTTCAACACGGAATACGCTGTCGTTTTAAAGATCATGTCGTCATTTGCATATTTGAGCCCATAATTCACCTTACGCAGAACGTCCCGAAGGCTTTCGCAATTCAGGCAGGTTTTTGCCCAAACCTTCGGGACGGTGCGTACCATCAGCCCATAAGATACAAAAACCAAGGGTTGCCCCCTCTGAATAGGGGCAACCCTTAATTATTGTTAGCCATACCGCACTCGGTCACAAATTACGCACTTTCAGAAGGTGGAAAGCGCAATTTATGACCGTGGGTATTATAGAATTAACACCCGATGATACCCCTTGCCTGCATTCAGCGCCTTGAATTCAGCGGATTCGGATAAGGTCAAGGCTAATTCTCCAAAGGATTTGCGGTTATACTAGAACTGCTTTACCAGGATTTTCACCGCGAAGCACGCAAAGCTCGCTAAGATTCTTTTTCTCTTTGCGCTCTTGACGCCCTTGGCGGTTCAATAATAAAACCCCAGGAGTAAAAAAATGGATACCACAATTGAAAGCATTTCAGCCATCGAAATCCTCGATTCACGCGGCAACCCAACCGTTGAAGTGGAGGTCATGTTAGCCGACGGCGCATGGGGACGCGCGGCCGTTTCCTCCGGAGCATCAACCGGCATACATGAAGCCCTTGAATTGCGCGATGGCGATAAGAAGCGTTACACCGGCAAAGGCGTGACGAAAGCCGTTGCCAACGTCAATGGCGAGATCGCAGGAGACCTATTCGGCTGGGACGCGTCCGAACAGAAAGCCATTGATGCAGAATTAATTAAATTAGACGGGACGCCCAACAAATCGAAACTGGGCGCAAACGCCATCCTGGGCGTCAGCCTGGCAGTGGCGAAAGCCGCGGCGAACTCATTCGGCCTGCCGCTGTATCGTTATCTGGGCGGCGTATATGCACACATCATCCCCGTTCCCCAGATGAACATTTTGAACGGCGGCGCGCATACCAACTGGCAGTCCACCGACATGCAGGAGTTCATGGTGATGCCGCTCGGCGCTCCGACTTTCGCGGAGGGTTTGCGCTGGGGCGCAGAAATTTATCATGCATTGAAATCAGTGCTAAAAGACAAGGGCTATGTGACGCTGGTCGGCGATGAAGGCGGGTATGCGCCGGCGCTCAAAGCGAACAACGAAGCGATCGAAGTCATTCTGGCCGCAATCGAAAAAGCCGGCTTCAAAGCCGGCCGCGGCAAAGATGTTGCCATCGCGCTCGATCCTGCCGCGTCCGAACTGTACGAGGAAGAGACCAAAACCTACAACCTTCGCAAAGAAGGCAAGAAGTTAACCGGTGAACAAATGGTCGAGTTCTGGGCCAAGTGGATCAAGGACTATCCCATCGTTTCGATCGAAGATGGTTTGGCGCAGGATGATTGGGACTCATGGATTCTCATGAACAAGAAGATGGGCGATCAAATCCAGATCGTTGGCGACGACCTGCTGGTCACAAATCCTGAACGCGTCCGCCGTGGAATCGCAGACAAAACTTGCAATGCTTTGTTGGTCAAACTTAATCAAATCGGTTCGATCACCGAAACCATTGAAGCGGTCGAGCTTTGTCATCGCGCCGGCTGGCGGGCGGTCACATCGCACCGCTCGGGTGAAACCGAAGACGCAACCATTGCCGACCTGGCCGTAGCCTTGAATACAGGCCAGATCAAGACCGGCGCACCGGCACGCTCCGACCGGGTGGCGAAATACAACCAACTGTTGCGCATCGAAGCCGAACTCGGTGAAGGGGCAAAGTATGCCGGTTGGGAGGCTTTGAAACAGGCATAATCAAGAATCACTCCGCCAATAATCGGCGGAGTGATTTTATTCACTAGCATCATCGGCCTGTTTGGAGTATAGTTAAGCCACTATATTCCCATGACAGGAGGAAGAAATGGCAAGTGTAACCTACAGTCACGTAACAAAGAAATTTGGGGAAATGGTGGCCGTCAACGATTTGAATATCCACGTTGAAGATAAAGAGTTCCTGGTGCTGGTCGGGCCTTCGGGCTGCGGAAAAACCACCGCCCTGCGCTGCCTGGCGGGATTGGAAGAGATCACCGAAGGCGAAATTCGAATCGCAGACCGCATCGTGAACGATGTCGCGCCGAAGGACCGGGATATCGCAATGGTCTTCCAATCCTACGCCCTGTATCCGCACCTATCGGTGTTCGATAACATGGCCTTTGGCCTGAAACTTCGCAAAGTGCCCAAGAATGAAATCAAGCAGCGTGTGGGAAAAGCGGCGGAGACACTCGGCATTACGGAGCTATTAGACCGCAAGCCGCGCCAACTCTCCGGCGGTCAACGCCAGCGCGTGGCGGTGGGACGCGCCATCGTGCGCGAGCCGAAGGTCTTCCTCTTCGATGAACCGCTTTCGAACCTGGATGCCAAACTGCGCGTGCAGATGCGCGCCGAGATCAACAAACTTCACCAGCAGCTGCAGACCACATTCATTTACGTGACGCATGACCAGGTGGAAGCCATGACCATGGCGTCGCGCATCGCAGTCATCAACAAGGGCCTGCTGCAACAGATCGATACGCCGCAAAATCTTTATGATCTGCCGAATAATGTATTTGTGGCCGGCTTCATGGGCTCACCGGCAATGAACTTCTTCCCGGCCAAGCTGCGCAAGGATAACGGCAAAATGCTGGTGGACACCGGCGATTTCACCCTGACCATCCCCGCCGACCGCGCAAAGACGTATGAAGGACACACCAACAAGAATATCATCTTCGGCATCCGCCCCGAAAACATCCATGACGGCGATTTCATCCCGCCGAACATTCCCGCGGAAAAGATCGCAGCCAAGGTGGATGTGACCGAGTTGATGGGCAACGAAATCTATCTGTATCTCATAATCGGAAAAAACACCTTCGTGGGACGCGTCGATCCGCGCTCGAAGATGCGCATGGGCGATAATGCCCAGATCGCCTTCAATATGGACAAGTTCCATATCTTCGATGCCGAGACCGAACAAGCGATACGATAGCTGATACTCGCCATAGGCGGCGTAAAAGGCTAAAACAAGCCATAGGGCGGTCAGATTGACCGCCCTGTTCTTATAAAACTATTCCACTCTATAGGGTATTTAATAAATGGACACTCCAGCCTGGGTCTCAGACGCCATCTTCTATCAAATCTTTCCGGATCGCTTCGCAAAATCGGAACGCGTAAACAAACAAGGTTTAAATCTCGAGCCGTGGGATACGCCGCCGACCATTTATGGATTCAAAGGCGGCGACCTGCGCGGCGTGACCGAACATCTTGATACCATCAAGGAGCTTGGGGCAAACGCCATTTATTTCACGCCAGTCTTTGCATCGGCATCCAATCACCGTTACCACACCTACGACTATTACAACGTTGACCCGCTCCTGGGCGGCAACGAGGCCCTGCGCGAACTGCTCGATAAAGCGCACAAGAAAAATATGCGCGTGGTACTCGACGGCGTATTCAATCATGCCAGCCGCGGTTTCTGGCAATTCCACCACACGCTCGAAAATGGCGGCGCGTCACCTTATGTGGATTGGTTTCACTTCGATCCAGAACATCTTCAAGGGAAAAAACACTGGGGCGCTTATCCCACTCCGGAAGAACAACGAGCCATTGAACGCGAGGGCAGTTATAAGGCCATCGGTTATCAGGGCTGGTGGAACATGCCGGCGCTGCCAAAATTCAACACCCAAACGCCCGCGGTGCGCGAATTTATTTTCAACGTGGCCGAATATTGGGTCAAGTTCGGCATTGACGGCTGGCGGCTGGATGTGCCGGGCGAAATTGACGATGATGCTTTCTGGCGTGAGTTCCGCCGACGCGTGCGCGCCATCAACCCCGAAGCCTATATCGTGGGCGAGATCTGGCTGGATGCGCGCCGCTGGCTGCAAGGCGATCAATTCGACGCCAGCATGAATTACATGGTCACCGCAGCGTGCCTCGGTTTTTTCACGGGCAAGCATCTTGATCTGAACGAAACATTAAAGGCGGGCGGGTATCAGGGAAAAGTCCGGCACATGGATGCGAACGAATTCGGCAACCAGATTGATTCGATCCTGGGAATGTATCATCCGGATGTGACACGCGTGCAGCTTAATCTATTGGACAGCCACGACACGCCCCGCTTCCTGACCTGTGCCGGGCATGACCTCAACAGCCTCAAACTGGCCCTGACATTCCTGTTCACCTATCCGGGCGCACCCTGCCTTTTCTACGGCGATGAAATCGGACTCTACGGACGGCAAGATCCTGAATGCCGACAGCCTTTCCCATGGGATGAGTCAAAATGGAATCACGATCTACGCAACTTTGTCAAAGAACTCATTGCATTGCGAAAGGCGCATCCGGCCCTGCGCGGCGAGGGAAGTTATAAGAAACTTTACGCGGCAGACGGAGTCTATGTCTTCCAACGCGCATCGGAAAGCGAAACCATTCTCGTGGCGTTGAATGCGGCTGAGACGGCGAGCAACGTACCACTGAATAAAGAAACTGCAAACCAAAGAAAAGGCAAATTACTTTTTGGACAAGCGGAATTCAAGGCCGATTCAGAAAACATTCAATTAAAGCTCCCGCCGCGCGCCGGCGCCATCTTGAAAATATAATAGACTTCTTGCATAAGTAGTATCTGGAATCTTATTCTGAAGAGAGAAGCTTAAACACAAAGTACACAAAGGGCACGAAGGGAAAAAGATTCCTGATTTTAGGAGCATCGTCCTTCTACTATTGGACTTTTGCAAGAGGTCAAATAATCCGTATCAGTTTTCCATGAGACGATGGATGGTCAACGAATCCATCCTTCGTCTCCAACTCATCTCACAGATTCCAAACCGTCCTGACCAGTTCTGGCAATATTTCCCCCGATCTTCCCTGAAAGAAATAATCAGCTTTTGGCGTAAGCGGCGTGGCCTCAGCGTTAATTTCAATAACCACCGCGCCGCGATTATGCGCGGCATAGGCCAAGGCGGCGGCAGGTTGGACCACACCTGAAGTGCCGATGGAGAAGAACATCTGGCATTTTCGTGAGGCTTCGATCGCGGTTTCCAGTTCAGGACGCGGCAAAGGCTCGCCAAACCAAACCACATGCGGCCTGAGCATTCCGCCGCAGGAGGAACAGCGCGGCACATTCACGCCATCGTCATTCCAATCTTCGGCAAACTCGCCACACTCGGAACAACGCACGCGTTGGATATTTCCGTGCAGTTCAATCACAGGCGAACTGCCCGCCATGCAATGCAAACCATCCACATTTTGAGTGATAAGAGTGAAATCGGAAATATGCCGCGCCATTTCAGCCAAGGCGTAATGTCCGGCATTGGGCCGCACGGCTTTGACCGCTGCGCGCCGCCAGGCATACCAGTCCCAAATCAGCTTTGGATCGCGTTCAAAAGCCTGGGGGGAGGCCAGGTCTTCCGGTTTGTATTGCGCCCACAAACCGGTTTGGGTATCACGAAAGGTGCGGAGTCCGCTCTCCTGCGAAACCCCGGCCCCGGTCAAGGCAGTGACGCGTTTCGATGTTCTTAATCGCTGGATCAGTTGTTCAGGAAAATCCATTCCATCAACACTTTGATATCATAATACTATTCAAATATGGCTCCGTCCTTACATCCTTAAGATTTGTAGTTATCTGATATTGAAGCCAGGCATTGGGATATTCATCGTAATGCGATATGTTTTTAAGCCCAAGAATATATGTGTAAGTGCCCGTGCTGTCGCCGTTCATAATCGCACCGGTTTCCCATTTGGTAGATTCGCCGGTAGACGGACTATTCAAACGAATCCAAAGCGTAACGCTGGTCACTTTGACTGGATTGAGGACACGAGCCGTGAATGTGAGAGAGGAAGGTTCACAGCCTCCCCACCGGATTATATTTCCGGAGACTTGCACCATCGAAAAGCCAGTATACTGAGGCGTGAGCGGTGGAGTTCCCACGCTGACTGTACTAATGAATGCAGCAGTGGGAGATTCTGTCAGTGAGGAAGTCGCCGTAAAGCCACCGCCGATCAGGGTGGGCGTTAGGGTAAAGGTTGGAGTGGGAAGCGTGGCCGTGATGGTCGGCGTATCGCTGGGGGTAAGGTAAACCGTGCTCGTCGCCAAAGGTGCAGGCGTGGGCGTAAACAAGGGAGATAAGATGTTCGTTACATCCGAAACCGAGCAAGCCAGGAGCATTAACACTAAAATGGAGATCAGAGCGATTTTCTTCATGAGACACCTCGTTGCCAACGATGATAAACGATTTTTACAATCTTATCATTTCCAAGCGATGTTAAGACAAGTCTAAAAGGTCTGACAGGTCTAATAGGTCTAACAGGTCTGACAGGTCTAAAAGGTCGAAGGTTCGCTTTGGCAACTGGATCTGGCGAGCGGGATAAATCCATTCCAAGCCTCCCGGTATCCTTCGAGAGGGCGGCGGCAGGCAGTGCAGCTTCGGAATTTGGCATCCCCCCGCAGAGCGCGTTTTAAATCCGACAATTTCTCTGGTATAATCCCCGCCCATGACTGGTCCTGTCCTGCGGTTTATACGGCTGCGGGCATGGAGACCTGCTGTGCGGCATCCCGGCCGCCATATTCTAAAGAAAGGAAGCATACGTCATGCCATTGGCCAAGGAAGTCAAAACCAAACTGATCACGGATTATCATCGTCATGATACGGACACCGGCTCACCCGAAGTTCAGATCGCAGTTATTACCGGCCGTATCCAACAGTTGAACGAGCACTTGAAAACAAACAGACACGATCAGTCCTGCCGGCGTGGATTGCTCAAACTGGTTGGGCAGCGCCGCCGCCTGTTGGCGTACTTGCGAAAGTCCGAGTACCCGCGTTATCTGGCGATCACCGAAAGCTTGAGCCTGCGCCACAAATAGAAAGACCCGGACCTACCCAGACCCTAAGGGTTTTAGAAACCCTTAGGGTCTGAATTAAACAAACCGCAGTCAGGAATTGAATAGCGTGAATAACAAAGTTGTCCCCGCTCTTCAGTCCCTGACCAGGCGGAATAATCAGGGCGGGATGGTTTCCTGCCCCAACAGGAGAAACTTATGAAACCCGAAACAAAACGCTACTCGGCCACGGTCGGTACTCGCACCGTTACATTTGAAACCGGAAAATTAGCTGCACAGGCGGGCGGCGCTGTCACCGTTGGCATCAACGATGCCATCATCTTCGCGGCGGCGACGATGGGCGGCGTGCGGGAAGGCATCGACTTTTTTCCGCTCTCCGTGGATTTTGAAGAGCGCATGTACGCCGGCGGAAAAATCCCCGGCTCCTTCTTCCGACGCGAGGGCCGCGCCTCCACGGAATCCATTCTCGTATCCCGCCTCACGGATCGTCCGCTGCGTCCGCTGTTTGCGCATGGAATGCGGAATGAAGTGCAAGTGATCATGTATTCCTTTTCAGCGGATGGCGTGAACCCGCTCGATATTCTGGCAATCAACGCGGCCTCCGCCGCAATTATGATTTCGGATATTCCCTGGGCCGGACCCATCGGCGCAGTCCGGGTTGGACGCGTGAACGGCGAATTCATCATCAATCCAACCTTTGCTGAAATGGACGCATCCGATCTGGACCTGAGAATTGCCGGAACCAAAGATGCCATCCTCATGGTCGAATGCGGCGCGGACGAAATTCCCGAAGATGTGATGGTCGCCGCCTTGGAACTTGGACACAAATCCATCCAGCCGTTAATCGAACTGCAACTCAAGATGGCGGCTGAGGTCGGCAAGCCGAAACGCGCAGTCACCATTGTGACCGCAAACGATGATCTGATCAAGCAAGTCTTCGAGCGTGTCAACACTCCGATGAACGAACTGCTCGACAAGCCGCTTTCCAAAGCAGAATTCTACGGCGGCATGGATGAACTGCTTGCGAAGGTTGCCGCCGATCTATGTGTGGAAGGCGATGCAAATGCACCCGCAAAAAGTGATGTTGAATCTGCCTTCAGCGAATCCGAACATAAGATCGTGCGTGAAAGGATCTTGAGCACGGGCAAACGCCCCGATGGCCGCACACCGACCGAGATCCGGCCGATCTGGTGCGAAGTTGGCGTTTCGCCGCGCGCACACGGAAGCGGATTGTTCACACGCGGTGAGACTCAGGTTCTATCCTTCGCTACACTTGGAACGCTGGGCGAAGCACAGGAACTCGATAACCTGTCCCCCATTGACTCCAAACGCTACATACACCATTACAACTTCCCGCCGTTCAGCACAGGCGAGGTCAAGCCGCTGCGCGGCCAAGGCCGCCGCGAGGT
>Ga0182027_10003882_pt1 | contig 23424 bp, 13 predicted proteins | sample 712E1DmetaG_FD_121300 | JGI IMG/M metagenome (GOLD analysis project Ga0182027, IMG submission 121300) | Permafrost microbial communities from Stordalen Mire, Sweden - 712E1D metaG (Illumina Assembly) | ecosystem: Environmental > Terrestrial > Soil > Wetlands > Permafrost | place: Sweden... | reverse complement strand
TTCCGATGGTAAATTCGGCCGTTGCTAATCGTCTGGGCACTCATTGAGTGCATCGGGCTGTTGGCTTGAACCGGGATTAGGCTTCGGCTCCGGGGCGTCAAATTCGTAAACACTGGCCGACTTCCCGTTATGTATTTGCTCGACGTTTGCCTGAGCTCGACTGAGGTCGAGCGTTATGCACAGAGATATCTTTGTCGGCTGTAGACGGGATATAGGCAAAGTGCTCGCTACAGCATTGTGCTTAGCTCTCGGTCACTTGCCATTTTTGAGACGTTTTTCGATTTTTGCTAGAGCCTGATTGCAGGAAGCAAGATCCTCCGCAACATAGTCGGCGCCCGCGCGGCGCAAGATGTTCTGAGCGTTCCTTAGCCGGTTCTTCTTGCTTGCCTGCGACAGTTGCTCCCATTGCTGCTGATCGAGACCCACGAGATTTCCGGTTCTGGTCAACCCGATGGTCCACATGCCCGCATTTCTGCCTTCTTCAATATCGACGACGGTGTCTCCTATTTTTACACACGCGGATGGAGGGTAGACATCCAGGAGCTGTGCGTTCTTCATCAGCATCCACGGGGCTGGCCGTCCCCCGGCTACTTCATCCGGGCATACGGAAGCATCGGGCCGAAAACCGTGCCGCGCGGCCTGCTTCAACACCGGGTCGAGCATCCGGCGGGTATAGCCTGTGGTGCTTCCGATGCGGAGACCGCGGTTCTGCCATGCCATTACAGTCTCGGCAACACCTGCGATCAATTGCGAATGCCGCGCAATGATCTTCATCTGCAACTGTCCAAACTCTTCGAAAAGGGAGAGAACATCTGCATCATCAGGTTTCTTGCCGGTGGCAGTTCTCCATTCTTTGCGGATATTCGGCAGGGCCAGGATCGCTTGAATATGGTCCCGTTTGAGCAGTCCCATATCACGGCGGGCGTCTTCCGTCGACAGCGTGATCCCATGCTTTGCAAACAGGGTCTGGAGCGCAAGCACCGGCGCCATCGATCCATGATCGACCGTAGTGCCTGCCCAGTCCAGAATGATAGCTCGAATGTGAAGAGGAGTTGTCATGCTCGGCCTGCTTGTATGCAGATAAAGCGAAGGAGTTGACTGCTGTTATCAGTATTCATGGACGCAGTTTACGTCGGAATGCGGGTAGATCCATCCACTGAACGGTTAATCGAAGGGGTCTTATCGGTTAGAGATGAGGCACCGAAGGCGCAGATACCGCCGGCAACCAGAGCAAAGAAGACAAAGAGATCGAACAGCTTTGTCCATCCAAAGTGCGATACGAAGATCGTGACAAGAAAGGGAGATAGCGTCTGGCCAATGGAGCCGATGCCGTTGACGAACCCGGCAGCGCGTCCGAACAAATCGTCCGGGACTGCGTCGAGGACCGCCATGGCGGACATGAGCACGTCGGCGCCATAGATCAGGATTCCCATGAACGAGATGGAAACGGCTGTTCCAAACCATCCGCTGCCTGCCAGCACGGGGTGCAGAAGGCAGATGAATGCAAGCCCAAAGAGCATGCCGGCTCCCAGAACCATGCGCCTTTCGCCAAACCAGTGCTGCACCGCGAAGGCGGCGGCAAGGGGACCGAGAAAGCCGAGGAGTTCGAAGTAGGATGCGAAATGCTCGGCCCAATGCTGCGTATAACCCAGGCTCGATGTCAAGTAGAGAGGCAACCAGAAGAGCAGTGTGTAGCGGGTCATCTTGAGAAAGAAGTAGACTAGGGAGACGACCTGAATCCTGCGATTTGCCAGGATCTCGCTCCACGCACTGAATTGCGTTCGCTGGGGCTTGGAGAGTGTAGAAGCGGGGGGAAGTGAATGGGGCAGGGCGGGACCAGCCAAATGAACGGTCCCCCGATAAAAGAACAGCGCTGCGAACAGCAAAACAGTCGCCGAAACCAGATAAGCAGGCTGAAAGCTTGAAAGTGGAGCAACGCGGATGTGAACAACCAGCCATTCGGTGAGTGAGGTTGCAAGCACTCCACCGAGAATGTAGCTGGTACTCCACCAACCGAGCACCCGGTCCCGTTCGCCGCGGTGGAACCACTGGCCGATGAGGCGAAGCATGGACGGCCATCCAAGCCCCTGTCCGAGGCCGTTGCCGAGTTCCAGCAACAACCCCAACCTCAGCTGGGAATGGAAGGCAAGAAGGCAGGTGCACAGGATCGAAATGCCTGCGCCCGCCAAGGCAGTCCGTCGTGCCCCAATACTGTCTGCCAGCAACCCGCCGGCAAACTGACTGATCGCATAGGCAATCCCAAAGCAGATAAGACTGAAGGCGAGGTGAGAGATGCCTGCGCCGGTGGTTGGGCTAATGTCCTTGCGGCATATATAGTAGCCGGCATAAAGGACCCAAGCGGAAACAAAGAGCTGGCTCCGAGGTGAGGTTAGGGATTTCCCTTCTCTGCTCACAGGGGGCCGTTCATGGCTGTATGCGTCACGGGGAGTGATTCATGAAATACTACTGCCTGTGCGCTAGGCTGCATGGGAAAGACGATCTGCGTTACCGTCCCGTCCTGGAAGCTGTCGATCAGTTCATCGGGAAAGGCGTTGGGCTCGCACATGGTTTTGATGAGCGAATAGATGGCCGCGTCGTCGGTGCCGTCAATGTGAATCGAGCGTTGGGTGCTGTTGACAATGGTGACCAACCCTGCCCGGCCGTAGGGATGGACAAGAGTATCTCCGGTATTGTGATCAACGATCTGCCGTCCGGATGGTGTGGGCTCGATGACCAGCCTGATTCCCTCGACGGGGAGGATGCGGTCAAGCGCGGGTGAATCCGCGACGGATTCACTGGGCGATGAAGGGGTGTCGCCGATCAGAATCAGGATGCCGTTGGTGCTAGAGGGAGGAGTCAATGTGTGGGTTAGAGTGATCCCTGCATGAAACTGGCCGGCAAGGTTGAACAGAGGGGCGGTGTCTTCAAGCCTGTCCACGGCAACAAGTACCTGTTGTCCGCCGGATGGTGAGGGGGGCTCATACAGAAGCGCCTGGTGGTCCTGGAATACCGTTTGCCAGAACGTATCGAACGGACCCACCTGCGCGATCTGCCAGCGAATACAGATCATGCAAAGAAAGAGCGCAACCAGTGTCGGCAAGGACAACTGTAGTAGCGAGAGTTCCGTCGCTTGCAGCAGCGTAGGACCAGGAGCCGGCGGTTCCACAACAATAGGAAGCTCGGGATCGCTCTGACCGTCCTGTAACACGCGGGAAACATAAAAGCGCGGCACATACGAGCCTGTGGGGATGTCAACGGTATATTCCAGGCCGGTGGCGGTGGCGGCGTAGTAGGCAGCGAGCCGCTTTCGGACATCGTTTGCGCGCACTCGAACACCCGCATCGGAGCCAGTATCGTAGGAAGCTTCGCGTCCGAGCAACTCGATCCCGATCACGCGTTCTTTGAGCTCGTCGACTTTGCCGCCAAGCGTGCGTTGAACAATAAAGCGCAGGAATTGGCAGCTCTTGGCGCTGGTGCGGAAGGAGGAACTTTTGCAAACAACTGCGACTGTTGCCTGCAATTCAGATCTGTATCGGCAGATCTCGTCCGGTTGGAGCTCAACCTTCTGCATTGGTATTCCCGGGAAAGGTAGGTGAATGCTGCCAGTGTAGCGCCGGAATATTACAGGATGGTGACATCGATCTCTGGCTTGGCTAAACCGTTAATTTAAGCGATAACGAGTTCCGCTTAACCCGCTGAACGTTTCGGCATTCGGCAGAGAGTGAAATGGTGGGGGGAATGCGATTCCGCACACATGCTGAAACGGGAATACAGCTTGCAATAAGCAAATGCTTGCAAGCGCGCGCCGCTGCAAAGCCCCTCTCTGTTACGGACGAATCGCTGGATTTTCACACAATTGACATGTGGGCCCATGCAATCCGTTGGCACTGCGTTTACCAGAGCGTGGTGGAGTTGGAGCCCAGATGAGCTTCTCTGCCGGCCAGCGCCGGACCTTCGGGATCACCTGGATCGCTTACGCTGGCTTTTATCTCTGCCGCAAGAACCTGAGCGTTGTGCTGCCCCTGCTGAACAATGTCTCAGGGCTTCGCAGCATCGACCTGGCCAACATCGTCTTCGGCTATAGCCTGCTGTATGCCGTCGGCCAGTTTGGCTGCGGGCTTCTTTCCGACCGCATTGGAGCAAAGCGTGTGGTTGGCGCCGGCCTGCTGTTGGTGGTAGGCAGCAATATCCTGATGGGCGCGCACGCCTCATTGATATGGTTGCTTATCTTTGCATGCCTGAATGGCGCAGGTCAGTCGACCGGCTGGTCGGGACTGGTGAAGACCATGGCCATCTGGTTCCGCAGCGAGAATCGTGGAATTGTGATGGCATGGTGGAGTACAAATTATGTTCTCGGCGGCTTTCTGGCCACGGCCTTCGCAACCTGGGCTGTCGTGCAGTCTTGGCTGCTTCCCCAGCTTGGGTGGAGGCGTGGATTCTTGTTTCCGGCACTGGTGCTGCTGCCAATTACAGTTTTGTTTATGACTGGCGCGAAGGATACGCCAGAGCGTGATGATCTCCCATTCGGAATGCAGTTCGAAGAGGAGGCGCACAGCTCGGTGCGCACAGACTGGAGTGGCGTGGCCGCTCTTCTGCGCAAGCCATCCTTATGGATGCTGAGTACATCGTACTTTTTCCTGGAGCTTTGCCGATACGCTCTGATGTTCTGGCTACCGCTTTACATGGTTACGCGACTGAAGTATAGCCTACAGGCTTCGGGCTATCTATCGTCTCTGTATGAGTTGGTCGGCATTCTCGGCGCGGTGCTGGCGGGCTACATTTCGGATCGCTTCAGCCAATCGCGGCGTGCCCCCGTGTCCGCGATCATGCTTTGCGGGTTCGCAATCATCATGCTCCTTGAGCCGGCCTTGACCAAATTCGGGCTTACGGGCACGGCCATAGCCATCTCGCTGGCCGGCATCTTTTCCTTCGGTCCGGACACACTGCTCTCCGGAGCGGCAGCCCAGGACATCGGCGAGCCCAAGGCCGCCGCAACTGCATCGGGACTGGTGGATGGCATCGGGCATCTGGGGGCGATCTTCTCGCCGTATCTCGTGGTATTCGTAAGCGAACGGTACGGATGGGATCACCTCTTTCTTATTCTTGCCGTCTCCGCGTTTCTTGCCGCCGCTGTGCTGCTTCCCATCTGGAATCTCAAGCCCTCGTGCCAAACCGATGTCCAGGTCGAAGACAGGGTTTTGCAGACAACGGCCTGACCGGCAAAGAAGAGACCGCTGCCGATTCGATTGGGTTTTCGGCACATCGCGGATATCTGCAAACGCACGCTTCCTTCACGCGCTCCTCGCCAATGCAATTTGAAGCGACAGTTGTCGCGGCTGCGCTGCGCTGCGATTTCTGTTGCAGTCGTGCAACGCTGAAGAGAACACACTCTTTAGCGTTGCGACTCAATGTCGATTGTCGCAGGCGGCTCGATCTTCGGCCAACAATAAACGGACGTTCATTACCGTTAAGCCCATTCGCTTTCATTCGACCTTAATCATCTTAGCGACGCGGCTGACTACCATCGCTTCAAGTCAAACGGCGACAGGTTCGAACCTCGATAGAGCATTCTCGACCGCCTTGCGGAACCCTATCCTCACGAACTCTCGAATGGAGTAGTCAATGCGATTTTCAACTCGACTTCTAATCCTTGCCTCAGCCATTTTTTTCAGTGTTCCTCTCTTCGCGCAAAATGCAGATGTGAGCGGCAAGGTGGTTGATCCGCAACAGGCAAGCGTAAAGGGAGCGACCGTGACCCTGACGCACATCAGTACTCAGGTAAAAGCGGAGACCAAAACCGATGACAGAGGCAACTTCATCCTGCCGCCCGCGGTGCCTGGAACCTATGAGATCAAGGCTCAGGCGGATGGATTCGTATCCACTCTCGTGACTGACATCACACTTGAAGTGGGTGAATCCAAGGTGCTTTCCCTGGCGCTGAAAATGGGCGATGTTAAGCAAACAGTTCAAGTGACAGACACTCCGCCCGAGTTGACTACGGATCGCGCGGATCGCAGTCTGATGATCGAACCCGCATTTGTTGAAGGCATTCCGCTCAATATTCGAAACCCGTTGCAGCTTATCAGCGACACGGCTGGTGTGACTAAGGGAAACGACGGGCTGTCGGGTCAGAATTACTCCAGTGAAAGCAGGAGCAACACCTTTCGCATCAATGGCGCCAAGGGCTCAACCACCGATGTCTTGATCGACGGTGCGTCCAACACTACTGCGTACTATAACCAGGACGCAGGCATCCCCGGGGTTGATTCGGTACAGGAGACACGGGTCTATACCGACGCGTATGCACCGGAGTTCGGCCGCACCAGTGGCGGCCTGGTATCTTACGCGTTGCGTTCAGGCACCGATCATCTGCATGGGTCGGCCTTCGAGTTTTATCGCAACGAACTGATGGATGCCAACGGTTACAACGCCAATCTGGCGGGGTTGGCCAGAGGTTCATTCAGCAGAAATCAGTTTGGCTTTCAAATTGGTGGTCCGGTCGTGATCCCCAAGGCGTATGACGGCCGCAACAAGACATTCTTCTTCTTCTCCTACGATGGGCTCCGGGATACGACTGCCGGGTCTTTCACCGGAACCGTGCCTACGGCTCTGGAAAGGCAAGGGGACTTTTCGCAGACCTTCGACGCCAAGGGAAACCTGATCGTTATTTACGATCCATCAACCACGACCGCGAACTCGAAGGGAACCAATTACACGCGAACTGCATTTGCGAACAATAAGATTCCAAATCCCAGTGCGATTGGACTCTCGCTTCTGGCACTGTATCCGCTTCCCAATCAGCCGGGGACAGGTTCAAGCAACCTGCTCAACTTCTTCTCAAACGCGCCGGCGACCGATAATAACAACAGTTATGACGCCAGGATCGATCATCAGTTCAGCAGCCGGCAGAGCATCTTCGGCCACTATACGGATTTCACGAACCGCATTCACAACAGCGACTACTTCGGCAACGGTCTTTCGCCGGTAATGGCCGATGACCGGATTCCCGGCAAGAACATCGTTGTCGATCACATCTGGGTCATCAAGCCAAACCTGATCTTTGAGCACCACTTTTCCTGGGCGCATAGCGAATCGAACCGCGCTGAGGCCGTGCATAAGACCCCGGGAAGCCTTGGATTCAATGCCGCCAATGCCGCACCCGGCATCACCGCAAACATGAGTCCCGCCATCAGCATCAGCGGAGCGTCCGCAACCGGAAGTGAGAGTTCTCTGGGAAACTCGTATCCGTTCGAACAGAATGAGTCGTCTGTGTACCAATATGCGGCGGACACCAGTTGGGTGAAGGGAAATCATACCTTCAAATTCGGCATCGATCTCAGACGATATCCGGTTCAGTTGTGGGATCCGCAGCAGATGTCAGTGAGCGCAGGCACAAAGTTCACCAACGGCCCAAACACGACCTCGCCTTCGCCTTCCACGGATTCCGGCTCCGGTATGGCCGAGCTTCTGCTAGGACTTGCAACCGTTTCATCTGGATATGAGCCAGAAACCCAGTCGGTGCATTCCTACTATGCCGCCTACGCTCAGGACATTTGGAAGTTGACGCCCAGACTCACACTGACCTACGGCTTGCGCTACAACCTCGAGACCGGGGACGTAGAGAAAAACAACTTGCTCAATTACATCGACACAACCTCTACCTCGCCCATCAACGGACTGGTTGCCTCTCTCCCGAACGAGCCCGTCCTTCCCGCTCTTGTTGGCGGTGTGGGCATTCCCGGCCTGAATGGCACAGACAAGCAGTTGCAGTTGCCACAGAAAACGCACTTCGATCCGCGCCTTGGCATCGCCTATCAACTGAACGAGAAGACCATCATTCGCTCCGGCGTCGGCTTCTTCACTCATCCCGCGGCGGCATGGCAGCAGTACCCTAACGCAGACGGAGCCATCCGGACTTCGACTTCCATCGATGCACAGTCGAACGGCGTGCAGCCGCTTGCGGGTTATTCCCTCAGCAGCCCATTCCCATCCGGGCTTCCCGCACCTTACGGAAACAGCGCAGGCCTTGGTATCGATCTGGGGCAGAGCATCGCAGGTCCTGGACGACAGCAGAATATCCCTTATCAAGTCAACTATTCCTTCGACATCCAACGCGCTCTGCCAGCGAACTTCGTTGTTACGGCGGCCTACGCAGGAAACGAAGGTATCCACCTCATGGTTCCGCTCTATCTAAACCAGATTCCCGACGCCGCTCTTGCGCTTGGTGCAACTTTGCGCACCACCGTCGCCAACCCGTTCTACGGCGTGATCACGGATCCCACCTCCACGCTCAGCGCCTCGACGGTCACCTACGAGCAGTTGCTGCGCCCGTTCCCCCAGTTCACCGGGGTCGAGGTACTCAATTCCGGCGTCGGTCACTCGTCCTACAATGCTGCGCAGTTGACCGTTGAGCATCGCTCCAAGCAGGGACTCTCGGTCATCTTCGCGTACACCTTCAGCAAAGCCATCGACAACGCAGGTGAGATGACCAGCGTGGCCGGAACCTACGCCGGCTTCCAGAACCTGCACTGCCCCAGATGTGACAAGTCCCGCTCCGACCAGGACGAGACCAACGTCGTGCGTTGGAGCACGCGGTACGAGCTGCCGTTTGGCAAGCAGAAGCCATTCCTGAGCAAGGGCTTCCTTTCCTCCATCGCCGGTGGTTGGGCGGTGAGTGGAATCTATTCCTACGACACTGGGAGACCGCTGACGGTCAGCGCTACCAATTATTCCTACTCCTATAGTGGAGGAGGCTTCCGGCCGAATATCACTGGAGTTTCGGATAAGGTGTCGGGCGGTCCGCAAATGAAGCTCGGCGGCCAGTACTTCAACTCAGCCGCCTTCGTGCAACCGGCCAACTATACGTTCGGCAATGCAAGCCGCCACTTGGCGGACATTGACAGCCCTTCGTCATGGAACCTCGACGCAATGGTTGAGAAGGACACGCACATAGGCGAGCGTTATGTAGTCTCATTCCGCGCGGAGGCGTTCAACGCCCTGAACAATGTGATCTTCAGCGGGCCGACGACGAGTGTGTCGTCTGCAACGTTCGGGACCATGGCAACTCTGAGCCAAAGCAACACTCCTCGAAACATACAGATCGGCACGCGGTTCACGTTCTAACTACTACGGCTGTACCCCCGGGGTCCCGGGGGTACTCCTTTTCTTTGAAATGGAGACGCACATGCTAGGAAAAGTCTGTTTATTGTTTGCGCTCGCTGCAAATGTCGGGTACGCCGCCGACACGATCATCATCAATGCAAAGGTCATCACAATCGATCCGAATCACCCTTCCGCGCAGGCCTTTGCCATCGACAATGGACGGTTTACCGCCGTTGGAACGAATGCGGAGATACTCAAACTCAAGATGGCATCGACAAATGTAATTGACCTCAAGGGTGAGACAGTGACCCCTGGGTTCAATGATGCGCACCTGCATCCTCAAGCGATCTACCAGGAGGGAACGCCGCATTACAGGGTGTGGCTGGGTGCCGACCGAGTCAAAACAATCGATGAGGTCGTGGCCGCTCTGAAGCGGCAGGCTGCGGTGACTCCTGCCGGCGAGAGGATCAGCGGGTATGGATATAACGATGTGTTGCTGGGACGTCATCCGAACCGGCACGATCTGGATAAAGTATCCACGTCGCAGCCCGTCGAAATAACTCATGGCTCCGGCCATATCACCGTGGTTAACAGTTATGTGTTGAATGCTTCCGGCGTCACAAAGGCGACGCCAGATCCGAAGGGCGGTGCTCTCGATCGCGATCCAGACGGAACTCCGAACGGCGTGATCCGTGAAAGCGCCCGCGGGCTGATCTCGCGAGGGACTGGACGCAATACGACGAATATTGCGGATCGTGATGACGAACTGAAAGGGTATATGAACTGCTTTCGGCAGTACTCTGCCAAGGGTATAACCAGCGTGGGCATCGCGGGAGGAAGCCCGTCGTCTTTCCGCACGATGCAGGCATTGCGCGATCTCGGAAACCCAGTCCGCGTTGGATTCATGTTCAGTGTAGGGTCGTTCGATGAACTCCAAGCTGCAGGAATTCAACGAGGCTTTGGTGATGATCGTCTCCGCATCTCGTCCCTTAAGAACTTTCAGGGAAACTCGCTGAGTGGTCGAACCGCGTGGCTCAGCGAGGCATACTCGGATCGCCCCGATTACTTCGGCATCCCGCCCGCCCGCAGTCAGGAGCAGTTGGATGCGGACGTTCAGAAGTGGTGGGATGCCGGATGGCAGGTTGCGACGCATTCCAATGGCGATCGGGAGATTGACATGGTGCTCACTGCGATCGAACGTGCAGAGGCAAAGAACCCTCGTCCCGATGCTCGCTGGCGGATTGAGCATGCGAGTGTCATGAATCAGGCGCTGCTGGATCGCGCCAAGAAGGACGGCGTGGTTCTGGTGTTTCACTCGTACATGTGGGAGTACGGAAATATCCTTGCCTCCTACGGGCCACAGCGTCTCTCGATGATGCACGCGTATCGCACCGCGATCGACATGGGCATTCCTGTGGCAGGTCATTCCGATTCTCCAATCTCTGCAGCTGATCCTTTGCTTAGAATTCAGGACATGGTTACCCGTACGAGTTCCCAGGGTATTGTCAACGGAGCAAATCAGAGAGTCAGTGTGGATGTGGCGATCAAAGTCTGGACACTGGACGGAGCCTACGCCACATTCGAAGAGAACATCAAAGGCTCGATCACTCCAGGCAAACTGGCGGACTTTGTAGTCCTCCAAAAAGACCCGCGCCAGGTCCCGCCGAATACAATCAAGGACATTGTGCTCGAGGCTACTTACCTTGCGGGACAAAAAGTATATACAGCGCCGGCGAAAGCCGTTGCAATGATTCCGCAGCCCCCAATCAATTATGGCGATGCGAACTTCGGCGATGGAGATGAAGAGGAAAATGAATATGGAAACAATTAGCAAGGATAAGCTGCTCTTCAGCCCAGGCCCCCTGACCACAAGCGCCACTGTCAAAAAGGCCATGCTCCGGGACCTTGGATCTCTGGATAGCGAATTTCTAGCTTCTGTTCACGAAATCCGTATGCGTCTGCTTGACCTTGGTCCGTATCCTCGAGAGCAGTACGAATGCATTCTCATGCAGGGCAGCGGAACGTTCGTGGTCGAATCGGTCATCTCGTCCGCAATTCCGCGTGACGGAAAATTGCTGGTGCTGGTCAACGGCGCTTACGGGAGGCGCATTGCTCAGACAGCGCGTGTTCACGGCATCGCACTGGACGTTCTTGAGGTTGCGGAGAACAGAAAATTTACTCCAGCACTGGTCGCCGATTCTCTGTCGCCAGCCATGGGGATTACGCACGTCGCGGTAGTGCACTGCGAGACGACCAGCGGTATGTTGAATCAGGTGGAAGAAATCGGCCATCTGGTGCATGACGCTGGTGCTGTATACATTGTGGATGCGATGAGCAGTTTCGGTGCATATCCGGTCGACATGGTGGGTTCGCATATCGATTTTCTGGTCTCGTCCGCCAATAAATGCATCGAGGGAGTGCCGGGCTTCGGTTTCGCCCTTGCCAACCGGCGCGCCTTGGATGCAGCGAAAGGCAATGCACGTACGCTGAGTCTCGATCTCTACGGCCAATGGGCCGGCATGGAAGCAGATGGGCATTTCCGGTTTACGCCCCCGATTCAAACCATTCTGGCCTTTGAACAGGCGCTCAATGAGCTGGATGAAGAAGGAGGGGTGCGTGCGCGCGGAGAGCGCTATCGGCAAAACCACATCGCGCTCTGCCTCGGGATGAGGGAGATCGGGTTCGAGATCTATCTTGCTGATGAAGACCAAAGCTTCATTATCACGTCGTTTCGGTATCCTTCCAACCCGGCGTTCGAGTTTGCCGCATTCTATGAGAGGCTTTGGGAACTCGGCTTCGCAATTTACCCTGGCAAATTGTCCCATGAAGCGTGCTTCCGAATCGGAACAATTGGCAGAATTACCGTGGCCGACATCGAGGCACTGCTGACCGCAATCCGCCGCGTGCTGCATGAGATGGGAGTCGACTGGGTCAGGGAAAAGAGTGAAGAACTGGAGCCCCAGTTGAGACAATAACCCTGTTGCCCGAATCCTCGTTCGTCGCGACTCGCACATTGTGGCTCAAGGTGCAGAAGCAACGCGCGGCTGCTCTCGCAGAATTGAGGAACCGACAGATGCTCATTCTGGCTCCGGGTCAGAACCAAAGCCATCCTCCAACCGGAGTCTGAGGACCCGGTTCAGCCGCCCATCTGCCCTGTTAAGTGCAGCGCATCTTCACCGATGCCCTGAGCCACAGCCGTGCCGGAGTTGAATTCAAGGGGAGTTAGTTGACGCGAACACGACATCGCATCAAGCGATACCCAAGTTCCATGAAACCTGGTGGGTCAATCTGAGCGCGACTAGGATAGTCAGACAAACGCTATAAATTATTGATTATAAATTAGTTGAGTGCCGGGAGGGGGCGGATTGCCTCCGCGTATTGATTCTAAATAAGTAATTGAGAATTATCGACGCTCATCCCTGTCAATACGCAGAAAATACGGTATCCACATACGTAATACACACGCGGGGTTTCAAGCATTCTATTCCCGGCATCAGCTCGCTACTTGCATGCGGCAGCCCAGAACGCAAACTCGACGGCATGTTCTTCTTGTGCTTCTTGCACGGCCAATTATGTGTACTACGGAGAACCATCCTTCAGACCTCCTTCTAGTGCAATGAGAGCGCGGACTGTTTGGCTGTGGGGAGCGTAACGCCAAGGAGTTGTGCAATGGAAGGCGCGATTTGGCGCATGTCGATCACTCCAAGGTCTCTGCCATGTGCGATGCCTTGGCCTGTGACGAAGAATGAAGCGCGCATCTCGGGCGTTGTGGCCGGATTGTAGCCGTGCGTGCCCTTCTGCGACGAATCGGTGACAAGAGGGCCGGAGATTGCGCCGCCGTTGCAGTAACCGGACCGGAAGGTTACGACGAAGGGTGCGTCGGGAAAGCCTCCGAGAGCGGCGACGGCATCGTGGTCGAGTATCGCCTCAATACCGTTGGCGGGATCGGCGGACAGCTTGTCGAGCAGTGCGCGCACTGTGCCGCGGGTTGCGGTGTCGGCGGGGTCGTGCAGGGCGATAGGAGCCATGCATCCGGCGATCCACGGCTGCGCCTTCCATAACTTGACGACAGGAGCACCGCTGGGGGATTTGTCGATCTGAATGAGTCCCGCCTGGATGAAGGGGATGTAGAGGTTGGTGACGCGATCCACTTTGGCGAAGCCGTGGTCGGAGACGATGACGATAGCGGCATTGGGGAAGTTGCGTAGCTCTGCGTCGGCGAGCCTTCCCAGCATGCCGTCGATGCCTTCAAGATCGGCGTTCGCCTCGGTGCTGAAGGGGCCGTGCAGGTGTTCTTCTTCGTCGAGCGAACTCAAGTGGATCGTCATGAACTCTGGGCGGTGCTGCTGGAGGATGTCGAGCGAGTAGCGCGTGCGGACTTCGTCGCCAGCGAGCGTTGTGTCGTTGCCCATCATGTAGGGCGTGGCCGTACGCTGGGCGATGAGCGCCAGCTCATTGTCGGGGCGCGTGATGGCGTTCATCAGGAAGCGGTCGTCGGGATTGACGGGTTCGGTCAACACGAACGTGCGCCAGTACTCGGGAATGAGCGTGTCGATCGAAGTGGCGTCGACCGTGACGGGCCAGGAGACGCTGGCGGTGTGTAGCCCGGCATCGCGAGCAGCCGACCAGAGCGTGGGAGTTTTAATCTGATCGGCATACCAGTACCACGCACCCGCGAGATTGCGCTCGGGATCAAACCGGGTGTTGTTCAGAATGCCGTGCTCGGCGGGCCAGACGCCGGTGACCAGCGTGGTGTGGCTGGGGTAGGTGACGGTGGGAAAGACGCCGGTGACACCATCGGCGTACGTTCCACCGGCGATCATGCGGCGCAGATTGGGGATGCGCAGATGGTGCTCGTCGGCTTGGGTTACGTAGTCGGGTCGCAGGCCATCGACCGAGATAAGGAGAACCGGCTGGTGCACCTGAGCGAGCAACGGTGAGGCGGTGAGCAGGAGGCAGAGAGCAAACATGGACTTCGGCATAGTCCATTAGAACGCCTGCCCATAAATAGGAGTTGAATATAAGTCCCCATCCGATAATCGGCAGGCAATTCACAATCAATTCATCATACGTATGCAATTCACCGTTGATTGACGGCGGTTTCATCGGGCGGTGATGTGGGGCTCTTATCTCTTGCCTCATGGCATACACGATTTTTCACTCCGCACGCAAATTTGCGTTGGTTGTTTTGCTGTTTGTGTTCTCCTCCCAACTGCACGCCCAGTATGAAAACGGAAGTCTACTGGGGACGGTGCGCGACTCGAGCGGCGCGCCGATTGTAAACGCTGCTCTGGCCATCACGAATACGGCGACGGCAATCACCACGCAGGCGAAGACTAACGATGTAGGCGACTATGATGTGCCATCGCTGCGTGTCGGCATCTACACCATCACCGCCAGCTCGCCTGGATTTTCCGACGCGGTTGCGCAGAACATTACCGTCTCGGTGGGCAATCGACAGCACATCGACCTTACGCTGAAGGTAGGAGCGGCACAGTCGACCGTCGAGGTGACGGACGTCGCCCTGCAGATGGAGACGGAGAGCAGCGAACGCGGGCAGACCATCACCAACTACCAGAGCGAGTCGCTGCCCCTGGTGAGCCGTAACTACTCCGACTTCCTCGCTCTTGTCCCCGGATCGCGCCAGGCGCCGACCGCTGCGCTGACCAGCTCCGTCAACTCGTTGCTGCGCGCGGGAGCTTACAACGTGAACGGCCAGCGCAGCATGTTCAACAACTTTCTGCTCGACGGCCTGGACAACAATGCCTGGGGCGAGAGCAACCAGGGATTCGACAACCAGATTATTGCCGTGCCGCCGGACTCGGTGGCGCAGTTCCAGTTCGTCACCAACAATGAGAGTGCGGAGTATGGGCGCTCGTCCGGCGCTACGATCAACGTGGCCACGCAGAGCGGCAGCAATCGCGTCCACGCCACACTGTACGAGTTCATCCGCAACACGGACCTGAACGCGGCGGGCTTCTTCAAGCCGCTGGTCGTCGGTGGCAGCGGTATCACCACTCCGTTCAAGAAGCCGACCTTCAACCGCAACCAGTATGGATTCAATGTCGGCGGGCCGATCATCAAGGACAAGCTCTTCTACTTCCTCGACTATGAGGGATTTCGCCAGGTGCTGAAGCCGCTGAGCGTGCTGACTCTGCCCACGCAGAATGAATTGTATGGCGGACCAAGCGGATCGATTGCGTCGCCGACGCCGACCCTGGTGGTAGCAGTGAAGAACGCAACGACGGGGACCGTCTACACGGCCAATACCCCGATTCCCACCAGCGCCATCAACCCGCTTTCGCTGCAGATCATTAAGGATTTTGCATCGATATCGTCGGCGCTTCCGGCCGCGGGACTGGCGACCACCGGCCTGGCGTCCAACGACTACGCCGTGCAGGTGCCATTTACGGACCACTCCGACAAGGGCGACCTGCGCTTAGACTGGCAGATCGATGCAAACAGCTCGTCGTTCCTGCGTATCAGCGACCGTAAGGAAGATGGGGTCAACTATCCCAGCATCCCGATACCGCTGGATGGCCAGACCAACGGCAAGATCAGGATTCTCGACCAGCAGATTGCGCTCGGCTATACCCATTTCTTCGGTGCGAACAGGATTCTGGACGTACGGCTGGGCCTGGATCGCACCAAGGCCGGCAAGTACAACCTCTCCATAGGGAACACTGCGTTCAACTTTATTCCCGGGCTGCCGACGACCAACGCGGTGGTGGCAGGCGGCCTGCCATCGCTGGGCATCTCCGGTTTCACCGGATTTGGCCGGCAGAGCACCAACCCGCAGTGGCAGAACCCGGCGCTGATCAATCCCAAGGTGAACTACACATGGGTCGAGGGACAACACTCACTGAAGTTTGGCTGGGAGTTCGAGCACCTGTGGATGGCCGTGAACGACAACAACCCGCTGTACGGATCGTGGACTTACGGGGGCGGTTACTCGAACGCCGGAGGATCGACCGTCTCCGACACCTACTGGGCTGACTTCCTGTTCGGGACCACCAGTCAATACTCGCTGGCCAACTATTACGAGGCGCACCTTACGCAGAACATACAGAGCCTCTACGCGCAGGACGACTGGAAGGTGACCCCCAGTCTGACGCTCAACCTGGGGCTGCGTTGGGAGTACGGCTCGCCTTACGCCGACCTGCACAGCAACATCTCCAACTTCGACCCGGTCAGCCAGACGGTGCTCACGACAACTCCGGGCGCGACGGCGGGCAACGGTATTACCCCGTTCTCAGGCTCGGGAACCTACGGCCACACGCTGGTCAATCCAGACTACGGCGATTTTGCGCCGCGCATCGGCTTCGCCTATGCGATCGATCCGAAGATTGCGTTGCGCGGCGGCTTCGGCATCAGCTACGCGCACTACACTCGCGCTGGATCAGGCGATATTCTGGGCATAAACGCACCGCAGGCACAGTTTGCCTCGGTGACCCAGATTGCGCCAACTACCAGCAACCACTGCTCCACGCCGCTACCGGCGCAGATCATCGCGAATGGCGCGACGACACCGTCGTGCTACGCCACCGCCGACCAGGGCTACCCCAGCGGCTTGGTGACCAGCTTCAATTCCGCCACCGATAACATCACCTACATCCCCAAGAACACGCGGGACAGCTATGTGGAGAGCTACTTCCTGAGCATTCAGCGCAGCCTGTCCAAGAACACCCTTCTGGACCTGGCGTATGTGGGCAACCGTGGCCTGAAGCTGCAGGGCTTCCTGAACGCCAACCAGAAGAACCCGTCGCTTGGTTTCGCGCGGCCCTATGCCAACTGGCCGTCGGACATCACGGAAGCGCTGAATGAGTTCTACTCCGACTTCAACTCGCTACAGGCCAAGTATGAGCAGCGCTTTGTGGGCGGCCTGACCCTGCTCAACTCGTTCAACTGGGAGCACTCGCTGGACAACGCCAGCGCGTCGCTGGAAGGCAATACACCCTCTCCGCAGGATGGCAACAACATCAAGGCCGACTATGCGCAGTCGGACTACAATCTGCCGCTGTCCAACATCACCAGCCTGGTATACGAACTGCCGATCGGTCACGGCCACCAGTTCCTGGCCAGCGCCAATCCGATACTGGACAACGTAGTAGGCGGATGGCAGATCAGCGCGATCAACACCATGCAGGCTGGAACGCCGTTCAACATCACATATAGCCCAAACAGCGCGCAGGCGGTATCGCCGCAGATCGCGGCGACTTATCGCGGAGCCAACGAGTACCGTCCGAATCGCGTCTCCGGCCAAGCGGTCACGCAGGGACGAGGAAACCGCGCCGCCAATACCGGCTACGTCAACTACATCAACTTCAACGCCTTCGTGCTGCCGCCGATCAAGGACGTCAATGGTGCCGTTCTAAGCCCCTTCGGCAACGCCAGCCGCAATCCCGGACGCACCCCGGCCTATTACCAGACCGACTTTGCGCTGAACAAGAAGTTCAACACGCCGGTGGAGAGCCTGAAGCTGGAGTTCCGCACGGAGTTCTACAACGTCTTCAACCACACCAACCTCTACCTTCCGGGAACCATCAGCGGAACGCAGGGCACGACAACCCAGGCTGTTGGTACCGGAGGGACGGTAGCCCTGGGCAATATCACCGGCGGAGTTCCCACCGGTGGCGGGCAGATCACCAGCACCTTCGAGCCGCGCATCATCCAGTTCGGCCTCAAGATTATTTATTAGTTCTCTTCGTGGCTCATCACGGTGAATTTGCCAAAGTTGACGGGAGCGATTCAGATGCGCGAGATACAGTAGCTGACTCCCGCAACGCTACGGGCCTGTGCGGCACTGTGTATGCAAAAAAGTAGTGCCCGCCAGGCGGGTGCGCATGGATTAGTTCAACTGATGGCAGGTTGGCCTGAATGGCATTTGGTTTTGCTCACACCTGTGGAGATGGAATGCCGCCTCCATGTCTTCTCGCGGCTTGAACTGCCCGGGAAACATTCTGGGAGATGGATGCACCCAGCCGCATTTACTACAACCCCAACCGTCAAATCGCTCTTCCTTGCGTGTTACCAACGATCTTTCAGTCACCATATACGAAGTTTACGCCGGATTTGGGGGTATTCGCTACCCATCATTCTTATCCTCGACTGGTTGTACTCAGGGACAAATAGCCCACCATATGGCGTACTCAGTTCACGGATGCACACTGCACCAATGAAACCCGGTATGTGACGGCATAACCGACAGCTTCATCCTGCTGCAACACTTCCACGTCAAGCGCGCCCAGCATCGTTGAGTGGGTTCCATACTTCAATCCTCAGAACAATCGGCCTCAGTTGGGAGAAGAATATTCTCCATGCTTTTGTCCTGAAGTATGAGCAGGCCGTAGTAGGGAAGTTATATTTGTTCTCCAACTTTCCGGATTTACGGACGGTTGCGGTGGCTAGCGGCTTTGGCGGTCGAGAGAATAGAAATCCCCATGGTCTGCGGTTCCACATATCATCGTTTGTTAATACTCAGGATGTTCATAGCGTTGATATGCTTGTCGAAACATGCAGATTCGAACACATGCACTCTTGATCAGCATCTTGGCGGGTCTATCCGCGGCTACTGCTTCCGCACAACGGTCGGACGCGCCGCGTGCGCACAATATCATTCTTTTCGTTGCGGATGGGTTAAGGCGCGGCTCCGTCACCGAGGCTGACACTCCAACACTAGCGAGGGTACGCAAGGAGGGAGTGGACTTTCGCAACAGCCATTCCGTTTTTCCAACGTTCACCACAGCAAACGCGTCAGCAATTGCGACCGGACACGGCCTTGGCGACACCGGCGACTACAGCAATACGATCTATCCTGGCATGTGGCTGACCCATGAAGATACGCCCGGAGCTGCTGGTTTTCTGGTTCCCTTCCTTGAGAGCGATGAAGTGCTCGCAAACATGAATGACGCATTTCATGGCAATTATCTGGGAGAGAAGACGCTGCTTGGCGTGGCGCATGAGAAAGGAATGAACGTCGCTTCGGTGGGTAAGCTTGGACCTGCCGCGATTCAACTCAACGACTACATTGGCTGGAACCAGCTCGGTCTGTTAGACAACCACGGCGCCATTGTCATCGATGATTCTACCGGCCAGCCCAACGGAATCCCTTTGCCCATGGACATCGTCGACGCTCTGAACAGTGCGAAGATGCCGACCGATGCGCCCGTTCAGACGAACGGGTTCTCAGAAAGTTCGGCCTGGAGCAATGCATATGCGGGCGATGCCGTAACGCCTGGGACGCTGGAAGCAAATCAAGTGCAGCAACAGTGGTTCGCCGATGTGGCGACGAAGGTACTGCTGCCCAGGTTTGCCAGCGAGGAAAAACCCTTCGTCCTGGTCTTCTGGTCCCGTGATCCCGACGGCACTCAGCACAATGAGGGAGACAGCTTGCAGCGACTCACGCCCGGTATCAATGGAGACACGTCAAAACGCGGCCTGCAAAACGCGGATCGCTGCCTGAAGCAGTTGCTGGACTGGCTCGATGCTCATCCGAAGGTGAAGGAGTCAACGGATGTTATCGTCACCTCCGATCATGGCTTTGCAACCATCAGCCGACGGGAGATTGCGAAAGATGGCACCCAAAGCACCGAGCCATCAGCAATTCTCGAATACGAAACAATAGGACAAGAAAAGCCGGAGCGACAAGGGACACTACCGACTGGATTTCTGGCGGTCGACCTTGCGATCCGTGGACATATGCGCTTGTATGACCCCACGATACGTGCGACCGGCGGCCCTTCCGTCTTTGCGGAACTGACCCTGGGCGGGGAGAAGTCCCACCACCCCTCTACCGGAAGCGCACTGCTCGGGGAGACGGTAAAGGCTATGGACGGATCGGACGCAAAAGTCATCGTAGCCTCAAACGGCGGATCGGACCTGCTATACGTCCCCAGTGCTAGCTCGGAAGTAGTGCGTTCGCTTCTGGACATTCTCACCGAGCTTGACTATGTGGGCAGCGCCTTCGTTGACGATCGCTTCTGTGCAACAAGCTGTGCCGGTGCGCTGCCACTGAGTTCTATCGGGCTGATAGGTGACAGTCGAGTGCCCAGGCCTGCGATTGTGGTGACCTTCAAAGACTTCTACCAGGTTCCCGGTGACCTGCAAAGCGCCGTCCTGGTTTCGGACACGACACTCCAGGAAGGCCAGGGGATCCATGGTGGCTTTGGACGCGACCAGACATTCAACAACATGGCTGCGATGGGGCCTGATTTCAAGGCTGGGTTTGCCGACGAGTTGCCTGTTGGGAACATTGACTTGGCACCAACGATGGCCAAGATTCTCGGCTTGGACATGCCCTCTACCGGGAAGGTACGTGGAAGGGTGCTTCAGGAGTCCCTTATCGGTGGGGCTGTGAGCGATAGCAAAGGAGTCCAGACGCTCTCCTCATCGGCGACTTCTGACGGCGTAAGCACCGTTCTTGAATTCCAGGAGTTTCAAGGAGTGCGGTATTACGATAAGGCGTGTTTGGTTAGGGGTACCGCCGCCAAGGGCTGCTTCTGATTTAACTGTTCAGGATGATATGCAAACGTCGCGGTATATGACGGGGTGCGTGAACGGCTCAATTTTTAAAGTTCGGCGGCAGGCGCATACGGAGACGCGAACCGCCGCTGCCACGCGCCATTCTTCTTCAACATGCCGTTCCAATAGAAGTTCACGATAGGCAGATGAACGGCCAGCCTGGCCAGTGCCACCGTCAGTGCCGACATCCGCTCCACTCCCGCGACCGCCCGCAACTCCGTTTCGTCGAAGCGGCCTTCGCGGGCCAACTGCTCGCCCAGTGTGCGCAGCCGCGCCCAGAGCTTTTCGTTCGCGCGATCCGGCATCATCTGAAGCGCTTCGCCCCCGCCACGCACGATGGTGCCTGCGTAGCGTGAGCCAAAACGCCGCGCCAGCTTCTGCAGGTAGCGCTCCAGCGGACGCGAATGACTCGCTTCGGGAAATCCGGACTGCACCAGGAAGCCGAGTGTCGGGTTGGCGCCCTCGGTCGCTGCGGTGTGCGGTTGCAGGGCCTCAATGTACGACTTCACCAGCGCGGGCATCGCATCGGTGTAGAGAGGCATTCCCAGGACCACCATATCGGCCTCGGCAAAGGCCTTGACGGCGTGATCGAAGCCGGTGCTATGCGCCAGATGCAGAACCTCGGGTTTCTGTCCGCCGCCGCATTCCCATCCCTCGGCCACACGGGCGAGCATCTTCATCGAGTTGGAGCGCTCGCCGCGCGGCGAGCCATTAAGCAACACGAGCGAATTCATCGGCAACCTCCTGGGCAGAACGGTCCGAGACGGCTGCAAAGACGAGTTGCGACTTCAAGTCGCGCGCCATCCGCTGCCACATCTCGGTGGTGATCTCGCGGTCCTCGGCGTCGCTGTCGCCACCCGCGCCAAGCAGCAGTCCCAGCTTGGGATACTTCGCATAGCGCGCGCGGTGGTGGATCTCGCCACCTTCGACCACGAAGTAAGGGTGGATCAGCGGGATCATCTGGTCTGCGGCGCGTTTGAGCAACGCGGTGGTAAAGCCCATCGTAAGCGGCGAAGCCAGCAGCAGCAGATCGGCGTTGATGACGGCGCGACAGATCGTGGCGCTGTCGTCGCGCTTAACACACTCGCCCGGCGTCTTCACCCAGCAGCCCCAGCAGCCGGAACAGCCCTTCAGGTTGAGCTCACGCAGATCGAGCGTGGTAACGGCGTGGCCCGAGGCCGAAAGTCGCTGGGCAAAATCCTGGACATACATCTGGAATGCTGACGAGGGATCGGGATCTCCGTTGAGGATGGTGATGTGCATGGGACAAGTCCTTTGGCTGCTCATGGAATTCTACACCGTAGAACTGTTTGGCTGATTCGATTCTACAATGTAGAATTAGTTTGTCAACTGGTTTGGGAATTGAATTGGAATCCGGGCCAATGGAGAGACTATCCCCTGTTTCTATAGCAACTTGCCAGTTCTACACCGTATAATTGACGAGTTGCGAATGGGGCGATTATCGCCCTAAAAGGAGATCATGCCAGCGAGCAAGAACACGCGACACGCCGTCAGGAACAAACCGCGCCCGGCGGTATGCAGCAAGCGCCGGGAGGGGCCGGAGGAGCCACTCAAGCGCGAGCAGATCGTCTCCACGGCGCTGGCGCTGGTAGACCGTGATGGCCTCAAGGGGCTCTCCATGCGGCGGCTTGGCGCGGAACTTGGCGTCGACCCAATGGCGGTCTACTATCACATTCCCAACAAACAGGCGCTGCTCGACGCCATCGTTGAGGCAGTCATGGCTGGAATCGACCTGTCCGTCGATAACCCGGCAGCCCCGCCAGAAGAGCGCATCCTGTGCGCGGCGCGCGCCTACCGCGACACGATGCTGGCCCACGTCAACGCGCTGCCCATCCTGCTCGCCCATGGTCCAGCTACGCCAGCAGCTATGCGTCCCGTGGAACGGCTCATTGGTATCTTGCACGATGCCGGATTGCCGCCTGCCCAGGCATTCGCTGGTATGCAGGTGATCGCAGCCACGGTGCGCGGCGCGGTGGGCATGGGGCCTGCCTCCGAAGCCACCCATTCGCCTGATCCCGGGCAGATCGAATCCATGATGCGGCTCTTCCCGCCCAGTGAGTTTCCCAACCTGCTAGAGTCAATACCCTTCGCCGGCGAGTTTTTTGAACACGGCTTCGAGTTCGGCGTTCGCGCTCTTGCACATGGCCTACTTGCCGTGACGAAGAGCAGCTAGTTTCATTCACATGTCATAACGCCGCACCTGTAAGGTCGCCTTTTGACCATAATTGCCGAGCCAGTCTACGGATCGGCGGGATCGAACTAGGCGAATACCTAGTCTAATGGCAGCCCAGACTGGTTTCTTTCCTTGGCATCCTGACCCAACAGCAGTTATTCCGTAGGTAATACATGGAGCACCTCATCCGTTTAAATCGATGGATACTCTGACGGCTTCCGTTCTGCGGGCATGATGGCGAGGAACAGCGAGAAGCGGCTTCCGTTGCCCTGAGAGCTTTGCAGTTGGATGGTAGAACCGTGGCGCTCGGCGATCCATTGAGCGAGGACGAGCCCTAGGCTGGAGCCGGTGAAGTTGCCGTGCAGGATTGAACCATTGAATCCCGATGTCGATCCGTAACGAGTGACTCTCGACTACTGCTAACAAGCCAAACCACTCATCCAGACCAGCTTCCGGGTGGACAACGGCCTCGGCTGGGATTAGTCCCGGTAAACGTTAGGTTCCTATCGGGACTGCCCCGGCAGACGAGGCGGGGTTGAGCCGGGATCTTTCGTCCGGGGCAGTTTCGATAGGATCGTTTGAACTGAGCCGCTGGCGTTTGCGGCGGA
>Ga0182027_10003880_pt1 | contig 23426 bp, 19 predicted proteins | sample 712E1DmetaG_FD_121300 | JGI IMG/M metagenome (GOLD analysis project Ga0182027, IMG submission 121300) | Permafrost microbial communities from Stordalen Mire, Sweden - 712E1D metaG (Illumina Assembly) | ecosystem: Environmental > Terrestrial > Soil > Wetlands > Permafrost | place: Sweden... | reverse complement strand
GGCGGTGTACGCCTGCGACACCCAAGGCCACGGTCTCTGGCAGCCCAGCCTGCGCGTTCCGCCGGCGGAGATTGCCGGGGCCGCCGGGGCGGGCGACGCTTTGGTGGCCGGCGTGTTGTTTGGCGTGCACGAACGCTGGCCGATGAACGAGTGTTTGCGGCTGGGTGTGGCGGCCGCTGCGGCCTCGCTTTCCCATCCGACCTGCTCGGCTGGCGTCCTGCCGGCGGAGGCGTGCCTCGCGCTCGCCCAGCGCCTTGGTTACCGTTCATTCGATCGTTGAACGATTTCGCGGCCCGACGATGCGAATCGTTCGAGCAGGTTCTCGTCAAAGCAACGCCGGCAGCGCGTTGAACGCGGCCGTGAACCTGGCTGGGGGAATCGCCTTGTTCCGCAGGAAATCCCCGAAGTAATCCCAGGAGGCTGCCTCGCCGAGCAGCCGGTCGGGCGTGAGGACGCGGCTGAACACCTTGTTCTTGGCGTGATCGGAGCCGAACAAGCGCAAGGAAACCACGTTGTGGATATTAACGTCGGGATAGAAATTGAACTTGATCGTCTGGTGATCGTAGGCGGTGCCATGAAAGGCCATGAGCGCCTGGACCGCGGCGCGAAGCATGAAACCGTAAAGGCGGCTGTTTTCCACCGGCTCGTCCAATCGGCACCAGACATGATATCCACGGCCGCTGGCCACGATCAACGGCTCACACCCCAGGCCCTGGAGGCAGTTTCTCAGGGTGTGGAGGGCCAGATTCATCTCCGGGATCACCACGGTGTTGTTGGCCTTGTGGTTATTATCCAGATTGAAGCAAAACACATCGTTGGCGCTGGCGTCAAAATACCGGCAAACGTTGCACTCCTTCGTGATGTGCAACTGGAGCAATTCATCCATCCGACGCTCAGAGATATTGACCAACTTGTATTTGTGAAGGAGGCGAACGGCGGTGAGCTCTCCGTATTCCAGGCTGGCTCCGTCCGACAACAGCCGGTCCAGAAACGGGAAACCGAATTGCTCGGTTTCAACCTTGGCCGTGCCGTGAGTGAACCCGCGAGAGAATTCCTTGAGCAGGCTTACTCTTGGATCCATCGCTCCACCTCCGTAAAAGTTTGGAAACCCCGGGCGGCGTGCTCCGGCAGCGACTGGTGCTTCGGCATGATCGGATAGTAGACATTGACGCCGTAGCGCCCACCGTGAGCGAGATTGAAGACATCGTCGTCCACCAGGTGCCGGATGCCCCAGGCTTTGCAGAAGACAATCTTGTTCAACGCCATGAACAGGTAGTCAAAGGGGATGGCGTTTTCTTTCAGCCATGCTCGCGTGCCGTCGTTGGCTCTCCGCAGATCCCGCTGGGTACAGATGACGATTCGCCAGTGATTCCGCTGGAGCCGTTGCATGAATTCGACGCCGTCGGCGCGGGCGCGGGCCATCCGATAGCAGTGCGCGTGAATCTTGTATCGGCAAAAAGAATACTCCGTGCTCAGCAGATCACCGGCCTCGGGCGCGTCGTTCTGGATTCTTTCCAGATAGCGGTGGAACGTGGCCTCGGGCAGGGCCTCGGCCCGGTCGTAGGGGAACTGCCCATGGCGCAAGGTTTCGGTGAAATTATTGAGCGTATCATCCAGATCGACGGCAATGGTCCGGGGGGCCGCGACCCCCACGGTGGGGGCAATCGATCCGGCGGGATTCGCAGGTTCTTTCATGGAGGCGGCCCGGTTCTTACCGCGCGGCTGACCGCATGGCAAGGCAGTCGGGGCTACTCGGGGCTTGACGGGCCCGGGCGGTCCGTAATTCCAGAAGCGATGGAATCTGTTCCACCCGACGCCCGCGTCCGGACCTTCCTCGCGGACTGTCCCGATTTCGGCCGCTTCTGGTTCGCCCGCGTTGCCTCGGCCCTGGCCGTTCAGATGCAGGCGGTGGCGGTGGGCTGGCAGGTTTACGCGCTGACGGGCAGCGCGTTCGCCCTCGGCATGGTGGGATTGGCTCAGTTCCTGCCCATGGCGCTGCTGACGCTTCCGGCCGGCCACGCGGCCGACCGCTACGACCGCCGGACGATTTGCGTGATCGCCTTGACCGTTCAGTTCGCGGCGGGGGGCGTTCTCGCCGTCGGATGCTGGGGCCACTGGATTGGCGTGCCGGGCATTTTTGGCGCGGTGGCGCTGATTGCGGCGGCCCGGGCATTTGAGCGGCCGGCCAACCAGTCCCTCCTGCCCGCCTTGGTCCCGCGGCCTCTGGTTCCCAAGGCAGTGGCGTGGGCGACGGGCGGCTTTCAGAGCGCCTCGGTTGTTGGTCCCGCCCTGGGCGGCGTCCTGTATGGGTTCGGGCCCGCCGTGCCCTACGCAACGGCGGCGGTCCTCGCCTTGGCGGCGCTGGCACTAATGGCCACCCTTCGGGTAACCCCGGGCGCCGTGCCGCGCGAGCCGGCGACTTTTCGCTCGATCTTTGCCGGCCTCGATTTCATCCGCCGGCAGCCGGTTATTCTCGGGAGCATATCCCTCGACCTCTTTGCCGTTCTGCTCGGCGGAGCCACGGCATTGCTGCCGGCATTCGCCCACGACATCCTGGGCGTCGGCGCCTGGGGCCTCGGTGCGCTGCGGGCGGCGCCTGCGGTTGGCTCCGTGCTCATGTCGGCCTACCTGGCGCGTCGGCCGTTGGAACGGCAAGTCGGGCGCAAGATGTTCGGGGCCGTCCTGGTCTTCGGAATGGCCACGATTCTTTTTGGATTCTCCCGGTCGTTCGTGCTTTCGCTCGCCGCCCTGACGATGCTCGGCGCCGCCGATATCATCAGCGTAGTGGTGCGCAGTTCGCTCGTGCAATTGGCGACTCCCGATGCCATGCGCGGCCGCGTCAACGCGGTGAACGGTCTCTTTATCGGCACCTCCAACCAGTTGGGGGAATTCGAGTCCGGGGTCACGGCCGCGCTGTTCGGCACGGTGGCCGCCACGGTGCTGGGCGGATTAGGCACGGTGGTCGTCGCCTTCCTCTGGATGCGTCTGTTTCCCGACCTTGGTCGCTTCGACCGCATCGATTCCCATTTGCCCGCGAACCAGGATCCGCCGCCGACTGCGGAGGACGGATAGCCTGCTCGCCGGCCGACTCGTTCCAGGCGCCGGCGGGAAAAAGAGCCATCGCCGCGTGGTGCTCTCCACTTGCCTTTGCGGGGGCGGGGTGGTGCTCTTGACCCAAGAGAAACGGCATTGGAACGAGCTTATGAGACCACACAGCCTTCTGACCTTCTTGCTCAGCTTTCTTTTCCCGCTGCTGGCCCTTCCGGCGTTGGCCCAGGCCGACCGCTCGGAGAAACAGATCATCTCCCTGGATCAGGGCTGGGAATTTCACCAGCGTGGCGCCCCGCCTGAATCGCCCATGGCGGCGTGGCGTCAGGCGCAGGTGCCCGGCGACGTGCATCTCGATCTCCTGCATTACCAGCTGATTCCCGATCCGTTCTTCCGGGACAATGAAGCCACGCTTCAATGGATCAGCCAAGCGGACTGGGAATACCGTACGACGTTCCCGGCGACGCCAGCGTTGATGCAACGCCGGCAGATCGAACTGGTGTTTGAGGGGCTGGACGCTTTCTGCGAAGTCTACCTGAACGATCAACGGGTCCTCGCCGCGGACAACATGTTTCGCGTCTGGCGCGTGGCGGCCAAGCCGTTTCTGAAAACCGGCGATAACCGGCTCCGGATTGTCTTACCCGCGCCGGATCCAGCCGCGGAGAAAATCGCGGCGACCGATCCTTGGCACGCGAAGACAGGCGTGGCGGCCAAGACCTACGTCCGCAAGGCCGCCTACGAATACGGTTGGGACTGGGGACCGACCTTTGTCACCAGCGGCGTCTGGCGGCCGGTCAGGATCGAGGCTTGGGACCAGGCGCGCATCTCGGATCTGCATATCCGCCAGCGCGACGTGACGGCGGACGTCGCCCACCTCACAGCAGAGGTAGAGGTAACCGCGATGGCCAAGGCAGTCGCGGAAGTGAACGTGCAGTTTCAGGAATCCGGTCGCCCGGCGCAGGTGAGGCGCGAGGTCGAGCTCCATGCCGGAGTGAATCACGTGGATATCCCGATCGAGATCCGGCAGCCGCAGCTTTGGTATCCGACGGGCTACGGCGAACAGCCGCTGTACGCGTTCGAAGCACAAGCAAAGATCGGTGCGGAGACGGTGGATGCCCGCAAAGTCCGCACGGGCCTCCGCACGGTGGAATTGCGCCGGGAGGTGGATCAGTGGGGGCGATCATTCGAATTCGTGGTCAATGGAATCCCGATCTTCGCGAAGGGGGCCGATGTGATTCCCTTCGATAGTTTCCCCAATCGTGTGGTTACGGCAGACTACCGTCGGATTCTCGAGTCTGCCAAGGCGGCCAACATGAATACCATCCGCCACTGGGGCGGCGGCTATTACGAGACGGACGAGTTCTACGGTCTGTGTGACGAGCTCGGCCTGATGGTCTGGCAGGACTTCATGTTCGGCAACGAAATGCAGCCGGGCACCTATCCCTTCAAGTTGAGCGTGGCGCAGGAGGCGGCGGACCAGATCCGGCGCCTGCGCAACCACCCGAGCATTGTGCTGTGGTCCGGCAACAATGAGACCGAGGCGGCGTTCGGCTGGCCGGGCCGGGTGAACGTCGACCCCGCGACATTCCTTCAGATGTGGAAGGACTACCTCACGATCTCCAGCGGAATCCTCGCCCAGGCGGTGAAGGGATTGGATCCCGAGACCCCGTATTGGCCGAGTTCGCCCAGCGCTGATTACGAGGCGACTTCTGCCGCGTACGAATCCGGGGATCAGCACGATTGGAGCATCTGGCACGGCAAGGAGCCCTTTGCCGCGTACGAGAATAAGCACTTCCGTTTCGTGTCAGAGTACGGATTCCAATCTTTCCCGGAAATGCGAACGGTCGAGTCTTACACCACGGCCGATGATCGCACCGGGATCTTCACCCCGGTGATGCTCGCGCATCAGAAAAGCCCGATTGGCAACGGCCTCATCCACGATTACCTGTTGCGGGACTATCCCGAGCCGAAGGATTTTGCCGCGCTGCTCTATGTCAGCCAGGTGTTGCAGGCCGAGGGCGTGAAGCTCGGTGCCGAGCATCTGCGGTGCGAGCGCCCCCGCTGCATGGGGTCGATTTTTTGGCAGCTCAATGATTGCTGGCCGGTGGCGTCGTGGGCGAGCATCGACTACTACGGCCGGTGGAAGGCCCTGCAGTATTACGCCCGGCGCTTCTACGCTCCGCTGCTCGTCTCACCCCATTTGGAGGACGGCCAGCTGGCGGTATACGTGGTGTCTGACCGGACGCAGCCGGGCGCCGCCAGCCTGCGGGTGCGCCTGATGACTTTCGACGGCATGGCATTGCACGACCAGACCGTCCCGGCGCAAATTCCAGCCCTGTCGAGCCAGATTTATCTGAAAACCCAACCCCAGCAATGGCTGCCAGCCGGGACGAACCCCGCAAATGTCTTCATCGCCGCCGATCTGACCGTGGATGGCCGGTCGGTTTCCCGCAACCTGATCTATCTGCAGCCGACCAAGCAGGTGCGTCTGCCGGTTGCGACGGTCACCGCCGAAGTCCGGGCCGACGGAGACGCGTATCGCGTGCGCCTCGCGTCCAAGGTGCTCGCCCGCAGCGTTTATCTTTCCTTCGGGGCGCTGGACGTGGAGCTCTCCGACAACTACTTCGACCTGTTGCCCGGAGAAGCCGTCGACCTTCGGATCAAGAGCTCGGCGAGTCTGGACAACCTTCGGAAGAACCTCACGATTCGCTCGCTCGTGGATGCCTTCCCGCCGAATTCATAGAGCACCCGGCTGGGATCGCTGGTGCATTCAATCCGAAGCCTTGGTTAAGAGTTCCTCGATGAAACCTGCTTTATTGCTGTCGGCTCTGTTCCTGGTTGTGGCCCGGGCTGCCCCGCTGCCGGTGGATGAAGCCCTGCCGCTCGTCGGCGCGGCCGGCCACGGTCACACGTACCCCGGGGCCACAGTGCCTTTCGGGTTTGTCCAACTCAGTCCCGACACCCGCACCGAAGGCTGGGACGCCTGCTCGGGTTACCACTATTCCGACTCCACCATCATGGGCTTCAGCCACACCCATCTCTCGGGAACCGGCGCCGCAGATTTGGGACAGGTCTTGATCATGCCGTTCACTGGTGGGCTTGATGAAGGCGCGGGCTACAAACCCCTGGCGGCGGAACGATTCCAGTCCCGCTTTTCGCACGACGACGAGAAGGCCCAACCGGGCTATTACCGGGTTTCGCTGACGAGCTATAGCATCACAGCGGAACTGACCGCCACCGCCCACGCCGGGATGCACCGCTATGCTTTCCCGGCTTCGGAACAGGGCCATCTCCTGGTTGATCTGGTGCACGGCATCAACAACCCGCCGACCGGAGCGGATCTGAAGATCGAAAACGACCACCTCGTCACCGGGTATCGCTCGAGCGATGGTTGGGCGAGGAACAAGACGGTCTACTTCGTCATCGAGTGTTCCCGCGCCTTCGAGAGTTTCGGCCTCGAGGTGGATGACAAGCCGCTGGAGCCGGGCCTAACCGAAGCGAAGGGGAAGAATGTTCGCTGCCATTTGGATTACCGGACTTCTGCGGGACAAGCGATCGTGCTTCGCGTCGGCCTTTCGCCCACCAGCCTGGAGGAAGCAAGGGAGAATCTGCAGACGGAAATCCCGACCTGGGACTTTGACGCGATCCGGGAATCAGCCAGAGCGGCCTGGAACGAGAATCTGGCGCGCATCCGGGTCGATTCGTCCAATCCCAACATCCGGCAGACCTTCTATTCGGCGCTCTATCACACGATGACCGCGCCGACGCTTTACGACAACGCCGACGGTTCCTACCGCGGCACCGACAACGTCGTCCGTTCCAGCGGTTTTCACCACTATTCTACGTTCTCGCTGTGGGACACGTTCCGCGCCGAACATCCTCTGCTGACCCTCACCGAACCGGAACGGGTCAATGATTTTGTCCGGAGCCTGCTCGCTTTTTACCAGGAATCGCCCGACCACGTGCTGCCACTCTGGCCGCTCACGAGCTGCGACACCGAGTGCATGATCGGCTATCATGCGGTTCCGGTCATTTACGATGCCTACCGCAAGGGGTTTCGCGGCTTTGACGCCGAACTGGCCTACCGGGCGATGTGCGACACGGCCAGGAGCGGCCGCAACTGGCAGGACGAGTATCAAAAACTGGGTTACGTTTCGGCCGAAACCGGCAAGGGCAAGCAGGCCGCCTCGCGCACGCTCGAATTCGCGTTTGACGACTGGTGCATTGCGCAAATGGCCCGCGCGCTCGGCAAGACGGGGGACTTCGAGTCGTTCATCAAACGATCTCAGAGCTACGCCGCCACGTTCGATCCCGCAACCGGGTTTTTCCGCGGCCGAACCGCCCGCGGGTCTTTCCGCGAGCCGTTTGATCCGCGAGCGGTTTCGTTCGACGATTTTACCGAGGCCAACGCCTGGCAATACGCGTTCTCCGTCCCCCACGATGTCCCGGGGATGATCAAGCTTTACGGCGGGGACCAGTCTTTCATTCGGAAGCTCGACCAGCTTTTTGAGTCCGATTCCGACATCGGCAACTATTTGATCGATGTGTCGGGCCTCGTGGGCCAGTATTCTCACGGTAACGAGCCGTGCCACCACATCGCCTACCTTTACGCGCTGGCGGGCGCCCAGTACAAGACCGCGCAGCGCGTGCGGCAAATCATGCTGACGCAGTATGACAACACCCCCGAAGGCCTGGATGGCAACGACGACTGCGGACAGATTTCCGCCTGGTACGTGTGGAGCGCGATGGGACTTTATCCGGTGAACCCGGCCGATGGTGTTTACGTGATTGGCAGTCCGTTGGTCGAGAAGGCCACTATTAATCTCGATCCCAAGTATTACGCAGGCGGATCGTTCACCATCATTGCCCATGGGGTGTCCAAGCAGAATGGCTACGTGCAGTCGGCCAAGCTAAACGGCCAAGCGCTGAATCGCCCGTGGATCACTCACGAGGAACTGGTAAAGGGCGGAACACTCGTGCTTGATATGGGCGTGCTGCCGAACAGATCCTGGGGCGCTGAGAATTAAAATCCTTCCCTTATGACACCTCCTGACCAGACCCAAGTGGCGCGGCAGTCCGATCCGCTGGCGCCCGCCCAGACCTACCGCGGCCCCTTCGCGTTGATGACGGTCCTGTTTTTCATGTGGGGCTTCATGACGGTCTGGAACGACATCCTCATCCCACAATTCAAGGAGGCCTTCACCCTGGATTTTTTCCAGGCAATGCTGGTGCAGTTCGCCTTCTTTGGCGCCTACGGAGTTGGCGCGCTGGCCTACTACATCGTTTCGATGATCTGGGGCGATCCAATCAATCGGATCGGCTACAAGAACGGCGTGATCATCGGCCTGTTGCTCGCCGCTGGCGGCAGTGCGCTCTTTTATCCCGCCGCGACGCTCGTGTCCTACCCGTTCTTCCTGGTGGACCTGTTCGTGGTCGGTCTGGGTTTTGCGATACTCCAGATCGCCGCCAATCCCTATGTGACCATTCTCGGGCCGGAACGGACCGCCTCGAGCAGGCTGAATCTCTCCCAGGCGTTCAATTCATTCGGCACGACCATCGGGCCGATCATCGGGGGCTGGCTGATCTTCACGGTCTTCACTCGTCCCGGCATCCACGGCGCCGATGCGGTCAAGGTCCCCTACCTCTGCTTTGCGATCGTGTTCGCCCTGCTGGCGGTTCTTTTCAAGTTCGCTCATCTCCCCAACTTCGCCAATGCGGAGCATCCCGCCCGCGGCTGGGGCGCGCTGAAACATCCGCACACCGTCCTCGGCATGCTGGCGATCTTCATGTACGTCGGCGGCGAGGTTTCGGTGGGCAGCGCAATCATCAACTATCTCGGCACACCCCGACTCGGCAGCATTTCGCACGATGCCGCCAAAAACTTCCTGGCGTTCTATTGGGGCGGACTGATGATCGGGCGATTCATGGGCGCCTTCGCGCTGAGCGACATGCGCGGCTGGCTCAAGAAGACCCTGACCGTCGTGGTGCCGGTGGTGGCGTTCGTCGTCATCATCATCGCCTCGGGTCTGTCCAATGCGCTGCATTACGGCGTTTTCCTGGCGATTCTGCCCGTGATGTTCTTCCTTGGCGCAGCCGGCCCACAACGGATGCTGGCCCTGTTCAGCGTCGTCATCATCGGGCTTTTGGCCACTAGCATGTTAACTGATGGCGCCACCGCATTGTGGACGATCCTCGCCGTGGGCATGTTCTGTTCGGTGATGTGGTCGAACATCTTCTCCCTCGCGATTGAGGGGCTCGGTTCGCTCAAGAGTCAGGGCTCCTCGCTGCTGGTCATGGGGATCCTGGGCGCCGCTGTTCTTTCACCCCTCCAAGGCAAGGTCGCGGATCTCTACGGCATTCAACACTCATTCGTCGTGCCGATGGTGGCGTTCGCGTTCATCGCCTTCTATGGCATCTATGGCTACCGCGCCGGCCGGAAGGAGCTTGTCGCCGCGTGATGGGAGTAAGAGGCCCATGGATCCCACATCATTCTCGGCGACCCGAAGGTTCTGGAGTACGAACCGGAAAAGAAGAGTTGAGTGGGACCCATTCCGAGGTGAATCCAGTCCCCGCTCTTGAGCTTCCCTCCGCTTCATGCCGACGAGCAAAAGGCGAATACGAGATCCGATGGCCCGTTCAGGACCGGATGAGCGCCAGCGCATGTGCACGCGTAAGCGCCGGTATCGCAGCCAGGGCGATGCCCTCGATGCGGCGTTGCTCGCCGGTGCCGAGCGCCATCGCCAAGCCTACGTATGCCCGATCTGTGGCTGCTGGCATCTGACGACCGTCTAGCCACGGCGGCCGCCAAATCTACTGGCCGGCGTCCCCGACCAACCCTGGTCGCCCGGAAGCATGGGCTTTTGTTTTTGAACGAGTCTCGTCTGACATGGGCGGGACGCCCATGCCACGTGGCACGGGCGTCTCGCCCGTGGGATCGCGCGACGGCTCCTCAAAACAAAACACCCTACGCCCGGAAGGGCGTCCTTCTCCTGCAGGGTTGATTTTCGCGGCACTCGCAGTTTCTCTAGTTCGTTCGAATGCGCCTGCTCCTCCGAAAAATCTTCGCGTTCGACGAGATTCCGTGGGTGTTTCTTGTCGTAACGCTGGCGGCCGTCGTCATCCAGTTCAATGGTGCCTGGCGGCCGCTGCTGATCTACGACCGGACCGCGGTGATGCAGGGAGAATGGTGGCGCATCTGGACCGGACACTTCGTGCACTTTGGCTGGCCCCATTTTGTGTGCGACGCGGGCCTGTTCCTCATTTTGGGCCGTTTGATTGAGCGCGTCTATCCGGTGATCAGCCGCACCGCGTTGGTCGCCATGCCCGTGGTCATTGCCGTCACTCTCTACTGGCTGGACCCGGCGATGGTTCGATATGGTGGCCTGAGCGCCGTCAATTTCGGCTTGCTGCTCTTCCTCGCGGGCCGGGGCTGGCAGAAGAACTGGGTCGATTGGTTCTGGCCGGCCGTTTTGGCGATTTATGTCGCCGAGGTGATCCTTGAAACCATGTACGGCCACGGCCATGGCGGTGGCATGATCCAGTTCGATGATCCTTCGGTTCGGGTGGGAACGGCGGCCCATATCGGTGGAGGCGCCTGCGGCATACTGGCGTGGCTGTGTAGTTGGTGGCATGGGCGACAGGCCCGCCCCGTCGAGAACTCGGGTTGACATTGCACACCTGAGCCTGTTGTCATGCGCCCTTTATGATTTCGGTGCTCATCGGTATTGGTACGTTTCTGCTCATCATTGTGGCGGTACTCCTCATCGGGGCGGTGCTGCTGCAGCGCGCCCAATCGGACAGCGGCATGGCGGCCATGGGCGGTGGCATGGTAGAGTCGGCCTTCGGGCCGGACACGAGCAACGTCCTCAGCAAGTTCACCATCCGGACCACCGTGGTGTTTTTCATTCTGAGCTTCCTTTTGTACCTCGGGTACGTCCGGATTCGGAGTCACGGTTCCAACCCCAGGGGCAGCCTCCCGAATATCTCGGCGTCGGCCGCGCTCCCGTCCCTCCCGGGTGGGAATCCTGCGCCTGCCGCGGCCCAGCCTGCCGCCCCGGCGGTCTCGGCTCGCCCCGCCCCCGATGTTGCTACTACGACCACGACGAGCGCCGCCAAGAGCAAAACGCCCTGACCGCGGCCCGCTGGCCCTTGGGTTCGAGTGCGGTCTGGCTCTCCTGACGCTTTCCTTCCTGGCGCCAACTGCGCGTGCCCAGAAAGAGTTCCGGCCCCCGCCCAACTATGCGCAGCTGAGTCCGCCCGACCAGGCGGAAGGTCGCGCAATTGTCGAAGGATTTCGCCAGCAGGGAATTGCGGGCGATTACTATCTTGAATTCGAATTGCAGGTGTTGCCCCGGCACGGAGCGGAGCAGGTTTTGCTCGGGCGGCTCTGGGGCAGTCGCAATGCCGCCGGTCCGGTCTCGCGGGTCAGTGTATCGGCGTCACCGACTGCTTCCCGGTCCGGCGAAGTGCGGTTGCTGATTCAGAACGGACCCATGCCGCAAATCTGGCGGTGGACGGAGGGATCGGGCGCACCCATTGCACCGCTGGGTGTCGAGGCGCTGTTCGAACCGGTAGCCGGCACGGGCCTGACAGCATTCGACCTGCAAATGCCCTTTCTTTATTGGCCGGAATTCGTCTACGAAGGCCTGGCCCGGATGCATGGCCGGCCGGCCCACCAGTTTCTGTTCTATCCGCCCGCCGACGTTGCCCGGCACAATCCGACCCTGCACGGAGTTCGCGCCTACCTCGACACGCAATACACCGCGCTCGTCCAGGTCGAATTGATCGGGGAAGACGACCGCGCGCTGAAGACCCTCAGCATTCTCGATCTCAAGAAGGTTGACGGCCAGTGGATCCCGAAATCGATCGATTGCCGGGACGAGCCGACCCGGAACAAGACCCGGTTTGCCGTCACGGCCGCGGCGCTGAATCAGCGCTTCTCCTCCATGGTTTTTGATCCAGGGGATCTGGCGGAGCCGGCAGTTATTCCCAGTGAGCTGGTGAAGCTGACGCCATGAGTCGCGGTACACCCCAAGTCGGTGGCGTCGTGTTCGATTTGGACGGGACGCTGGTGGACACCATGCCATTCGTGATCGAGGGACTGGCGACGGCGGTGACGCCCTACCGGCGCCGTCCGGCGCCCGAGGAGGTGATGAGCAATCTCGGCGGGCCATCCGACGTGTGCGTGCGGCGCCTGCTCGGGGGCCCCCGGCATCTCGCCGCCGCGCTCGCGGCCTATCTCGAATTTCTGCGTCAACATGACCATGCGGTACAGCCGTTTCGCGGTGCCCGGACGCTGCTGAAGTTCCTGCAGTCCGAATCCGTGCGGATCGGCCTCTGGACCGGTCGCGAGCGGGGCTCGACCCTGGAGCGCCTCCGGGCGTTGTCGTGGGAGCAGGTTTTCGACCCGATGGTTTGTGGGGACGATCTTCTTTCGCACAAGCCCGATCCGGAGGGCCTGCTGAAGATTGTCCGGTCATGGCAGCTGGCTCCGGCGCAGGTGATTTTTGTTGGCGACTCCGACCAGGATTTGGCGGGTGGGCGAGCGGCGGGCGTACTCACGGTGGCGATCGATCACGGCCGGCGGATCGCGTCCGGACTCCTGTGTCATCTTCTGGCCGTTGCGCCGAATCCGCCAGCGGCCTACGCTTGGGTGAGGAGACGGGTGCAGGCGGGACGATAGTCCGACGGACTCATTTCAATGCCTGTTCCGTGGCCGCGTCGAAAAGCTGCGCCTTTTCCACTTCGAAGGAGACCTTCAGCCGGCGATTCGGATCAAAACGGTCGGTGGCGGGAACGCGGGCGATGAATGAATTCGCGCCGGTATTAAGATACAAGTACGTCTCCGCTCCCATCGGCTCGACCACCTCGATTTGCACCTCGGCGGTTCGTTGCGGATCGGTCCCACCGGCGGTCAGGATATCCGTGACATTCTCCGGGCGGATGCCAAACACGAGCGGCCGGTCCACGTAGACCGAGGCTTTTCTCGAAAGTTTGTCGCCGAGCGCGAGGCGCAGCGCCGCCCCAGGGCCCGCCTCGACGAAGACGAGCTGGCCGTTATCCGCCTCGACCGTGCCCGGGAAGAGGTTCATCGGCGGGCTGCCGATGAAGCTGGCGACAAACAGATTCTCCGGATGGTGGTACAGGGCGAGGGGTTCGGCCACCTGCAGGATGTTGCCGTCCTTCATCACGCAGATCCGGTCGCCCATCGTCATCGCCTCGACCTGGTCGTGCGTCACGTAGATCATGGTGGCGCCCAGACGGGCGTGAAGCTTGGAGATCTCGGCGCGCATGGACACCCGCATCTTGGCGTCGAGGTTGGAGAGCGGCTCATCGAAAAGAAAGACCTTGGGCTTGCGCACGATCGCCCGGCCCACCGCGACTCGTTGACGCTGCCCGCCGGAAAGCGCCTTGGGCTTCCGCGCCAGATAGGATTCGAGCCCCAGCAGCGCCGCGGCTTCCCGCACGCGCGCGGCGATCTCGGGTTTCGGGAGGCCCCGCAGCTTTAGTCCGAACGCCAGGTTGTCGTAGACCGACATGTGCGGGTAGAGCGCGTAATTCTGGAAGACCATCGCGATGTCGCGATCCTTGGGCAGCACCTGGTTGACGACGCGGGCGTCGATGGTGATCGTGCCACTGGTGATTTCCTCCAGTCCGGCGATCATCCGCAGGGTGGTGGACTTGCCGCAACCGGAGGGCCCCACCAGGACCATGAATTCCCGGTCCTCGATCGTCAGGTTAATCTCGTTGACCGCCCGGACTCCGGGGCCGCTCTTCTCGGGAAAGATCTTGAGCAGGTTTTCGATGACGACTTTAGCCATGGGGGCGACGGGTCGGGGGTACGCCCGGAGGGGGTGAAGATCGGGCCTGCCGATGGTGAGTCAACCCCGAACGCCATGCCGATTTTCGTTGCTCTCCGTGGGCAGGTACGGCTGTTGTAGGGCCGTCGCCGAGTTCACCCGCTCGCGAATTTACAACTTTCCTTCGCATGGCCTCTCATCGACTTCTTGCTTCGACGCCGCTGACGTTCGAAATCCCGAGTTGCCTGGTCGACCGGATCCATCATTGCCGTGGCCGGTTGGGCCTTAAATCGGCCAGCGACGTGGTTCGCTGCGCCCTGGCCGGTTTCGATTATGCGGGCTTCCAGACACCCGCGCGCGAACAGTGCCAGATTTCCGTCCGGCTGGCGCCGGATCAGAAACGAATGCTGTTCAAGACCGCCCGGCAGAAAAAAGTGAGCGCAGGCGAACTGTTGCGCGCGGCGCTTGAGGCGTTCTCTGCTGCTGCCAGCCCCAAAGCCGGATTGCGTGCGACTTCCGGGAAGGACGGCCAGCGGCCGGTGGAAAAAGCCGCAGGCAAGAAACCCGCGGCCCGCAAGAAATAAGGCAGGACGGACAAGCCCCTTCGTGGCGATCAGGTTCCGTTCCGGGTCCGTGGATGAGGGCTCTTGGCCGGTCTCCGACCTCGCCTCCGCCATGGATCGGTCGAAGGCGAAATGAAGATTTACTTCATGGGGATTTGCGGGACGGCGATGGGCAACGCCGCGCTGCTTGCGCGGGCGGCCGGGCACGAAGTGCTTGGGTCTGATCTGGGCGTCTATCCTCCCATGAGCACGGTGCTGGCCCGGGCTGGCATTGTCGTGTACGTGGGCTACGATCCGGCACGACTGGAGAGCCTGGCACCCGATTTGGTAGTGATCGGCAATGCGATGTCCCGCGGGCATCCGGAAGTCGAATGGCTGCTGGACACGCGCGCGCTGTCCTACACTTCGCTGCCGGCGCTGTTGTACGAATCGGTTTTGCGGCACCGGCGAAACTTGGTCGTGGCCGGCACGCACGGGAAGACGACGACCACAGCGCTGGCGGCTTTCCTCCTGAGGGAGAATGGGCGTGATCCAGGCTATCTGATCGGCGGGGTCCCGCAGGATCCGCCGGAGGGAAGTCACCTCGGCTCGCCGGACGCGCCGTTTGTGATCGAAGGCGACGAGTATGACAGCGCGTTTTTCGACAAACGGAGCAAATTCATCCACTATGCCCCGCACATCGCGGTATTGAACAATCTCGAGTTTGATCACGCGGACATTTTTCGCGATCTGGCGGACGTGCAACGGACCTTTGGTCACTTCACGCGGATCGTCCCCCGCAGCGGTTTTGTGGTGATGAATGGGGACGATGCCAACCTGCGCGCGCTGGGTCCGATGTCGTGGACCCGTGTTGTCCGCGTGGGTCTCGGCCCGGAAAACGACCTGCGGATCACCGGTTTCGTCGAGGATGTCACGGGTGCGACTTTCGGAATGGAGTGGCGCGGGAAGCCTTGGACGGAGGTGCGTTGGTCATTGCCCGGCCTTTACAACGCGCGGAATGCCGCCATGGCCGCCTGTGCCGCCGGCCTGGCCTTGGCGTTGCCACCGCAGGGCGCGAAACCAGAGGCGGCGAACTCCAAGCCCAATCGGCCGGCGCCGGCGACGATTGATCCTTGCGGACTCCAGCTCGACGCGTTGGCGCGGTTTCGCGGCGTGAAGCGCCGACAGGAGGTGAGGGCAAGCACTGCGACGGTGACCGTGATCGAGGACTTTGGTCACCATCCCACGGCGCTGGACGAAACCCTGATTTCGTTGCGCGCCCGGTTTTCGGGCAGACGGCTGGTCGCTGTCTTCGAACCGCGCAGCAACACGGCGCGCACCAAGGTCCTGCAAGCCGGTTTCGCCCGCGCGCTGGCCCAGGCCGATGAGGTCTATGTGGGCGCAGTCAACCGGGCGGAAAAGCTCGCGGAGGCCGAACGGTTCGATGCCGAAGGGGTGTCCCGGCAACTCGCAGCGCACGGTGTGCACGCCCAATGGTTCCACACGAACGACGCGCTTTATGCCTGTTTAGTGCGCGACACGCTGCCACCGCAGGGCCGGGCGCGCGTCGTGGTGTTCTTTAGCAACGGAAGCTTTGATGGAATCATTGACCGGTATGTCGCGGCCGTGACAGCCTGAATCACCGAGTTCGGGCCGGTCAGCGCGACGAGATCTTGCAGACGGACGGATCTTCATAAAAGCTTTGGCGCTTGCGGCGCCTCCAGTTTCCGGGCCACAACAACCTCCATAGTCATCCCGATGAAATTTCCCACCGGTTCCGTCTTGATTCTTGGCGTTCTGGTCTGCACCGCGGCTTCCCCCGCGCGCGCCCTGCCCGAGAGCGAGGCGACCGCGGGCCGGTTGGTCGCCCGGCGCTACGCCGAGGCCGTTGTCGGGGTGAAAGGCTCGATGTTCATGAATTTCACCATCGGCCTTCAGACCCTCCCGCCGACCGAGCGGAAGTTTGATGTCGGCGGCACCGTGATCGAGGCGTCGGGCCTGACCATGACCTCTTTGAGCTCACTCGACCCTCGGGCGGTCTTTGAATCGATGCGCAGTCAGATGAAAACCGGCATCGAGCCGATCGAACTCGGCAAAGCGGAATACAAGAACCTGCGTTTGCGACTGGCCGATGGCGCGGAGATTCCCGCGAAAATCGTCTGGAAAGACGCGGATCACGATCTGGTGCTGCTAATGCCGACCGGCGCCACGGCGAGCAATCGCACCTTCATTTTCGTCGATCTGAACCAGGCCGCGCCATCAGCCTCGGTGCTTGGCGACTATTACCAACTCTCGCGAACGGGAGAAGAATTCCAGCGCGCGCTGATGGTCCGGCCGAGCACCGTGATGGGCATCATTGAGCGCCCGCGCCGGTTGTTTTTGGTCAGCACGGATATTTTTCCTGATGGGCTGGGTTGCCCTGTTTTTGATCCGGAAGGGCGGGTGCTGGGCATATCCCTGCACTATATGGAAAAGGGTCTTCCCAAGGACGCCGTGTTGGTCCCGGCATCCGACCTCGCCACCATCATCGCCCAGGCTTCCCCAAACTAGCCCGGCGAATCCTGGTTCCGACGGGGCCCGGTCGGGCCCACAAATCGTAGTCGTGACAGCCGGTGATCGTCACCTCGGCGAATTGACCCACCGGCAGATCGGGCTGGACGTAAACCCGCCCGTCGATGTCGGGCGCGTCGGCTTCTCCGCGGGCCACGCCCGGCTCTTCCACCAGCACCTTGACGGCCCGACCGATCCGGCTGCGACTAATCTCCGCAGCGATCTCCTTCTGCAGTGCCATCACCCGATGCCAGCGCCGTTCCTTTACTTTCTGGGGAACCTGGCCGCCCAGTTTGGCGGCCCTGGTTCCATCCTCCTGCGAGTAGCGAAAAACGCCCAGGCGCTCGAATCGCGTCTCGCGAATGAACTCACATAATTCGTCGACATCGGTCTCGGTTTCGCCGGGAAATCCAACGATGAACGTGGTGCGCAAGGCGATCCCGGGGACGCCGGAGCGGATGCGTTGGACCAGATCGCGAATGTAGCTTCCATCGGTCTCGCGCTGCATCGCCACCAGCATGGGGTCGCTGATGTGTTGCAGCGGCATGTCAACGTAACGGGCGACTTTCGGGCAGGCGGCGATCGTGCGGATGAGTTCGTCGCTCCAGTGGGCGGGGTGCGTGTAGAGCAGGCGGATCCAGAATTCGCCGTCGATCGCCTGCAACTGGCGGAGCAGGGTGGTGAGCGCCGCGCCCCGGGACGAATCGACCGGCGTGCGAGGGTTGGGCCGTTCCTCCCAGGTTTCCATGCCGAAGAAGGTCGTGTCCTGGGAAATGAGATTCAGTTCCTTGACGCCTTCGGCAACCAGTTGCTGGGCCTCAGCGACGACGCTGTCGACGGTGCGACTGCGATGCCGGCCGCGAATTTGGGGAATAATGCAGAACGTGCAGGGGTGATTGCAGCCTTCGGCGATTTTGACGTAGGCGAAATGAGGCGGGGTGAGGCGGAAACGCGGCGTGTCGTAGTCCGGGATGAAGGTCGAGTGCCGGGTGACAAAGGTTTCCGGCGCCGATGTGCCCTTGCGTTGCCGGGCGTAGATTTCGCTGATGATGGGCGCCACCTGCGTGATCTGGTCGAGGCCGATGAAGGCGTCGTCCTCTGGCAGGGCGTCCGGCAGGTCCCGCGCGAACCGCTGCGCCATGCATCCGGCGACGATTAGCTTTTGCTCCCGCCGTCGTTTGCGCAGACCGCGTTGTTCATGCGCCTGGAGAACGTGGGCAATCGATTCCTCCTTTGAAGAGTCGATGAAGGAGCAGGTGTTGACGATGACAACGTCGGCCTCCTCAGCGTCCGGCACGACTTGCATGCCGGCCTGGTGCAGGTGGCCGACCATGATCTCGCTGTCGACGAGGTTCTTGGCGCAACCGAGTGAAACGAGACAGACCTTGATCATCGGCGGACGGGTGGCGCAAAGCGCCGAAAAAAACCGCGGCGGGCTGCCGTGGCCACAGGCGCGGACTGGCCTCAGACCTTTGCGGTCTTGGTGGCCTTCTTCTGCTTGGCTCGCTGCTTTCGCCGTTTGAGAAGGGCGGCGCGACGCTGACGTTTGATTACTTTGTTGGTTTGTTGGCTCATGGAATGGAAGGAAGGGGAGTCTCAAATCCTCCCGCTGCGAGTCAAGCGTGACAGCGGCTCTCCACCGACGATTCGCCCAGCGGCGATCGTCCAACGGTAGACCAATGGGCCCTCCGGACGGCGGAATTGCTTGAACAGTCCCGGGGCGTCACGTTTCTGGGCCATGCGTTCGACCACTCCGCCGGCTTCGCAGCTCAGCACCTTGGCGAAGCCCTTATAGCTGCGCGGTTCGCCAATCACCCGAGAGAATCCGGCATCCGGGCCGTCCGGCTCCATCGTTTGACGCCGCTCCAAGGCGAGGAAACTGTAGGGCAGGCTGCGCAGGTCGATGCCCGCCCGTTGGCCGAACTTCACCCAGTTGGAGTCAGCGAAGATGCCGGGCGGCGGGGGCGCAAAATGGTGACACCAATGGCGGACGCTCTCTGGCGCCAGGAGACCGCAGGCATTCTGGTGGGTGCACGGCGCAACCACTCGGAAACGATCCCGGAGTTGTTCGCGGAGTTCGATCAGCGCACGGCTGACCTCCCGAGTCCCCGGTTCGACCCAGATGATCGCATCGGCGCGGGAAGCGAGGCTGCGCAGCGCCAACAGCTCGCCGGCGGGTAGCTCGTTCAGCACGTGGCTGATCACCAGGACTCCCACCGGATCATCTCCCGCCATGAACCCCGGGGTCAGATGTTCCACCGCGAGGTCCGGAAACAAACTGCGCGCGGCATGCGCAGCGAAATCGGCCGCGAGCGCCGAATGGTCCCAAAGACGCAAGACCGCAACTCCATCCTGGCCCAGCCAGCGCACGACCCGTCGGCCGGCCACTCCGCTGCCGCAACCCCAGTCAAGTACGGCTGGTTTTCCGCTCGGCCCCGGCGCGCGACCAGGTTCAACCGGCAGCCCGACTGCGCCCGTCGGCCGCCACGCCCGCTGTTCCAGCTCATTGAGGACGGCATCCCATTTCCAGCCGATGCGCTCGCCGTAGGTTAAATCGTAATTCGCCAGTTCGGCGGCCGATTGCCAGTAGGCTCCCTGAGCGGCAGCGCCGGAAAGAAACAACCCCCGGAGTCGCTCCAATGCGGCCCAATCGATTTCAGCCCAGGTCATCAGGCGAGGGGAAAATCCAGACGGCGGGCGGGCTGCTGGCGGCGCACGCCGTAGAATCGGGCGAACTCCCGCACGCGCCCGGCCGCGGGTTCCCGATCGCCCGCCGGCGGGCGACGCACGGCCGCGATCATGAGGTTTTTCGCCGTGTGCTCGGTGGAAATGAACTCAAAGGCCCGGGTGTCATAGCCCGCCCATTCGAGGAGCAGCGTGCGCAGCGCGTCGGTGACGAATTCCGCCTGGCGTTCGTGGAAGATGCCGTGGCGCAAGGCCGGCGCCAGCACGGCCGGAACCGTGATCTGCGAACTGAGTTCCTTGTGGCAGCAGGGAGCGACCACGATGAGAGCGGCCTGAGCCGCGATTCCACGGGCGATGGCGTCGTCGGTGGCGGTATCGCAGGCATGGAGGGCGATCAAAACGTCGATTGGATCCACGGTCGTGTCGGCGATCGTGCCCGCCGCGAATTCCAATCCGTGGCAATCACCGCTGCGGGCGGTGCGGTTACAGAGGTCCACGAGCTCGGGGCGCAGCTCGATGCCGCGGACGTGCGCCGGCGTCCTGGCGGCGTCATGGAGATGCTGCCAGACGGCGAAGGTGAGATAGCCTTTGCCGCATCCCATGTCAGCCACCTCGACGGGCCGGTCAGCCGGAAGCGGCGCCTCCTGCAGCAGGGGCGCGAGCAATTCGATGAAGCGATTGATTTGCTTGAATTTGGCGGCCATCCCTTCCCGGACCATGCCATTGGACGCCGTCACGCCAAGGCACTGCAGCCAAGGGGCGCCACGAACGATGGAGCGCGTCTTCTCACGGTCATGTTTGTCGGAAGGAGGGGCCGTGGTCTCGTGAGAGATGACCTGCAGCCAGGCCTGGCCGTCGGGAGGGAATTCGAGCTGGGCGTCCTGCGTGGTGGTGAAAAGGTGGGCGGTGCCAAAATCGCCGCCGATCAGGCGTTCGATTTGCGCGAGGCCTTCAGCCGGCAAATGGTTCTTGGTGAGGTCGCGCGTGGCATGGCGCCAGACGAAAGACCAATGCGGGCCGGCGTGCAGTGTCACGGGGCGCACATAAAGGTTGCGCAACGTGCCATCGGAGCCGTGGTAGCGGCCCAGTGTGAGTTTGACGAAGGTGCCGTGGCTGGCACTGTCGTGCAACAGGCGGAGAAATTCCCCGGAAGCGGATCCCATGGCAGAAAGCGAGAGGCACGGAAGCAACGCACGCGAGAAAAAATCATTCGCTGCCGGGGCCGCCGCCGGATTCACTTCAGGCGCCGGGTCGCCTCGACGAGCTGGGGTTGGGTGGGATTCAGCTTCAGCGCCGCGGCGTATTCGGCGCGCGCACCCGGAGCGTCGCCGGTTTTCTCCAGAATCTGCCCCAACCGCCAATGGGCCGCCCACAACGGCGGCTGATCCTCCTCTGGCGTCGCGGCGAGGTACTGCCGCAGGGCGGCGGCGCCCTGATCGAGCCGCTGGTCGCTCATTGCCGCCGCCCGGCCGAATTGATAGCTCGCGACCAACGATTCGGGGTGATGGCGCCGGAGGTCGTCGAGCGCGGCGAATGCCTCGTCGAATTTGTGCTCGGCGACGCTCAATTCCACCACCGCCAGTGTGCCCCGTACATTATTACGTTTCTGAATTTCTAGCGCTTGGGCGCGCGCCTTGTCCAATCCGCCCCCCACAAACGACGGAGCCTGCCGGTAGTAGCTAAATAACGAATAGCGGGCGTCGATGTCCTCGGGATCCAGTGCCACCGCATGTTCGTAAGCCGCCTGGCATTTGCGGGCCAAACCGAGCTTGGAGAACAGGCCGGCCCTCTCGGCGGACAGACCGTAGGCGTCCCCGAGCGAGCGGAAGTAGTGCGACGACATGGGTGCCAGCGCGGTGGCTTTTTCGAGCCATTGGGTGGCTTCGTCCGGAGCGTCCCGCATCAGAGCCAGGTCTCCGAGATGGTAGGCGGCGTCGGCGTTGTTGGGTTCGGCGGCGATAACCTGTTCGAAGGCGGTCCGGGCCTCAGCATAGCGTTTGGCGCGGTAAAGTTGCTCCGCCTCAACGGTAGTGGCGGCGCGAATCAGGCTGGCGCATAATAGGACGCCGAGGACGAGGAGTGGAGGAAGACGGCAGGCCATCGTGGAAGATCGGTTTCCGCCCACGATGGGCAATCCCGGCTTGGAAGTCCAGAGGGTCGCGGGAGGAGTCTGGCGCACTTCCCGCTCGCCGGGGTCATTTGGACAATGGCTCGAGTCATTGTCCCGACCCGACCAGCGCTCAGTTTCTTCCCGTCTTTCTGGGGGATTTGCTCTCGAAAAACTCGCGGAGGACCTCCATGCGCTTGCGCAGACGATCATCCTCTTCGATCTCTTCCACGCTCCGCTGGGCTTCGTTTCTCACCATCAATTTGCGGATCTTCTGCAGGGCGAGATTCTGAAGCTGACGCACGCGTTCGCGCGTGACCTTGAATTTCCGTCCGACTTCCTCGAGGGTGAGCTCGTCGTGCCCATCAAGACCAAACCGCATCCGCAGAATATCGGCTTCGCGTTTGTCGAGCGAGTTGATCATTCCGTCCAGATCGGACTGGAGGTTGTTCTCCCGGACATTTTCGTACGGATCGACGGCATTCTCATCGCCCACGATATCGCCAAATGTGGCGGAATCACCGTCTTCACCGATCGGAGCGTCGAGCGAAGCGGGGCGGATGCTCACCGATTTGAGATGCGCGACCTTGCTGGGCTGGATTCCCAGCTCCATCGCGAGTTCCTCATCGGTGGGCTCGCGGCCAAACTCTTCGGCCAGCGCCATGGCGGTGCGGCGCATCTTGGAAATCTTGTCGACGAGGTGAACCGGAAGGCGGATCGTCTTCGACTGGTTGGCGAGGGCTCGTTTGATGGATTGTTTGATCCACCAGGCGGCGTAGGTGCTGAGCTTGCCGCCCTTGCGGGGATCGAAGCGCTCGACGGCCTTGATCAACCCGATGTTGCCTTCACTGATCAGGTCAAGGAGTGGGAGGCCGAAGTCCTTGTAATCGTGGGCGATCTTCACGACCAGGCGCAGATTGGCCTTGATCATGTGATCGCGCGCTGCCTTGTCCCCGCGGCGGATCCGCCGCGCCAGTTGCACTTCCTCGGCGATCGTCAGGAGTGGCGTCTTGATGATCTCCTGCAGGTAGAGTTGCAGGGCGCTCCGTTCGAGCGGATCTGCAGTCTCGACGGCGGCCGGTTCCGGCTTTTCCAGGAACGAAGGCGGGGCGTCAACCGTGGGAGAAGGCAGGGCGAGAACTTCTGCCTGAGCTTGGGCCGGTTCGGCGGCGAATTCGGCGGCCGGCTTACGAGAATATGTGCGATACGGTGCCATGTGTTGAGTTTTCTCATTAGTGAGACCACGTGACAAGCTAATGTAGCCATTGTACTGCGAAGTATGATGTAAGCTAATCGATGGCCTTCTGGGTATGCGGGAGTGTAATATGCTCCCCAATAGAGCGATGGCTCTCATGGATGAGCCAAAACACATTTTCAGAATCAGACGATAACCGGCCGCCGAATCGTCGGCCTAGGAGTCTGTCGGACCTCCGTCGCGACAAACTCCTCATGGCAAAATCGCCCCCGAAAAGAACCGAGAAATGAGTGAAAACTGCCTTTTGCGCAGGCTTTTCGAGTTACGATGGCTCATTTGATCGATTCTGAGCCTCAGATGAAGGGGCGATTTTGCTTTTAGCCCGGAAATTTCACAATGAAAGCGAAAGCCCGGCGTGAATCCTGCTTAAGTTGTTGGTGTGAACAAATCAACTACGACAAGTTCGAACGCCGGGCTTTCAACAGAGTGTCAGCAGGGAT
>Ga0182027_10003879_pt1 | contig 23432 bp, 22 predicted proteins | sample 712E1DmetaG_FD_121300 | JGI IMG/M metagenome (GOLD analysis project Ga0182027, IMG submission 121300) | Permafrost microbial communities from Stordalen Mire, Sweden - 712E1D metaG (Illumina Assembly) | ecosystem: Environmental > Terrestrial > Soil > Wetlands > Permafrost | place: Sweden... | reverse complement strand
GAGCAGGGCGACCGACGGATCTTCACCCTCGACGCCGACTTTCAGATCTATCGGTTCCGGGGGCGACAGCGCTTCGAGACGATCCCAGCTCGATGACCCACGGGCACCCCGGTCCGCCCAGCACCTGGCATCTCTCTTGGCACCCAGCCGCTACGCCCCACGTGGGCGAACGTGGCGTGGCTTGACGGCATCGCGGCGGCAGCTCCCGTCGACCTGCACTTCCCCGACCGGACGTACCGCACTCCGGACGGGAGACCTCGTGAACCCCGGCTGCTCGTGCGTGTCCCTCGCCTCGACGCCGGTGAGGTGGAGGTGACGCTCGCTTCGGAAGTCCACGTCCGGTCAGGATTCGTGGAGACTGCGGAGTTGTCAGCACCCAACGTGGGCGTTCGTGAATTGTCGATCAGGACGAACGGCAATTGATCGCCCGTGTCGTCGTCTTCCGGGCGACACGGGCGTCGGTGCGACTTCTGAGCTCCACGACCTCCTTCGCCTCGGCGCTCGACTATGCGATCCCGCCGGGCCAGTGGGCGTTCGATGCAGTTATCGACCTCGGCTACGAGGGCCGGTACGTGACGCCGCACCTCCCGATCATGGTGCTGCCGTAGGCGGAAGGAATCTGGTCTAGCGAGGGCCAGAAAAGTGCCGTTTAACCTGGGGCCCGCCTGGTCAAACAGCTGGCACCCCCAACGGGATTCGAACCCGTGTTTCCGCCTTGAAAGGGCGATGTCCTCGGCCGCTGGACGATGGGGGCTCGACTGGAAGCCAGAAGCCACTGAGCGAAGAAGCAAAAAGTATCAGGGTCCGGCGCTGCCCTCGCCCGCGAGTAGCCACTCACTGCCATCGGGAGTATCGCGCACTTCGATCCCAGCCTCCGCGAGACGGTGTCTCACGAGGTCAGCCTCCGAGAAGCGTCGGTTTCTTCTCGCGGCATCGCGGAGCTCCAAGAGAGCCTCCACGAGCGGCCCTACGACCTGCCGAGGATCGCGTACACCGGCCTCGGACAGTCGGCCGAGCTCCATTATGAGCGACCGAAGGCTGGCATGGGCCCGGTCGAGCTCATCTCCGGCAGGGATGTCCGTGGACCATTCCGTGACGTCGCGCTCGAGATCGAGCACAGCGCTCGATGCAAGGGCCATGTCCCGGGAAGTGACTGCCGCGGCAAAGACCGCCTCACGCTCTCGTACGAGGTCGACAAGCGGCGATGTGCTCGGGAGCCGGCCGATCTTCGGCCAGTCCGCGCCGTCCGGCTCAGGGGCCGCCTCGGTTGTCTGGCTGCTCGATTCTTGTCTTGTGGCACCGTGAGCAAGCGCTTCAGCGGTCTCAAGGATTCGCGTGATGGGGAGGGTTTCGCCGCTCGGAAAGGTCATCGAACGACCAGCCGCGCGCACGGTCACCACGCCTCGTCCCTCTACCGACGCGGTGCCGGCGTCAAGATCGAACGTGCATGCGGTGTGTTCGTCGACCCCGAGCACGAAGGCTCCATCGGGCAGATCTCTCTCCATTCTCGAAAGGCGTCGCTCGCCCAGGTAACAAAAACGCGTATCGTGCGTTCCGCCTTCGTTGTTGTCGTAATGGGGGATGATCGCTGCTCGGAGGCCCGCGGCGGCCGTGATGTCGAGGCCCTCGAGCCAATGCGGATCCTCGCCGCACTTGTAGATCTCGTACACCGGAACGGTGGCGACACCGAGGGTGAGCGCGGCCGCGCTCGCGAAGAGGACGCACCCGCCGTGGAGCAGCTTCTCGACGAGCAAGCTCGGGACGGCTGTTCCCTGCCACTTCCGTAACGCGTAACTCGGGCTGCCCGGTCCTGCAAACACGTAGCGCGAGTTTCGGACCGTGGACACCAACTGTTCCTCGGCGAACGCGTCCCGCCCGGCATCTTGCGTTGGACCGCCCTCGACTCCGGTGATGGCGATGGGTGCCCGGAGGCTTTCCCGGAAATAGGTGACCGCGCGTCCAGCGATCTCCTTCGCGTTCTCCTGGAAGCCGAACGGGGTGTCGAGCAGCACCGCCGGAACTGGTGGCGGCCCCAGCCTTTCGAGCAGCTGTCGATGGACCTTCACCATCGTTGGTGCCGTCTCGCCCGAGCCCATGATCGCGAGCAGCCGAGGTACAACCGGACGCGTGCTCACTTGTCCCTCGGTTGCGGTGTCCCGTCCCAACGCAATCCACCTGGAGGTTCACCCCAGTGATCGTCCGGGACGAGGTCGTCGGCACCTGCTACCGGATCGGGCAGTGTTGTCTCGAGAACGTCAACGAGCTCACTTTGGAGGTTGCCAAGATAGACGTAAGCGATCCACTCGGCCTCGTGATCTTCACCGATCGGTGGCTCCGTGTCGTCGCCTGTCACCCCGAGCATCGATCCGAGGGCGAGTCGCAGGTCGTTCAGGGCGGCGAGCCACGCGACGAGTTGCTCAGCCTCGAGCCAGGTGGCCTTCGCCGTGACCGACATGATCTTGAGCGACTCACGATGATGCTCGACGAGGTCCTGACGTGTCATCGCGACATAGGCGCGCTCGGCGTCGGGGTCGGTCGTGTACGCGGGAGGAAGCAGCCTGCGCAGAGCATCTGGCAGGTCGCCTGGAGGCTCGTCGCCGACGCTTTCGAGCAGGGAGACGAGCTGAGCGGGCAGTACGGTGAGCAGGGAACGCTCCTCGGCAGACAGGCGAACCTCGTAGCCTCCGTCCCTGGTTGCTCGGATCCGCCGGCGGAAGCTCACGTGTTGTGCTCCATCGTTGCCCACAGACCGTGCTGGTGCAGTCGGGCGACATCCAGCTCGGCGCGTTCCCTGGACCCGCTGGAGACGACGGCCCGGCCCCTGTGGTGAACATCGAGCATGAGCTTGTGAGCCTTCGCGCGCGAATAGCCGAACAGCTTCTGGAAGACGTAGGTCACATAGCTCATGAGGTTGATGGGATCGTTCCACACGATCACCAGCCATGGCACCTCTGGTACAGACTCTTCGTGTGTTTCGGGACGCTCAACTTCCGCCGGAGCGGTGGTCACATTGATAGCGGTCTCCGTCATGGCTCGGTCAGTCGTCCGTCGCAAGTGCACCCGACGGCCGTTGAGATGCCGACCCGTCGCCCGCCGCGGGCAGATGCTGGTGCAGTGACAGGAAGAAGCCGATTCCCGTGATCCAAAGGGTTGTCACTCCAGCCAGGTGAAACTCCACTACCCAGGCGGCGTCGTGCAAGAAGTATTGCAGGTAACCGATCGCGCCCTGAAGCACCATGACCTCGATAAGCATGCGCCCGCGACGAAGTACGACCTGCGGCGCCTTGGCGTGGTGGAATGCGAACTGGGATGCAAGCGTCAGGCCAATGAGGAACAGCGCGACGGTGGAGTGCACCTCTGCGATGTCCCGGAAGGCGATCGGAATTCGCTTGGCACCAGGTCCTCCGGCATGGGGACCCGAACCGGTGACGACTGTTCCGAGCAAGGTGACCAGCGTCAAGGTACTCAGCTGAAGCCTTGCGAGAAGGACGAGATCTCGTCCGACCACCAGCCTTGAGCCGGTCTGTGGGTTGCCCGCAAGGTGGTACAGCACGATCGCGTCGGCGAGGATCACGATCGTCAGCACGAAGTGGAGAGCCACAAGATAGGGATTGAGCTTGAAGAGAACGACGAGGCCGCCGAGCACGATCTGACCAGCGATGCCGGCGACCAGTCCTGCACCGAGCGTCGTGAGGTCCCGTCGCGGCGGAGTGCGAAGGGCCGTCACCGCGAGCGCGACTACTGACACCAGCGTCACTGCCGCGCTGACGACCCGGTTGGTGAACTCGACGACCGGATGAAACGACGACACCGCCGTCAGGTGGTGCTGGAAGCAGGAAGGCCAGTCCGGACACCCAAGTCCAGAGCCCGTCAGCCGCACCGCTCCGCCGCTCAGCACAAGCAGCGCGAAGCAGATGACCGAAGCCAAGGCCACCTTGCGCACGGCGGCAGGTGAGAAATGAGGCAGACGCACCGGATTTGGATCGTACGCGCCCTCGGCTCAAGCCACCATTCTGTACGGCTCAGGTTGTGCTGGCGGCTTGTTTAGACCTCTTGCCACTTCTACACTCCTGCGATGGCGCAGCTCACGACCGCGCTTGTGCCGCGCCGGTCGATCAATTTCAAGCTCAAGTCGTATCTGGCGCTGACCAAGCCCCGGATCGTCGAATTGCTGCTCATCACGACGCTACCCACGATGATTGTGGCTGCCAAGGGCGTGCCCAAATGGTGGCTGATCGTTGCCACCCTCGTCGGAGGTGCTCTGTCGGCCGGTGGAGCCAACGCGGCGAACATGGTCGTCGACCGCGATATCGACTCGGTCATGCATCGGACGCGTCACCGGCCGCTTGTCACCGGAGCAGTCACTCCGCAGGCGGCCGCGGTGTTCTCGATCACTCTCGAGGCCGCCGCATTTGCGCTGCTCTGGGGAGCGGTCAACCTCTTCTCGGCCTTGCTGGCCCTCGGGGCAGCGCTGTTCTACGTCTTCGTGTACTCGATGGGTCTAAAGCGCCGATCCTCCCAGAACATCGTCATCGGAGGCGCGGCAGGCGCTGTCCCAACGCTGGTCGGATGGACCGCCGTTACCGACCACCTGGCCTGGCCTGCCGTCGTCCTGTTCGCGATGATCGTGATCTGGACTCCGTCGCACTTTTGGGCCTTGGCGGTGCGCTATCAGGACGACTACAAGGCGGCGAAGGTTCCGATGCTGCCTGTGGTGGTTCCTTTCGAGCAGGTATCTCGCCAGATCATCTTGTACTCCCTGGCGCTGGTTGCGACCTCGTTGGTATTCGGGGTAGTCGCTCATTCAGGGTGGATCTACTGGGTGGCTGCCGCTATTGCCGGCGGTCTCTACATGGCTGACGCCATTCGCCTACACCGCGAACACGGAACTCCGAAGAGCGCCATGCGCCTGTTCACCTACTCGATCACCTACGTAACGGTGGTCTTCGTAGCCATGGCCGTCGATGTGATGGTTCGTTACCACTGAGAGTCCGGCCACGGCGCACCGACGCACCGCTCGGCCAGCCGATCAGCCTCGGTCACTCCCACTTGAAGCTGATGGCAGCTAACACGGGGCTGCAATCGCCCAGAGAGCGAGCACAACCCAGGCCTCAGTCGAGCTGCCGCCGGTTCCAAGGCTCATGTGCAGGGCATCGGAAAGAGCAGCGGTGGGTAGCAGCCGCGCGAACCAAGCCAGACCCCCGAGCTCGTGCAGAGGAAAGATGACACCGCCTATGAGCAGCAAGATCACATAGACACCGTTTGCGACAGCCAGGGTCACCTCCGCTCGGAGCGCACCCGCCATCGCGAGACCGATTCCGGCGAACGCGATCGTTGCCAAGAGCACGGCGATGACGGCTAATCCGGCGGATGGGTGTGGCCGCCAGCCGAGTGCGAGGGCGACACCAACAAGGAGAACGACCTGAATTGTCTCGATGACGAGGACAGAGACGATCTTCGCCGTCAGCAGCACGGGCCGCCCAAGGGGGGTGGCACCGAGCCGTTTCAGTACTCCGTAGCTGCGTTCGAAGGCCGTCGCGATCCCCAGACTCACCATCGCCGTGGACATGACGGCCAGCGCGAGAACACCAGGGGCCAAGAAGTCGACCCGATGGCGAGTCCCCGTCGAAAGGACGGGTACGAGCGTAAAGAAGACGAGCAACACGACGGGGATCCCCAAGGTCACTAGCAGCGTCTCCCCGCGCTCGAGCGTCATGCGCGTCTCGGCGCTGACCTGGGCCCGGAGTGCCCGGGTATTCACCTGCGGACCCTGCCGCCGCGCCTCGTCCGCCGGGGCTGCGACGCCGTGCCGATGTCGGAAGCTCCGTTTGCGACTCGGGTGGCACCGGTGCCGGTGAGCCGGAGGAAGACGTCCTCTAGCCGCTGACGACCAGCCCTGAGGTCGCCCAAGGGAAGATCACGTTCGGCGAGCCATGCAGCAAGCTCCGCCACGAGCGCTGGCACGGGCGCCGCTTCAACGAGATACTCTCCGGCAGGTCCCTCGCTGACGGGAGCACCGAGCCGAGAGGCAAGCTCCTCGACTGCCAGGCCGGGCGCCGCGGCAAAGCGAAGCTCCTCGGACTCGCCTTGGATCTCGCCTTGGTGGCCGGAGGCGACGACCTTGCCGTGATCGACGATGACGAGCCTGTCGGCGAGGCGCTGTACTTCGTCGAGCTCGTGGCTTGTCAGGATCACGCACGTACCGACTGAGCACAAACTGGCGACGACGTCCCGAACTGCTATGCGGCCCGCGGGATCGACTCCGGCGGTCGGTTCGTCCAAGAAGGCAACCCTGGGGTTTCCGACGAGGGCCAGTGCCAGTGCGAGCCGCTGCTGTTCGCCTCCCGACAGGCGCTTATAGGGTGTTCGCGCCACCGAAGCGAGTCCGACAAGGTCGATCAACTCGTCAGGATCGCGCGGGTCCTCGTAGTACGCGGCGAAGAGCTGGACGGCCCGTTCGGCACTGATGACCGGGTAGATGCCGCCGCGTTGGAGCAGAACGCCAACTCGGTCCGTGAGCCGTTTGTGGTCCGCCCAAGGATCGAGCCCCAGGACCCGGACCGTGCCGCCGTCGGCTCGCCTGAAGCCCTCGAGCGTCTCAACGGTCGTTGTCTTGCCGGCCCCGTTGGGACCAAGCAATGCGACGACCTCGCCGAATTCGGCTTCGAAGCTGATGCCGTCGACTGCAACGAGGCTCCCGTAACGGACCTCCAAGCGATCGACCTCTACAGCAGGCATCGGCGAGAGGATATCTGTGTTCGGGCGGATCTCGAAGCTGTGACCCTAGCGCCTAACCGATGGCGGCAGATGCACGATCAGCGGCGCGGGGACTCAAAGCGGTAGCCGAGGCCGCGAATGGTCGTGATGAGAACAGGCTTGGAGGGGTTCTGCTCGATACGCGATCGCAGACGCTTGATGTGCACATCGAGTGTCTTGGTGTCCCCGACGTAGTCCATCCCCCAGACCCGATCGATCAAAGTGTCTCGGGTGACGACCCGGCCCGGATTGCCGAGCAGCATCTCGAGCAGCTCGAACTCTTTCAACGGCAGCTTGATCTCTTCGCCGCGCACGATGCACTCGTGGCGCCCCAGGTCTAAGAGGACATCATCGACCTGGAGGATTTCGTCGGGTCGTGCAGCGCCGGTGGAAGACGGCCGCACACCGTCGCGTTCAGCCGTCGGCCCCGCAGGTCGCCTGACGCTGGTGCGCTGGAGTGTCTCAGCTGTGGCTCTGTAGTCGCTCGTGCCCTGCGACAGCTCTCCGGTGCTAGCAGCGACAGAAGGGCTCCACGCCAGCTTGGCACCGGGGCGTGTCGACGGGGCGCGACGGAGAACAGCGCGCATACGCGAGACCAGCTCATGGATGCGGTAGGGCTTTGCGACGTAGTCGTCCGCGCCAACCTCCAGGCCGACGACGGTATCGAGCTCTGTCGACTTGGCGGTGACCATGATGATGGGCACCGACGAGGTGGCGCGAATAGCCCGGCAAACATCGATGCCGGACAACCGCGGGAGCATCACGTCGAGCAGCACGAGGTCCGGCTGGTCGGCCGCGAAGCGTTCGAGGGCCTCGACCCCGTCGCGCGCCGCGGTGACGAAGAAGCCTTCCCTCTCGAGGTTCACCGTAAGGGCGTCGACGAAGGACTCCTCGTCCTCGACGACGAGTACCCGCGCAGGAGGAGAGCCACGGTCCTCGTCCCCCGAGGTTTCGGTATCGGCCCCCGAATGGCCTTCACGAACCGGAGCCGGAAAAGGTGCGACATCTCGTGACTGCCATTTCATCTGGAGTCGTTCCCGTTCGGTTGACATCCTCGTGAGCCGATGTTGTGTAGTCACACATCCGTCCTGGATTGGCGGGGGAGTCTCAATGTGAACGTCGACCCTTCTCCCTCTCGAGATTCGACCTGGACGCTGCCCCGGTGGTTGGCGGCCACGTGCCTAACGATAGCGAGGCCGAGTCCAGTGCCGCCCGAGGAGCGGCTCCGGCCTGCGTCAACTCTGTAGAAGCGCTCGAAGATTCGTTCGAGGTCGCGCGAGGGTATCCCGATGCCGTGGTCTTTGACGATGATCAGGACGTCCTCGTCCTCGACCTTGCCCACGCAAGTGACCCTGCTCATTTGCGGTGAGAACTTCACAGCGTTCTCGAGCAGGTTGTATACAGCCGACGTCAGCTGGCGCCGGTCGCCGAGCACCACCACTGGCGGGTCGGGCTCTTCGAGAGTGACCTCGATCTGGAGCTGATTCGACGCCTCGCGGACGCGCTCGGCGGCTTCGGCCATGACGAGGTTGATCAACACCGGCTCGCGTGGAGGTGACTCCTCGTTCTCGATCCGCGAGAGGTCGAGCAGGTCGTCGATGACTCTGCTGATTCGAAACGCCTCGCTGTAGATCCGGTGCGCGAGGCGCTGGGCGACCTGTGGCTCGTTTTCTGAGAGCAGGGTCTCGGCCAGGAGTCCGACGGCACCCATGGGCGTCTTCAGCTCGTGGCTGACGTTCGCGACGAAGTCACGCCTTACGTCTTCTAGTCGCCGGCGTTCGGACACGTCCTCGATCACCGCGATCACCCCGAGGGCGCGCTGGCCGTTGTCAATGCTCTCAGCACGAACCACGAGCGTGCGCCGGGGTGGCCCGCACAGCTCGAGCACGCGCTCTTCGTGAGCTCCAGGCTCGGTTGCGGCGAGCAGCTCCTCGACCGCTTGGGCGGCCAATGCGTCCCCGTGTCGGCTCCCGATCAGCGAGACGGCCTTGCTGTTGCGGAAGACCGTTTCGCCGCGCTCGTCGGTGACGAGCACTGCTTGGGGAAGCGCGTCGAGGGCTCGACGGAGTCGTATTGCCTCCGAGCTCGCCTCTGCCACGGCCTCAGCTGCGCGGTCGGTGGCTCGCTCCAGATGGATGAGCACTTCCTCCAGATCATTTGCTTCTCTTAGCGGCGCGTCCGATCCAAGCCGGGAAGCGAGCGCCTGCAGCCTTTGGCGCAAGCTCCGTCGACCGCGGCGAACTGTGACCAGCGCCGTCACCGCGATCAGAGCGAGCACTACGACCACGGTGATAACGAGCTCGAGAACCGTCAGCTGAAGGACGTTGCCCACTTCCCCCAGCATTGCAGGCCGGAGAGGCGCGAACCCGGCTATGGCTCGGTCTGCGCTCATCTTCTTGACGTCCGCCCGGTAGGTCGGGCGGTACCGGGTGCGACCAGTCTCCCTCAAGCGGAGGCCGAAGCCGACGCGGAACTACTCGCCGATCTGTGGCCACCAAGATCCCCAGTCCCGAAAGGTAAGCCGATGACCGTCTCGCCGCCCGCTCTATTGCTTGCCGGCATCGTCTCGATGAGCCCGAGTTCCTCAGCTCTTCCTGGGCGGTCCACGATCCAGCAGCTGACCAACGGGCTCGGTTGGTGGGCGCTCGCCGCGTCGCTCGTCGGGCTCGTGCTCGGCGCTGCGGCCTGGGCCCTTGGCAGTCACACGAACAACTACCAGTACGCGAACACCGGCAGGAAGGCAGTGCTTGCCTCCGGTGTCGCTGCGCTGCTCATAGGAGCCGCCCCGACACTCGTGAACTTCTTGTTCGAGACCGGTCATGGGATCCACTGACCACTTGAACCGTCTGACCACGCTTGGCCACGCCCACGCCCACGCCCACGGCCTCGCCGTAGTGCCTGGCGCGCGAGGCGCCTCTTCGGCCACCGGCGGCGCCGGGACCGCGGGGATCCTCCGATCCATCGAAGGAACCCTCGGAGGACTTTCCCACACGATCGGTGGTGTGTTCGAGGGGATCGGAGGATCCGGACTCGTCGACTCGCTTACTAAGGCGCTCGTCGGGGGGTTCTTCCACAGCCTGCTGGTCTGGGTCGCCAGTGGCGCAGCATCGCTCGTCGGTGTTCTCGGCAACGTGCTTTCCGCTACCACCGAGCCCGTGCTCACGGGAAGCGCGTTCCGTTCTGAGTTCGAGGTCATGGCCGTGCTCAGCGCCGGCGTTGCCCTGCCGCTCCTGGCCCTCGGTGCGATTCAGGCGATCATCCGTCAGGAGCCGGGCGGGCTGCTTCGCAGCGCGCTTGTTCGACTGCCGCTCGCCTTGTTGTTCACGGGCGTGAGCGTGCAGCTCGTCGCGCTCGGTCTTGCGGCGACCGACCAGGCGAGCGCGATGGTGCTTGGCACAGCCGGGGACCCGACTCATCACTTGCTGCTCGGTCTGGTCTCTGGGCTAGAGCGGACGGGAGGACTAGGTCTGGCGGCCTTTGGCGCATTTCTTGTCGTGCTCACAGCTGCGGCAGTCGCTTTCGTGCTGTGGCTCGAGCTCGCCGTCAGGTCCGCCGCCATCGCTGCGGCGTCGCTGTTCCTGCCTCTTGCCCTGGTCGGCCTTGCCTGGCCGGCGACCTCGCATTGGGCGCGCAGGCTTGGCGAAACTCTCGCCGCTCTCGTGCTGTCGAAGCTCGTTATCGCGTCAGTTCTCGCGCTTGCGGCGGGATTGCTGGGTAGTTCGAGCGGTGTCGCGGGCGTCGTCGAGGGCGTGGCGTTGCTCGCCGTGGCGGCCTTCGCCCCATTTGCCCTGTTGAAGCTCATCCCCGCGGTCGAAGCCGGAGCAGTTGCACATCTGGAGGGTCTCGGCCAGAGGTCCGTCAGCGCGGCCCAGCGGCTGGGCACCCAGGTCGCCGGTCTGGAGCTTGGCGGAGCAGGTGGCATTGCGGCTCTGAGCACCAAGGGCGCAGGCGTCGACGGCTCGAGCCTGAGGACCATCGACCATCTCGGCTCCGGGCCATTTACCGCGGACCGCCCGGTGGCCTCAGCGCCGCCCCCCGGTCCGAGCGCCCCCGGTCCGAGCGCCCCCGGTCCGAGCGCCCCCGGTCCGAGCGATGCCTCGGGCTCTGGTCATTCGTCGGTGTCGGCCGGGACTGCCGGTTCGTCGGGTTCCGCGGTCTCCGTCGAAGGAGCCGGCGCCGTGAATTCCTCGGTCTCCGCAGATCGTGACCGTTCTGCCGGCTCGTCTGTGTCGGCGGGTCTCAGCTGGCCCGAAAATGAGGCGACCGATGCCAGCCACGGGGCGACCGTCGCCCGTTGGACGATGCTGCTAGCCCAACGGGATCGCCAGCATGACTGAGGAGAGCACTCGATACCAGCTCGGACCGCGAAGTCGTCGCGGCCTGGTCGCCGGTTGGCGTGGCGGCCAGCTCCTGAGCGTGGGTGCCGGTCTCCTAGCTGGAGTCCTGTGTCTGCGTCTGGTCGGAGGAGCCGCAGGTGCTGTGGTCGCCTTCGTCGTGGTCGCGATGTCGGTGGGGTTCGCAACTTGGCCATTTGCTGGTCGAAGCGCCGAGCAGTGGACCCCCGTGGTGGCTTCGCACGTCGCGCGCCAGGCGGGGATCGCCCGCAGAAGGCGCTCCGCGTTGTCCAGCCTCAAGCTCGAAGAGATCCCGATTGGCGCGAGAGCCAGGCGGGTGGGCGTCGTCCTGGACAGCCTTGCAGGCACGTGGACCGCGGCCGCAAGAGTCGGGGGCGCCGGATTCGCGCTCGGTGACGACGCGGAGCGAGCGCGCCGGATCGCCGCATGGTCTGGCGTCCTCGCAGGCTCTGCGCGCGAGGGCGGGTCGCTTCATCGACTGCAGTGGATCGCTCGTTGCCTACCCGGTGGCTTCGACGACAGGGCGGCGGCGCCTTTGCAGGTCAGCGGCCGGGGGATCGCCACCGAGAGCTACCGATCGTTGCTCGAGCAAGCAGGGCCGCTGTTGTGGAGACATGAGGTGCTCGTCGCCCTCTCGGTTCGCTGTGCAACCGGGTCCCCTCGCCGCAGGAGCAATGACGGGGCCGAACGGATTGTCGCCGAGCTAGAGGCACTCGAGCGGCGCTGTCTAGCAGCGGGGCTCGACGTCGACGGCGTTCTTTCTCCCTCGGCACTCGCCAACGTGATGCGGAGCTCGTTCGCGGTGAGCGGTGCTCCGAGCGGTGTCGCAGATAGTTGGCCTTGGCCTCTCGGGATCGAGGAAACCTGGTCAAGCATTCGTACGGACGCGACCTGGCACGCCATCTACTGGATTGCCGAGTGGCCCCGCACAGGGGTGGGGAGCGGCTTTCTGTTGCCGCTCATGCTCGAGGGCGGCCTGAGACGGACTATCGCTGTGACGATGGCGCCTGTGGAGGCGCTCCGGGCCGTCAGGCGTGCCGAGCACGACCGCACCTCAGGCGCGGCCGACGCCGAGTTGCGGCGTCGCCACGGATTTGCCGTGACAGCTCGGACCCGTCATGAGCACGAGGCCACGGCGCGGAGAGAGACCGAGCTTGCCGAAGGGCATGCGGCGTTCCGTTTCACCGGCTACCTGGCGGTTACTGCGGACGACGAGCCGGCGCTCGCCGCCGCCTGCGGTCACCTGGAGCAGACCGCGGCGCAGGCTCAGCTCGAGCTTCATCGCATGTACGGTGCCCAAGAGGAGGGCTATACCTGCACTTTGCCAACCGGGCGAGGATGCGCGTGAAGTTGCCGGCTCACGAGTCGACGACCGCACAGCTTGGCGCGGCTTACCCATTCGTGGCCTCTGCCCCGCTTGGCGCGAGCCGCGTCCTGATCGGCCAGGATCTCGCCGGCGGTCCCTTCGCCCATGACCCCTTCGAGCTGTACGCGGCAGGGACAGTGACGAATCCCAACGTCACCGTGCTGGGCCAGATAGGACGCGGCAAGAGCGCCCTCGTGAAGTCGTACCTGCTTCGGCAGGCAGCCTTCGGCCGGCAAGTTGCCGTGCTCGACCCCAAGGGCGAGTACGGCGCGCTTGCTCGGGCGCTCGGTTCGAAGCCCCTCAGCCTGACGCCTGGCGGCTGCATTCGCGTGAACCCGCTGGACGCCCCGGTGGGCTCTCCCGTCATGGCTCTTGCCAGGCACCGTCTTGTGTTGCTCGCGACGCTCGCCACCGCGTGCTTGCGGCGCTCGCTGTCTCCTCGCGAGCACGCCGCGCTCGAACTCGCTCTCGGCGCGGCGACCCGGGTGCACTTGGAGTTGAGCAACGGTCCCCCGACTTTGCCCGATGTGGTCCGATCACTTCTTCGGCCCCTGGCGGAGTCGGCAAGAATCGTGGGGACCACCAAGGCCAGTCTCGAGCTGGACGGCAGGGACATCGGACTCGAGCTGCGCCGGCTCGTCGAGGGTGACCTCGCGGGCATGTTCGACGGCCCGACAACCTCGGACGTCGACCCGGCGTCCGGCGTGTTGGTCGTCGACCTCTCAGCGGTCTACCGCTCCGAAGCCCTGGGGGCGCTGATGGTCTGTGCATCCGCTTGGCTGCAAGCCATGACAGCACGAAGCGAGGCGCACACGATCCTCGTCGTCGACGAGGCTTGGGCGATCCTGACCGAGTTGGCCGTTGCCCGCTACCTCAGGTCATCCTGGAAGTTGGCACGGTCGAATGGTCTCGCGAACGTGGCCGTTTGCCACCGGGCGTCGGACCTCGGTGCGAGCGGCCCGGCTGGCAGCGAGCAGAGTCGGCTCGCAGAGGGCCTGCTCGCCGACTCCGAGACCGTCGTGTGCTACGCGCAGCCCGCTTCTGAGCTGCCTGTGCTTGCGGACCTGCTCGGGTGCTCTCGCGCTGAGCTGGAGGTTTTGCCACGCTTGCGGAGGGGGGTCGCATTGTGGATGGTGGGCAGACGTCGCTACCTCGTCGAACATGTCCTCGGCCCTGACGAACGCGCCATCGTTGACACTGACGCAAGGCTCCTCGAGCGAGACGAGTCGTGACGTCGACAGCGCCAGGCGCAGGTGACAGAGAGCACAATTGAACCCTCGCGCTGCTGTCCGTCGCGGCGGGCTCGGGCGCCAGCGCCCGGTGGGCCGAATGCGTCCGATCTCACAAGTACACGACCGAGACGCAGTGGTGCTCGTCGCTGCGATCGCGTGGGTGGCCCTGTCGTGGCTCGTCTGGTTGGCGGGAGGGCTCCTGATCCTCATGGCAACCGGTCGCTGGCGAGAGGTGCCAGTCGTACAGGCGCCGTTGCTCCTAGCAAGGCTGATCGCTCATCCGAACGCGCCACGACAGGCGTGGCCTGCCATCATCCGCCGGGATCTGCCCGGATCGTGGGCCACTGATGCTCTACTTGCCGTCTTCGGCCTGCTTGCGAGCGCGGCGGCCTCCTTGGTGGCATGGTGCCGTCTCTCCGGGCGGCTGCAGGGCGCCGCGGGAACTGGGCGGCGACCTGTGGGCGAACCTTCGCGCCCGCGGCCTGGATCGCGCCGTTTCTCGTCCCGCTTGGCGGTCGGGCGAGGATCGAGGCACTCATCGGGGACTCGGGGGTGGGCGCACCCGCGCGACCTGCGACCACTGCGCGTGCCCAGGGCCTCGGGCGACCGGATCGTGCTTGGGACCCACGTCGGTCGTCTGCTGGCGGCTGAACCGCGGCACTCGGTCATGGTCGTTGGGCCTACGCAGTCAGGCAAGACGTCCGGGGTCGCGATCCCGGCGATCCTCGAATGGTCGGGACCAGTTCTGGCCACGAGCGTCAAGGCCGACCTGCTTCACGAGACTCTCGGTTGGCGCAGCTCGCTCGGCGAGGTTCAGTATTACGACCCGACCTGTTCGGTGGGCCCCGACGCTGGCTCGTGTCGATCATCTGGGTGGTCCCCCCTTGCGAGGGCAGTCACCTGGCCCGGTGCGAGGCGCATCGCTTCGGCGCTGTGCTCGGTGGCCCGGGCAGGAAACGGTGGGATGGAAGACGCCGGGTTCTGGTACGCGAACGCGGAGAAGCTCTTGGCGCCGCTCCTGTTTGCCGCGGCGAGTGCCGGCGCGTCGATGGCCGACGTCGTGCGATGGCTGGACGAAGAGGAGACGACCGAGGTGATCCTCGCCCTCGAGCTCGCCGGAGTACCTGAGGCAGTCAGGGCAGCGCGTGTCAGCCTGGGAAGGGAGGAGCGTCAGCGAGCCTCGGTATACGCCACGGCCGAGACTGTGGTCGCCGCGTTCTCAGACCCGGCCGTGGCGGCGTCTGCAGAGAGAAGTGAGATCGATCCAGCACGCCTCGTCAGTGGCGGCGCCGGAACGCTTTTCTGTTGTGCGCCCGCAAGAGAGCAGGAGCGGCTGGCCCCGGTCTTCACAGCCATCGTGCGCGAGGTCCTGGACGCGGCGTTCGAACGGGCTGCGGCGACTGGCAGACCGCTCGACCCGCCCCTGTTAGTCGTACTGGACGAGGCGGCAAGCGTCGCGCCTCTTGCCGACTTGGATCGTGTGGTGGCCACCGCCGCGGGTCACGGTGTCCAGCTGGTCACGGTCTGGCAGGACCTCGCACAGGTGGAGTCGCGTTATGGCGGACGTTGGGCGACTGTCGTGAACAACCATCGCGCAAAGCTCGTGTGCTCGGGGATCGCGGATCCTGTCACCTTGCAGCACATGAGCGGATTGCTGGGCGATGAAGAGCGGGCCGAGCAGTCTTGGACCGTCGGCGACGACGGCCGCCACAGCCGCACCGAGGCCGTCACGGTGCGGGCGCTGGCGCCCCCGGGCTGGCTCCGCCAGCTTCCTCCCGGAGAGGCGGTGCTCGTCTATGGGAGCTTCCCACCCGCGCGGATCGTCCTACGCCCGTTCTTCGAGGACCCTGAGCTGTCGAGCCGGGCCACCGGCAGGCTGCCCTGTTGAGGCTATGCGCCTGTGATCGACGAACCTGTCGGTGAGCCAGCAGGTCCGGCTACGGCTCCATCGGTCGTAGCCGGCTCGGTACACGCCGTGTGAGGTTGACCGCGTGGTCACCGAGTCGCTCGTAGAAGCGACCAACCAGAGCCAGTTCGATCGCGACGACGACCGGTGTTTCCCCGGCGACTAGCTCAGCGATGAATGTCACGTGCAGGTCATCCATCTCGTCGTCCAGGGACTCGAGTCGCTCGGTCGCGCCGAGCGCGTCGCCCGCATAAGCGTCGGCCGCGATACGCCACATCGCGCAAGCGACCTCTCCCATTCGCTGGACGTAGCCACGTAGCCTGGCGGGCATCTCGGCTGAGAGATTGCGCGTGGCCCGTCTAGCAACATGCTCGGCGAGGTCGCCGCTGCGTTCCAGCTCAGGGAGCATTCCGAGCACGGCCAGCAGGTACTGGGTTTCCGTTGAGTCCGAGGGGCGATCCAAGAGCCGCGCATGGACTGAGGACTCGAGCTCTTGATAGAGGTCATCGATGTCCGCGTCTGCGGCGACGAGTATGCGAGCAGCCTCCCGATCGGCGCTGACAAGCGCGTGCGTCGCGCCGGCGACGGCGTTCTCGACCAGAGCGAAAAGCTGGATCACGTGACGGTCGATGAGCCCGAAGTCAGTTGGTGCGTGACCGTCGGTCGGTACCGTGGCGAGCCTGCGGTCGAGCACGGCCGGAGGCTCTCTCTCAGTGATGGCGACTCCCGACTCCGTAGTTCCGGGAGTCGCCACCCGGGTCGTGCTGTCGCGTTCCGGGTGACTTTCAGGAAGCGCGAACTGAGCCATGCGGGCCACGGTACCCCCTCGCGAGCACCTTAGGTACCTAGCCGTTTTACACCGCAAGATTCAACGAAGCTTTCATTCTCGGGCGAGGTTCGTGACATGTGATGTTCTCCGTCAGTTCACCCTTGCCGTCTACGGTTCGTGTCAGTGGAGAGGCGACGAGCGGTGACGACCCTCAGCCATCGTCTCCGCATCGTCGCAGGCTCCACTCGCACCGGCCCTGGCCCGGAGTCGTGCGACTTCGCACTTCTCGCCCTCGCAACCGCCCTCGACGCGCAACACCCCCAAGCTGCGCGTCTCAGCCTCCACGTGTGCGGTGTGCCCGGTACTGCCGACCGGGCCGGCGACTCAGGCGAGGCACCCGGAGTCGTACCTCCACCGGACGCGGCGTGACGGTGTCGGTGGCCGCGCGGACCAACTCTGAGAGATCCGCCCTCCTCTCTCTTGGAGCGTCCGTCGGCCGCCGAGAGGCTCAATAGGCGAGAAGCGCCCGTGCGGCAGCGGCTATGCCGGATGTTTGCGGGAGGATTGCTCGTTCGAGTGTCGGCTCATAGGCGACAAAGGTGTCGGTTGCTCCCACCCGTGAGATCGGCGCGTCGAGATCACTGAAGCAGGCCTCACCCGCCCACGCCGCCACTTCCGCGCCGAAACCACTTGTGAGCACGTCCTCGTGCACCACCAGGAGCCGTGAGGTCCGCGCGACCGACGACGCCACCGCCTCTTTGTCCCAAGGGATCAGGGAGCGAAGGTCGATGACCTCGACACTCATCCCGTCAGCGGCGATCTGTGCTGCGGCCTCAAGCGACTTCTGCACAGTCGCACCCCATGTGACGATCGTCAGATCGTCGCCTGAACGTACCCTTGCGGCTCGGCCGAGCGGGACCATGTAGTCCGCCGGCGTGAGAGGGTCCCTCGCGTACTTCTGACGGAGAAGGTGCTTGTGCTCGAGGAACAGAACTGGGTCTTCGCACCGGAACGCGGTTCGCAGCAGCCCGGCAGCATCGCTCGATCGCGACGGCATGACGACGATGAGACCCGGGATATGGGTGAAGATCGACTCGCCACTTTGGGAGTGCCAGATGGCACCGCCGGTCAGGTAGCCTCCGATCGCGACCCGGATGACGAGCGGAACGGTGAACTGGCCCTCCGAGCGCCATCTCGTCGTCGCTGCCTCGGACTGAATCTGTTGCATGGCGGGCCAGATGTAGTCGAAGAACTGGATCTCGGCGCACGGCCGGAGGCCACGTAGTGCCTGACCGATGCCGCGACCGATGATGTTGGCTTCGGCCAGCGGGGTGTTGTAGCACCGCGCGATCCCGAATTCCCTTTGGAGGCCGTGGGTTGTGCCGAATACACCGCCCTTTCCTTCCACGAAAGCGATGATGTCCTCGCCGGCATCCGCGACGTCCTCCCCGAACACGCGGATGCGTTCGTCCGCCTTCATCTGCTCGAAGAGCACCCGTCTGATCGCCTCGCCCATGCCGACGGACTGTGTGCTGCCCTCATCTGGCCCATGAGCAGACGACCGGCCCGTTGGCGCCCGCTCAGGGATCGCGGGCAGCGCCACAACGTGATGAGTCACCGTCGTCGGATCCGGTCTAGGTGCCTGCAGAACGTCGCGGCCGATGGCAGTGACCAGGTCGCCGACGCTCTTGCGGATTTCGGCTGCCTCGGAGCCGGTGAGCACGCCGGCCTCGGTCAGCTCGCGTTCGAGCCGGACGATCGGGTCGCGTGTTGCCTCTTCTTCGAGGTCGTTGAAAGTCCGGTACTTCGATTGGGTGTCCTGCGACGAATGCGAATATGGCCTGGTCACCATCGCATGGATCAGACAGGGCCCTTCACCGGCCCGCACCCGGGCCGCAGCCTCCGCGGCGAGGGACCTGCACGCGAAATAGTCGGTGCCGTCGACCTTATGGATGGCCAGACCACGGAAACCCTGCACAAGCTCGGAGATGGGAGCTGGGGCCTGGTCGGATGCCTGTACCGAGATGGCCCACCCGTTGTCCTCCACGAGGCACACGACAGGTAGGCGCAGCCGGCACATCGTATTGAGGCTCTCCCAGAATTCGCCTTCCGAGGTCGCTCCTTCGCCTAGGGACACGAAGGTCAGCTCGTCACCGTGGGCGGCGCAGCCCTGCAGATTCCGCCTCGCAATGTAGCTGGAAGCCTCCGCGCAACCGACGGCCGGAAGGCACTGGCTGCCTGTGCAGCTCGACTGGGAGACGATGTTGAGCGCCTTGTTGCCCCAGTGAGCCGGCATCTGGCGACCCCCCGAGCTCGAGTCCTCGCTGGAGCCAACCGCTTGGAGCAGTATGTCGCGGGGTGTCACCCCGAGCCCCAACACAAGCGCTTGGTCCCTGTAGTACGGGAAGAACCAGTCATAGCCGGGACGAAGAGACCGGGCCATGGCCAGGCCCAGTGCTTCGTGGCCGGCTCCGGCTATCTCGAAATAGGCGCGACTCTGGCGCTGAAGGGTGATCGCCCTGTCATCGAGGGCTCTGGAGGTGCATGCGAGCCGGAAGTCCTCGACGAGCTCCGCCCGGTCAATACCGCGGTAGGCCGCCGACCGCCCGCCCGGGCGACGTGCATCCGCCGGCCCCTTGGCTTTGTTGGCGTCACCCAGAAGCTCCACGACAGGAGCAACCCGAGCAGGAAGAGCGACGTCGGGAGTCGTGCGTGTCGACTTCGTCAACTTGGAGTCACCTCGCAGCCGTCGGGTCCTCACACGATAGGACGCTGCGACCTCGCGCATAGCGCTTGTGAGCTGACGGCTCGGGCCCCTCTCGCGCTAAAGCCCACGTAGAGGAGTTCTCGCACGATGCACAGGAGGCGGGGATCACGACTCGCTCGTCTCTTTGGCCCCGAGGTCGCCTGTAGCCTTCTGACCAGTGGGCTTGTCGGAGCGACCAGAACAGGCGTCGCTCGGACGCCGCCGCGGCGTGCGCCGCGCCACGTTGATGGTGGTGTGCGTTTCGGCCTTGGTCGTCAATGTCGACAACACGATCCTGAACGTCGCGCTCCCGACACTGGTGCGTCAACTGCATGCCACCTCAAGCGACCTGCAGTGGATCGTCGACGCCTATGCGATGGTGTTCGCAGGGCTGCTGCTCGTCGGGGGGAGCCTGGCCGACCGGTTCGGACGTAAGCGCTTGTTCCTCATCGGCCTCACCGTCTTCGCCGGAGCGTCCATCGGCGCCGGCTTGTCAAGTTCGGTGAACATGCTGATCGCGTGGCGAGCGGCGATGGGAGCGGGTTCCGCGCTGACGATCCCGTCGTCGTTGTCGATCATCAACGACGTGTTCCGGGACCCTGCAGAGCGAGCTCGGGCCATCGGTGCCTGGGGCGGGACCATCGGCCTCGGAATCGCCGTCGGACCGATTGCGGGTGGATTGCTGCTGGCGAGGTTCTGGTGGGGCTCGGTGTTCCTCGTCAACGTCCCGATCGTCGTCCTGGGATTCATCGCGGCTGTCGCTCTCGTACCGGGCTCGAAGTCAATGGCGGCCGAGAAGCCGGATCCGCCAGGGTCGCTGCTGTCGATCGGTGGCCTGGGCCTGTTGCTGTGGGCGATCATCGAGGCTCCCAGCAAAGGCTGGACCTCGGGAGCGGTGACGGGTGTCGGGGCTGCCGCCATCGTGGTCCTCGGAAGCTTCGTTGCCTGGGAGGCCTATAGCCCCCATCCGATGTTGAAGCTGGCCCTGTTCTCCGACAGGAGTTTCTCCATCGCCGCCGCAGGCGAGAGCCTCGGCACCTTCGGTCTTTTGGGGGCACTGTTCGTACAGACGCAGTTCCTGCAGTTCGACCTGGGCTACTCGCCACTTCAGGCAGGCCTGCGTATCCTTCCAGTAGCGGCGGTGCTCGTGGTGAGCGCGCCAGTCTCACCGGTCGCGGCTCGCTTCGTCGGCGTCAAGGCAACCGCTGCCGCAGGGCTCGCGGCCATCGCGGGCGGCCTGTGGCAGGTCTCAGCTGTGTCCAACGCCAGTACGACCTACGGGGCTGTCGTGCCTGGCATGTTGCTTATCGGTCTCGGGGCCGGCCTTCTGCTCCCGACAGCGACGAACTCGGTTGTGGGCTCGGTTTCCCAGGGCGACGCCGGGGTCGGATCAGCGTTCAACGCCGTGGCGCTCCAGGTCGGCGGCGCGCTCGGAGTCGCCGTGTTCGGAAGTGTCCTTTCGACCCGTTACCAGGACCGTATGACAGTGGCGCTCGTCGGTCGCCATGTCCCTTCGGCGGCCTTGCAGGCAATCCTCGGGTCCCTCGGGGGCGCGCTCGTAGTCGCGAAACGCGCAGGCGGCGAGACCGGCGCCTTGTTGGCCAGCGCCGCGCGTGTGGCATTCATGAGCGGCAGCAAGATCTCGCTGGCCGCTGGAGGCATCGTCGCCTTCGCCGGAGCGCTGCTTGTGCTGGCGGGCCTGCCGTCTCGGATCCAGCGATCCTCACACGACACCAACTCCGTCACTGGCCGATCGCTCGAGCAAGAGCGCGACCGAAACCGGGATTGACGTCCCGTAAGCTGACCGCCCGCGCACCGGTGAGCACCGCTCAGAGGCGGTGGCACGAACAGGCGTCCGGACAATCTCCCGGCGATCGCTCGAGCTCACCGGCAGACATGAGAAGAGGTGACGATGTCCGATCCGACCGGGAACAGCGAGCTCGATGGCTCCTCGGCTGGCGAGGTTACTGCCGGCGCTGAGGAGCCTGTCGTCCGCGAGCGCCACGACAAGGTGGAAATCGTCCGTTTGAACCGCGAGGCTGCCCGCAACGCCATCGACGGTCGGACGGCCCGGGCTCTCCAAGCAATCTTCGACGAGCTCACCGAAGATCCCGGAGTATTGGCCGTAGTGCTAACCGGTACCGGCGACCGGGCCTTTTGCGCAGGTATGGACCTGAAGGCCTTCGCCTCCGGAGAGGTGGACGACATCCTGTCCGCGAAGGGAGGCTTCGCTGGCATCGCTGCTCGCAGGTTTCCCAAGCCTCTTATCGCGGCAGTGAACGGGGCGGCACTGGCGGGAGGCTTCGAGATCGTGCTTGCCTGCGACCTTGTCGTCGCGGCGGACCACGCAGTGTTCGGGATACCCGAGGTCAAGCGGGGCCTGGCCGCAGCCGGCGGTGGCCTCATCAGGCTCGCCAAACGAATCCCTCAGGCAATCGCCCTCGAGCTTGCCCTCACTGGCGACAGCATCGACGCTGAGCGCGCTCTTGACTGCGGGCTGGTCAACCGCGTTGTCCCGGCCGAGCGGCTCATGGAGGAGGCTCTGTCGATCGCCAGGACGATCTGTGCCAATGCGCCCCTTGCCGTGCGGGCTTCCAAGGAGCTCATGAAGCGCTCCCTCGACCTCACAGAGGCTAGGGCGTGGGATCTGAACGCCGTGCTGGCGACCCCGATCTTCGCCAGCGCGGACGCGTTCGAAGGAGCCGTGGCGTTCGCGGAGAAGCGTCCACCGGTCTGGACGGGGACCTGAGCTCGGCAGACAAGCCGCGCGATAGGTCGTGAGCCTTGTTCATAAGGACCCGCCACGCAGAATCCGGTGGTTTTAATCCGGGTCCCTGACCAGGAGCGTAGAAGATCAGGCGACCCCGGATGCACGGAGTCGCCTAGATGTGTCTAACCTGATTGCAATCCTAGAAAGGAAGGCAGGTGATCATCGGGATGCTTGCCGATCTCATTGGTCCCGACAGCTTGATCGTGATTGCCGTCGTCGTAGTCGTGCTCCTCTTCGGGGGGACACGGCTTCCTAAGCTCGCTCGCGGGCTCGGCAGCGCTTCCCACGAGTTCAAGAAGGGCATGGAGGAAGGCGACAAGGGCGAGGGAGACCAGTCGGCTGCCAAGGGTGACGACAAGACATCCGGCCCGGTCCAATCCAACTGAGCCGCGCCTTGCCAATCCTTAGGTGATGGCATCGGCCGGGTCCTCGCGGAGGCAGGTTCCCTTCGGAGGGCACCAGCTCGCCGAGTATGCCTTAGCCGCCGCTCTTGTCGTGGTGGGCGTCCACTTGGGTGGTCGCCCGGCGATAATCATGGTGGTTTCGGGCGCGGTCACAGGCGCCTTCGCTTTCGTGAGCCAGGGGCCGCTCGCAGCCTTGAGGATCATCCCGAAGCGGGTTCACATCTTTCTCGATCTGGTGCTGGCCGCCGCCTTCGCCGCTTCGCCTGTCTTGTACCTGCACAACCTTCAGGTGATACCGATCGTCCTCAGCGAAGCCATAGCGGTGCTGCTGGTTCGCATGTCGTTCACGACTGAAATCGTGCCGCGCCCGCGACCTGAGCGTCGCTTGGGCCGCCCCGGTCGCGTCGCGACCAGGGCGAGCTCTCCTCGACACTCCGACGCGCCCTCGACGGCCGCCGCGACAGCTGGACGGGTTCTCGGGACGGCAGTCGCCAGGGCGCGTAGCTCAGGTGCTCCGCTGGTCAGCGCCCGAAGCCTTGGGCGGGCGACGGGCCACGCGCGCCGACTGGGGCGAGCCGCACGAGCGGCGAAAGCGGTCCCGGGCGTGTCCCCGCCTGCGACCACGCCTCCCCGGTCCCAAGCGCCTTCTAGCTGACGTCGCAGGCGGGCGCGGCGTCCGAGCCGTCCGGCGGGCAAAGAGCTGCCCGAGCGCTTTTCGCCAGACCTGATGAGCCTCAGATTGGTCCTAACTAGTACCGCCCTCGGGCCTGGCCGCGGCATGGCTCGCCCGGGTGCTTGACTGGCGCACGGATTATTTGGCTAGAGTCTCGGCCCGTGGGGATTCCGGGGGTCGGCAACCTGAGACGGTTCGCGCGCTTTTTGCTGCTCAGCACAGTCGCGCTCGGCCTCGGTGGCTGCACGTTGCCCACCTTTGGGGCGTTCCGCGGCGCCACGAGCCAGGGGCAGGCAGAGTTCAAACTGTGGTCGTGGATGACCATCGCCGGTCTGGTGGTCGCCGTGATCGTCTGGGGCTTGATCTTGTGGGCCGTGATCGCTTACCGGCGGCGCGACCCGAACAAGATTCCCAGGCAGTTCCACAGCAACGCCGTTGTCGAGATCATCTACACG
>Ga0182027_10003877_pt1 | contig 23438 bp, 20 predicted proteins | sample 712E1DmetaG_FD_121300 | JGI IMG/M metagenome (GOLD analysis project Ga0182027, IMG submission 121300) | Permafrost microbial communities from Stordalen Mire, Sweden - 712E1D metaG (Illumina Assembly) | ecosystem: Environmental > Terrestrial > Soil > Wetlands > Permafrost | place: Sweden... | reverse complement strand
TGCAGCAAATTCTCACCAAATAAGATTCATAAAAGAAGTGATAAAAAATGGCAGACTCGCAACGCCTCTGCTAGTTCGCATGCTGCTCGAGAATGCAAACAATCTAAAAAGCGCTGAACGCATAGCTAGAGAAAATATCACAACAAGAGCGCTTAACATTAGTGTAACATCAAAAAAAGAGCGAAAAAACATCATCCTAGAGATTCATCCAAGCAAAATAAATGTGATTAAATGCAACTCACATACATGTTGCGTGACACATTTCAAAAGTGATGATATGCAGAAATTTCACATCGCATCCATAGAGCGACCTAAGACGCGACTAGCGTTGATGGAAAAACTTATCTCCAAATATAAACATCTATCATATGATAATTTTATTGAAATATTAAAAGATCATAGAAATGGATTAAAATATCCTGAAGGAAAAAAATCTATAACAAACGAGGGAACGTATCAAAGTTTCATCTTCGACTTGACAAACAACATTATCATTGTATCCAACGGCGATAAGCTACCCGTATCATTGACGGGAGAATATGTGAGAATAAAATTAGAATGATAAAAAATTTACCAAGAATTAAATTAAAGAATATTTAGTTCTTAAAAGGATTGAATTTCTGTTGAACTATTTTTTTCATCGGTCCCATCAATGGCTTTGGCATTTTGTTCCAGTCAACCCATCGCCATTCTGAGCATCTATCAGGTTCTTTAATTGTAACATTTCCAGATGCATAATCTGCAACATAACAGATGCTCGAATAATGCCAATTATCTTTTTTAGAATAATCATTAACAACAGTTCCTAACCTCAAATTTTTTATCTTTATGCCTGCCTCTTCAAATGTCTCTCTATCTGCGCATTCAGAAAGTTTCTCTCCAAATTCTAACTTTCCACCAGTTGGACCCCAACTGCCAGCACCGATACTGCCTTTACGTTTACCTAATAAAATTTTACCATCTTTAATTACAAAAACTACAACTACCACGTGCGGCCTTCGACATATGACATTTTTAGGATTTGAATCACTCATTTTACTCTCCTTTGTACTTCTTTATCAATTCTAGAATCTTTTGTCCGGAATATTTTCCGCGATATTCTTTCATAACAAGACCCATGACTGCATTTGTATTCAAGTTGGGTTTTTCAGCGATTATCTTTATTATGAATTCTACTAATTCCTCTTCTTTAGTCTGATACTTTGAGAAATCAATGACTTTACTCTGTTCGCCTTTCCCAATCTCAAGCAATATCTCAAATACCGCTTCCTTTGCAATCTCAGAAGTATTTAATTTTGAGAATATCTGATCATATTCCGAATCGCTCGGACTGACATCCATTGAATATCTTGTCTTGATGTCTTTCAACATACTATCTAGTGCTTCTGCAATCGTCACAGCTTTTATCTGAGGATATTTCTTGATGAATAATTCGAAGTTTGGCTCGAACACTAATTCTTTAGCGACTTGTTTTGGCAATCCGTATTCTTTCACGAATCTTTCTGTTTTATCTTTTATCAATTCAGGTTTTTCTATTCCATTGACATTAGGATATATTGTTGGAATGTCTGTTTCTGGATACATTCTTGAGCCGCCAGGCATTGGTCTTAAGAATTGCGATGTTCCATCCTCTTTAGCATTACGGACTTCCTTAGATAATCCTTTCTCCAAGAAATATTTTATTGCTTCGTCAATCTTTTGGAATGCTAAGATGCATTTTTCTGATGAACCTAAAATGAATATCATGCCGTCTTCAGTTCCTAAACCAAGTTTGACATAAATGTATTTCACAATATCACTTATTCCATATTTCTCTAGATTCTCATCAGTGTGAATCAATCCATTGAGTCCAAGAACTTTTATCTTATCACTTAATTCTGTTCCATATCTTCTGTTGGGATTGACTTCGTATCCGAAGAACCCTTTGAATAATGGATATGCTTTACCATAAATTGAAAGACCAGAATCAATACCTGCCTTGATGAATCCTTTGGATAATTCTGAATGTTTAAAATCTTCTGTAAAATCAATAAGTTTATCCTTGCTGATTAGATTTACTGTTATGCCTTTAACCTGCATCTCTTCTTTCAATCGCAACATATTCACTTGACGTAATGCTTCTAATTCTACAACAGTATCTATCAATCTTAGATCCTGAACACCTTTTATTTCTGCTCTCACTCCCTCGGCAATTGAAACATTAACATCTTGTCTTATTGTTCCAAGTCCACGTTTTACTCGACCAGTACTTCGAAGAAGCATTCCAATATATGCAGCAACTTCCTTGACTTCTTTTGGAGTATGCATATCTGGAGCGGTAGCAATTTCAATGAGTGGAATTCCAAGTCTATCAAGTCTGTAGATATCTTGATCCTTGCCTTGTTTGATTATTTTTGCAGCATCTTCTTCAAGACATACTGTATCAACATTGACTTTCAAAGAATTTCCGTCCGATAACTCGACATTCATCACGCCGTTTCTTGAAATCAATGATGTTCTCTGAAATCCTGTGGTGTTAGAACCATTGACGACTGTCTTTCTCATCACATGAACTTGATCGACAACTTCACAATCAGTCATCAAAGAGAATTGCAATACGACGTTTAACGCGTCAGTATTCATCTCATGAGGAGGCTCGCAATCAAGTTCGACAAGACAAGTGGTATCTTTATACGCTTCATATATGAAGCTCTTCTTCTTTTCCATCTCTGCAGATGCAGCGACATCAATCTCTCCAGTCTCGCCTGCTGAAGCTCTTAATATTCTTTTGACAGTAAAATCAGGAGCATCATCTCTCATGATAGAAGGACAACTACAGAATAATTTATTAGTATCCAGCTGCTGATGTATTTCTAAGCCGGCTTTAAGTCCTATTTTTGAATAGTCCAAATTTGTTGCCATGATATCTAGAACAGATTATTGTTTAAATAGGTTATGATTGGATTTTAAGCTTTTTATTCGACAACGACAAATTTTATAAATTAATCAAAATTCTTTGTAGAAGGGTTTATGAGGTATATTAATGTCTTTAAAAACTACTAATACATTTCTGAAAAACGTTGATGTCGGTGAGAATAATACCGAACATACTATCAGGGAACATTGTGGACTTGTTGTCACACATGATCTGCACGATCTTTACGATATGATGAAATCTCTTAACCATAGAGGAAGAGAAGCTGCAGGAATTGCAGCGATAGGAGATACTATTGATGTAATGAAATGGTCCGGTGCAGTCAGCGCATTTGATTGGGTCGATATCTATAAGCTGTTTGATTCTACAAAATCCAAATATCACACATTCATAGGCCATGTCAGATATGCTACAAAGGGAAGAAAAGATAAGATATTACAAGACGCGCATCCACATGCAATCGGCGGAAAGATAATCGATTATGGAAATCATATATTGATTTTAGATTGTGAAGCAGTAATAGCTCACAATGGTCAAATAGCAGAAAAATATCTGCAATCAGTGGATAAATCAAAACTCAAGACTGATTGTGATACAGAGGCATTGTTATATTTCTTCAAGGATCATGGAGAACAGGGAATATTAAAACAAATACCAGGGTCATACACTCTTGCCATCGCTTCAAAAAATAGAAAAGATGTAATAGTATTAAGAGATAATTATGGAATAAAACCCGGAGCGCTTGGAGAAAAGAATGGGAAAAAAATTGTCAGTTCTGAAGATGTAGTATTCACGGAAAATTCAGGAAAATGGATAAGTGATTTAGAACCGGGAGTAATATATTATCTCGAACCTGACGGCGGATATAGAGAAGAGAGAATACTAAGACCTAATCATATTGCACATTGCATGTTTGAATGGAAATATATATCAAAATTAAATTCAGTAATCGATTCAGTATCAGTCAGAACATATAGAAATAAAGTTGGCGAGACTCTTGCTGAAGAATTTCATCCAGAAGACATTGATATCATATCTTTTGTACCAAGATGTCCTGAATCTACAGCACGAGCATACGCTCTAAAGTATGCTGAGATGCATCAAAAAAATATAAAAAGTGTTTTTAGAAGTATTTATTACAAGAGAAATAGCTCTCGATCATTCATAGAATCCACTTCTGAAGAAAGGGCAAAATCAATATCTAATAATCTATATATAATACCACAGATAGCAGGCGAACTAAAAGATAAAGTGCTATGTTTAATTGATGATTCTATTATAAGAGGCAATAATTCTCTTAGAGCAATACAACTAGCAAAGGATCAAGGAGTAAAAAAGATATATTTCTTGAGTTATACTCCTCCAATAGGAATCATAGGTAATGACGATATTCCAAGAGGATGCAACTTAGGTGTTGACATGCCGCCAGAAGATAATTTCATCATAAGAAAAACCGTTGATGGAAAACAAATTAACAGGACATTCAAAGAAGTCGGAGAGAAATTAGGCGTAGAAATATATTATCTTTCGATTGAAGGCATGTATAAGACTTTCGAAAAATTAGGTATGCCAAGAGACCATCTGTGCACATACTGCGTAGGCGGCAAACATCCATTTGAGAAAATATAAAATTAATTCTGAGCTATACTAAATTGTATTAACCAAATTATATTAATGATTTAAGTCTACTCCAAATCTCTGTTCGAGAATTCTCCCCTCAACTCTTTCATAAAATATTCTTTTGGATTAAGCTTCTGAGATAATAGCCATGCAAGTTTTATGAATGAAGATTCTGGACATAGCGTTGAATAATTTCCTATGACACCCATTGCAATCATCTCTCTTCCCGGAGTATAGACGTTCATGTTTACTGTTCCATAAATTGTCTGTACACTCATTACGACAGGCATATGCTCACATAATGATTTTATCGCGCTTCTAATCTTTTCATGCTCTTTAGTATATTCATCGTCGCTAGTGATTGGAAAATGTCCAAGACCAGTTCCTTCAAGTATCAATCCATCAAACTTATGAGTCTTATAATTCTCTAGCTCTTCAGCAAACATATTAGGATGACTAATACATATTCCAATCTTTAGATTTTCATCAAACGGATGTATCTTTAATTGTCCTGCAGAATTTAAGGATGATTCAGGATAATCTGCCAAATATTCTACAGACTTGCTTGAATAATCAACCCGCGCAACTGCTATACCATTGATTTGCTTGAATGCATCCCTTCTTGTACTATGCATCTTTCTAGCATTCAACCCATTTAATATATTACATGAATCATCACTCATTGACTCGTGCATACAAATAAACACTCCGTTCAAACTAGTGTTTGCGATAAATGCCACTGCACTAATAAGATTCATTGCAGCATCACTGCTTCCTCTATCTGAACTTCTCTGAGAACCCACAATAACAATAGGAACTTGTAAATGCTCGAACATAAAACTCAACGCTGCGCCAGTATAATGTATTGTATCAGTACCTTGAGTAATTATAATACCTTTCAAATCTTTATGTTCACATAATTCTTTCTCGATTTCTTTTGCAATCAGATTATAATGTATAAATCGTATATCATCAGACCAAATATTTCTGAATAATCTACTCTCAATTCTTGCCAAATCTTTTATCTCTGGAAACATGCTAGTCAATTCTTCAGGACTAAATCTAGGAGTTACTGCGCCAGTTGCATAATCAACTTTGCTTGCAATAGTTCCTCCAGTGTGTAAGATCAAAACTTTAGGTAATCCATTGCCATGGGAAATATTTTCATGTATCTTTTCAGCGTGTTGTTCTTTAGCTAGCTCCTCATGATACTTGATATCTTCCATCTTCAAAACTTTATTTTTTCTGATTCCGATATTGTATCCGCTTGATAATTTAAGAACTATATGCTTGTCATCTTCTTTGACTAAGATGCCTTCTAGATGCTCATTCTCGAGTGTTAGTTTGACGTGTTTCATGATATTAGGATAAATATAACTTGATATTATAAATTTTGATATTATTATATTATAGGTTTAACAAATTTTGAAAGCATATTAATATAATATTTTAATATTATTATAAATTTTCTTTCAATAAAGATAATACTTTCTTCTCTGCATTCTTTAATGTAATCTTCTCTAACCTGAATGCGGCAGCAGCCTTATGACCTCCACCGCCAAGAGCTATAGCCATCGTAGATACATCAATATTTTTACGAGACCTGAATGAACCTTTGATATGATCGCCTAAATCAGCTAATGTAAATGCCACGTCAAGTTCCTTAATATCAGAGATTTGATTTATTCCTAAACGAACTTCAGAACTATTCAGACCAAAAGCTTTAATATCTTTACTGGATAAACAGACATAACCAATTATCTTATTATTTATATTTATAATCTTTAGATTATTGGTCAAAAATGCATGATATTTCTTCATTTTCAATGGAACATTATGAATCAATCTTGATACGATACTTTCATAATCACCACCATTGTTGATAAGATAAAATGCTTCTGATATTGCTTTATTTGGATTAAAAATAAAAAAGCCTGAATCAGTAGCCAGTCCTAGCAATAATCTTGTCGATAACTCTTTATCAAAACATACATTCATGCTTTTAAACATATCCATAAGTACAGAGCAACAAGATAGAGCCGATTCATCTATATAATTTAACGAAACATTATAAGGATTAGTCGGATGATGATCAATATTAATTATGAACGCATCTTTTGGAGGAACATATGACTCTTTCAATTTTCCAGATATAGTTCCTCCTGAATCTAGAAACAATGTTACATCATAATCTTTAAGATTTAAATCAGTAATATCTGTTCCAAACTTTATTTCATTGATATAAGCAAAAGTCATCAATGTCTCATCTAATCTATCATAGCTAATTAGAGTAACTTTACATTTCAAGTCTCTTTCTAGAACATATTTCATCGCAGCGCAGCATCCTAAACTATCGCCATCAGGAGCACAATGCAAAGTTATAGCGACTTTCTTAGATTTCTTTAACTTATCCCAAATCTCCTTGAAAGAATTATTCTTGACCATAATATCACTTAATATTTACTAAATCCGACAATATTAAATCAAACAAAATTAAATAAAATATTATCCGTAATATGTCGGCTTGTCTTTCATTTCCTCAGCGCGTGTCTTTCTGAAGTTCTCATTGAATTGTGCATACATTGCTTCAATATCTTTTGATGCTGATGGTCTGACTTTCTGTAACGCTTCTAAAAAATATTTCATCTTAACATCACGAGAAGTCATATCATCCCTTAATGCAAGCATTGCAGCTTCACGACAAACAGATTCAATATCTGCACCAACATAGCCTTCAGTCTTTGGAACAAGTTCATCAATTTTAACATCCTTAGCCAAAGGCATCTTCTTAGTATGCAGTTTAAACACTTCCTTTCTGGATTTAGCATCAGGAATACTGACTAGAACAATCCTGTCAAATCTTCCTGGTCGCAATAATGCGCTATCAAGCAAATCTGGCCTATTTGTTGCACCAATAACAACAACATCCTTCATCTCTTGAAGACCATTCATCTCCGTCAATAATTGATTAACGACTTTTTCAGTGACGCCAGATGAATCCTGACTTGCTCCACGCTTTGGAACAAGACTATCAATCTCATCAAAAAATATTATTGATGGACTTGTCTGTCTAGCCTTCTCAAATATCTTTCTTACAGCCTTCTCAGATTCTCCAACCCATTTACTCATAAGTTCTGGACCATTTACTAAAATGAAATTTGCTTTCGATTCATTGGCGACTGCTTTTGCAAGCATCGTCTTTCCAGTTCCTGGAGGACCATATAATAAAACTCCTGTTGGAGGTTTTATTCCTAATCTTTCGAATGCTGCAGAATTCTGTAAAGGCCATTCAACAGCTTCTCTCAATTCTTGCTTAGCATCTTCTAATCCGCCGACATCAGTCCATTTAGTTGTTGGTTTTTCAATCAGAACTTCTCTTAATGCGCTAGGTCTTACTGTCTTTAATGCCTGCATAAAATCATCTTTTGTGATGATCAACTTTTCAAGTATCTCTTCAGATAATGCATCATTGCTCTGAAGATTCAAATCTGAAATTACTTTTCTTAAAACTACCATTGCTGATTCTCGACAAAGAGAAGCTAGGTCTGCACCGACAAAACCGTATGTGATTTCTGCAATCTCATCCAAATCTGATGGCACTCCTTTTCTGCATACTTCAGCATAGAAATTCTTAGTCAATAATCCCATATCAAACATCAAAGATATAGTATCAACTATTTCATCATCTAATTTCTTATTAGCAATCTCTAGAAATTTAGATTTTGGATTATCACTACCCCATATCTCATTACTATTTTCTATAGCTTTCAATTCATTAAGCAGTCTTTCTGCTTTATCATCTGATTCCAAGAATTTTTTCAATCTATCAAGATCAGCTTTAACATCTCCCTTAGAAATTTTCTTTGATTTCAGCTCTAATTTAGATTCAGATTTTAATTCCGACTTGGATTCGGATTTTGTTTCTTTATCCTTGTCTTTATCTTTGAATTTATCTTCCACTGAATCAGTCAACATCTTTAGAGCAATATCATTATGGAATGAACCTTTGATAGGCATGTTTCTTGTATGAATTTTCATTACAGAAAGTCTTCCTGCCTTGCTTGGAACTCCAATCTCAATTTCTCTATCAAATCTTCCAGGTCTTCTTAATGCTGGATCAAGTGAATTTGGAATATTTGATGCAGCAATCACAACAACTTTTCCACGAGATTTTATACCATCCATTATTGCAAGCAGCTGTGCAACAACGCGCTTTTCGACTTCACCATGTGTTTCTTCTCTCTTTGATGCAATCGCATCAATCTCATCAATGAATATTATGGATGGAGCATTCTTTTCTGCATCCTCAAATTTCTTTCTCAAATTCTCTTCAGATTGTCCATAATATTTACTCATGATTTCTGGACCATTAATCAGAACAAAATTTGATTGTGTCTCATTAGCGACAGCTTTCGCTAAAAGTGTTTTACCAGTTCCTGGAGGACCATGCAACAGAACACCTTTTGGTGGTTCGATTCCAAGTCTCTCAAAAATTTCAGGATGCTTGAGTGGAAGCTCTACCATTTCACGGACTTTCTTTAACTCTTCATCTAATCCACCAATATCTTCATAAGAAACATCTGGAAGTTTATCCTCTTTTAATTCAGGCATAGCTTCTGGATTGAATATTACTTCAGTAGCATCAGTAATTATTACAGCTTCTTTAGCCGGATTAACATCTACAATCATGAATTTCAAGTCTCCAAGACCAAAACCCATCAATGCCTCATCACCAACAATATTGAAAATATCATCGAAAAATGGACTCTGGCTCATAGCACTTCTTCTTGTTCTGGTTCCACCAAGAGAAACAATATCGCCTTTTACAACAGCGCGTCCTAAAAGTCCTTGCTTGAATATGATTGGATTTGCTCTGATGACTATGCCTTCTTTTGCTGGAGCTATTGTAACTTTTTTAGCTTCTTTAACATTGGCTTTTCTAACGATAACGACCTCTCCAATTCCAGTCTTACCATTCCTACGAATCAAACCATCCATTCTAATAATATTTAAGCCCATATCACCAGGATATGCCCTGTCAACAATAGCGACAGTCTTTCGACCACCCTGAATCTCAACAATATCACCGGACCTAATACCAATCTGCTTCATGTAACCAGAATCCACTCTAACAATACCTTTAGTTACATCATCTTGAATTGCTTCAGCAACCTTAAGCTTAATTTCAGGAACAGGCATAATACCACCTCAATAAACAATCAATAACTAATAAGAGCATAAGTAACCATACACTCTCTAAATAAACCCCTCTAATAAGCCTGAAAACACGATTATAGAATATAAATGTTATGATTTTAGAAAGAAAAAGAAATATAAAAAGATATAAAACGCTATAAACACAAATAACCTTATTTCTTTCCCTTTTCAACTTTAGGTTCTTTTACTTCCTTGGATTCGGATTTAGATTCTGCCTTTATTTTATCCTGAGGTTTTACATCAACTCTAGGCATTTGTATTGGACTCGGTAAACCTAAATCTCGGCTTAATACAATTGCTTCCATATTAGATTTAGATAACAGATTGTTGAATACATCTTGCATAACATCATTGTGCAACTTTTTATCCTTAGCCCAATGATCAACTATTTTTGCACCGAACTCATTATCATATATTTCTATGATCTCTCCGCTTAGTTCTATCTTACCAGCATCAGGCTCGTATTTAACCACAAAATTAAAATCAAATTTTATTAAAGATTTCTTAGCATCAATGCTTGGCAACTCTGTTACGTTAGTCACACCAGCATTACTCTCTATATTTACTGTCTGATTTACTGCCACTTTCTTCTCAGCGCTAATCTTTGTAAACGAAAATCCAACCAATGCCATAATAATCCCTCACAATCATATATTGTCATTATATAACTAAGGAATAACAACTTTTTTTATAAATCTTGTGCTGATTCATGCGCCTACATTAGAAAAATTTAAATAGAATCCGACTAAAGATAATAGAATGTTCAACACGCACACAGCGCCACATAATAAAGGAAGTCCGCTAAAGACACTTCTTGGAGTATTAGGAATAGCATTTGGAATAATGTTCTTTCTACAATTATCAAACATAATACCTTTCTCATTCGACATGACAGATCCAGTATATCTGAAGATATTCGCTGTTTATGCAATACTCTCAGGCATAGTCATAATATTCGGCACACAACACCACGGAATAGTAAGATACTAAAATATAATTAAAATTACCTTTATAAATCCGATTCCACTCCTATATTCTATGCATAAATTGTTTGTTTACGGAACATATAAACATTTCAGATTCTTCTAGACAAGTCTATACAGTTTAATTAAATAATTATTGTTATTATTAATTTTTAATAAAAATTTCATATATGATATTAATATCGGAGGATAATATGACACAAGACACATTTGAAAATTCAGAAGAACCAGTTCAAAACATCGGACGGTTCGATACATTAGAAGGATTTCCGGAAGTTAAAGGATACGATTTTGAACAAAAATTCAATTTCGACAGATTTATAGATTCATTCCAGAACATGGGAATACAAGCAACAAATCTAGGAACAGCAATAGAAATAGTCAACAAAATGATTGATGATGAAGCAACAATATTCTTATCATGCACATCAAACATGATAAGTTCTGGAAATCGGGAAATAATAAAGTTCTTAGTAAAAAATAAATTGATCCATTGCATATCAATATCCGAAGGCGGAATCGAAGAGGATGTAATTAAATGTTTACGACCATTCATGATAGGAAGATTCGACGTTCCTGGAAGGACACTGTTCGATAAGAATATCTCAAGGATAGGCAACATATTCGTCCCATCAGACAGATATGCGTATTTTGAAACATTCACAGATCCATTCTTCGACAGGATATACGCTGAGTATAAAGAACGAGGAAAACCATTCACGCCATCCGAATTCATATACGAGTTAGGAAGAGAGATGGAAAGACTTGATAATAAAGAAGAATCGATATTATATTGGGCATATAAAAACGACATCCCAATATTCTGTCCGGCATTGACCGATGGTACAATAGGAAACTTTCTGTATGTAGAGATGATCAAACACAAAGATTTCTATATAGATATAGTTGGAGATCACAAGAAGATAATTGATTTTGTCTTATCATGTGAAAAGACAGGAGCGATATTGCTTGGTGGAGGCACTCCAAAACATTATGTACTAAATGCAAACATTTATCGTGATGGATTAGACTATGCAGTATACATAACAACAGCAGACGAATCAGATGCATCAGATTCTGGAGGGAATGCTCAAGAAGCAATAACATGGGCGAAAATAAAAGTCAATGCACCGCATGCAAAAGTCCAGGCGGAAGCAAGTCTAATATTTCCATTGCTAGTTGCAGCAACATTTGCGAAGAGACTGAAGAGAAAAGAATAAGAAAATAAGTAGTATTATCCTATTTTATATTATTTTTTCTTTTTCATTACATCTTTATTTTTTATGGAATGGTTATTCTTCAATCCTAAATAAATATGTTAGACTTGGTTCTTTTTCGAAGGTATTATCAGTTCAATATTTTTAAAAATATTAATAACGTTGTCAAACGATTTTAGTTGTTCATCATGAGTCTTTCCTTTTAAACTTCTTTGAAATTGTTTAACTCTACAACCAGTTGGCTGAATGACCATTGCTGATGTGACTATAGGTGAATAAAAACCTACACGACAAAGATTACCAAAATACTTGCAGTCATAACAATATTTTGGATTATAGTTTGCACCATTATTTGAATCTTGTAAAAATACTTTTATGTTGCCTAAATCAAAAGTCATTGCTGAAATTCCGCACCTAGAATTAGAATAAGATAAATATCCAGATTTGCCTGATTGCTTTTCAAGAGAAGCAACAAAATTGCTAAGAGAAATATGATTGTTCTTCCACCATTTAAACGCATCATTTTTATTGCCAATAAAATCTTCTTCTAAATATAGGTCAAAGAACTTTATATGTGTACCTAATTTTCTAGCGATTTCTATTAGTTTGTCTACTTCTGAAATATTAGTTTTTGTTATCACTGAATTTAATCTTAATTTTATATTACTTTTTATTAAATCATTAATAATATCTTGAATTTCAGGAGTTAATATCTTTCCAATACCCTGTGATTTATGTGATAAGTCAGTAGAATCTAAAGATAATCTAATTTCAATCCTATCTTTGTTATCCTTGATTAAATCTATATATTGTTTTAATTTAAATCCATTTGTATTTATTATTATTTTGGTATCGTTGTTTTTGTTCAAAATATATTTGACAATTTTATCAAACTCGGGATGAAGTGTTGGTTCTCCTCCACTTAATCTAAATATATTAAATCCGCTTTCAATACCAAGGTCAATAATTTCCTTTATTTCATCCATAGATAAGTCCTTGCAGATATCTCCTTTAGAAAACTTATTTTCACCTAATGGACTACAATATGCACATCTCATATTGCAGTTTCTTCTAATTATGATGGCAACGTGTAAATTTCTATTCTGTATTATTTCTTTATTATCAGTAATTGACATGAATACCAAAAATCATATTAATATTATAAATTTATAGTTATTGACTCAATATTGGTGAAAGTATTTCTGCTAGTTATTTTCAAATGTTATTACCATTTATGGATGATTAAAATATACTTTTTAGCACTAAATAATAGAAACATATTTAAAGTTCAATCATCGAGAAACTTTAATCATTATTAATAATAAATTTGAGGGTGGTTTAATATGATTGATGATAAATTTAAAGGATATATGCAGGCCAAGACTGGTTGCGTTGTTATCATGGCAGGATCAGGTAGCGACAGTGAACATATTTTAAAAATAACCACGGCACTAGAAAAATTTAATATTCCATATGATGTAAAAGTTTGTTCTGCACACAAACAACCAACTGAACTAGAGGAGATGATTAAAGAATATAATAGAGTTGGAGGTTTAGTTACATATGTCGCAGTTGCAGGAGGAACAGATGCTTTATCAGGCACATTATCTTTTCATGCTCTGGGACCTGTAATAAGTTGTCCACCAGATGCCCCAAACAATTCTTGTCTTACTAATCCTCCGGGAAGTTCTAATGGATATATAGGAAATCCAGTAAATGTAGCAAAATTTATCGCTCAGATGTATGCAGGAATTAACCCGGAATATAACAACATTCTATTAAATGAAAATAGTCTCAAAATCAAGAAATTGAAAGAAGACGATAAAAACATTCTAAAGAAATTAGACGAATTAAAGCAAAAATCCTTAGAAAAAAAATAAAAGAACAATCAGCTAAACGCTTTTAATTTTTTCTCATTCTTTTTTTATTAATATTATATCAAAAGGTTTTCAGTTAATTACCTTGGTTCTGCTTCTTCAATATTTTTTTCGTATGATTCTTGAGATGTTCGAATATTTCCATCTCAGTATCTGTTATGGTTTTACGATGTTTCTGCACAATTTCTTCATGTTTCTGTTCAGTACTATAGAATTCGTTTAAGGATTTATGTGATTTCTTATTTTTCTCAATTTTTTTTTCTTTGAAATTATTCTTGCGCATGATTGCAAGAAATGTTACAAATTTAAACATTTTACGATTAATGTAGATTTTCGTCCCCAAACTGGAACGATAAATTTTTTACTTTTATCATTCTATAATAGTTACAAATCGAAATATTTATATATTAGGCGAATAATTTAAAATTTGAATTTGAGGTGGAATGTTTCTAATACTCATACTCACCTCTTTTTCCCGGGAAGACGCTCTGCAGCAATGCAGAGAACTTCCAGGGTTTCGATAAAAATAAATAGTAGATGAATTCAAAAAGACAAAACGAGGGATTGTGATGACTGGTATTGTCGATATCATTATAGGATTGATTTTTGGGGATGAAGGTAAAGGAAAAATCGTTGAAGCGGTTGCAAATGATTATGATGCAGCGGCTAGATTCAATGGAGGACCTAATGCAGGCCATACAATAGAATTTCAAAAACAACTAATTGCATTACATACAATCCCTTCAGCAATAACTCATTCTAACATGATTGCTATAATAGGCAATGGTGTTGTCATAAGTCCTTATGATATTCAAAAAGAGATGCAAGATTTACGAGCTGCAGGAGTAGTAATTAACGAGCATAATTTACGTATAAGTGATAAAGCCACTATAATTATGCCTGATCATCAATTATTAGATTCTTTAGAGGATTTAATCAGAAATGTAGGAACCACTGGTAAAGGGATTGGACCAGCATATCGTGACAAGACTGGAAGAGATGCAATCAGAGCAAAAGACCTATTGAATAAAGATAAACTCAGTAATTTCTATAATGAAAGAAAAGGAGTACTTAACAATCAAATAAATTATCTCCTAACAATGCCTTTATCAAAAGAGTTGGAAGAAAAAAGACAAAAAGTTATTGATGAAAAACTAATTCCGAGTGGACTTTTTGTTAAAGATAATAGATACAAGACTGGCGTAAGATGGAATACCGATAAATTCATTGAAACATATTATAATATAGGTCAAGAATTAACAGGACATCTTGAGGATACAGTTTTATTGGTAAAAGATATGTTAAGCAAAGGAAAAAATATTTTAGCCGAAGGAGCCCAAGCAGCAAGACTAGATATTGATCATGGAACTTATCCATGTGTAACTTCATCTTTATGTGGTACAGCAGGAGCAATAACAGGTCTTGGAATACCCCACAGCAGTATTAGAGATGTAACAGGAGTAATCAAATTAATGGAAAGTAGGGTCGGTGAAGGAGACTTTAGTACTGCATTAATAAATTATCATCAACTGATTACCATGTGGAGAAATGGTACTCTTAAACCAGTATTTAAAAAAGATATGACTGTAAATGAGAAATATGATGCGTTGGATCATATGAAGAATCTTCGTGCAAAAATCAACAATAATACTGCAGATTCTTTTGAAACCTATCAATACTATGCAAACCTTCCACCAGGAGAATACGGAGCATCTACAGGAAGACCAAGAGCAGTAGGATGGCTTAATCTGCCTGCAATAGAGCATGCTATATATTTAAACGGAGTCAATAAATTAGCATTGACAAAACTTGATTCATATGTGGATGTAGATAAGTTTCCTGTATGTATAGGGTTCAGCGAAGGAGGTTTAAAGGGAAAACCTAAGTACACAATCATGAACGGTTATACTGATGTCCGCAATGCAAGGAAAATGGAAGATTTGCCTCCTAACGCAGTCGAATTTATAGAACTGATTGAGCGCGAAACAAAAGCAAATGTCAGTACGATATCCGTCGGACCAATGCATGATGAAACAATATATACTAAACATTCCAGAAAATATATTGCTCCACAAAACTAATCTGAACCCCTAGTACAATTCTGATATAATTATTTTTTCTTCCTTCTGAATTCTAGGTGTTTATTATCTTTAGTCTCTGTATTTTTTTTATTCTTATTTCTAATACCCATCACAATTAAACATAGGAGAAGTGTGATTAGTACACCAATACAAAGACCAAGCATGAAGATAGAAATTAGGCTGCTGTTCATCGAAGAAGTTACAGATAATTTTAAGGAATCGGGCTTCTTGAAATACATATTTAGATTGCTTAATTCCAAAGAGTATTCAGCGTATAATAGTGAAGAATATTTATCAGTGTCTTTTAACGTATTAGCATACTCGTAATAACTATAGCCTAAAATAGGAAATATTTCTGAACGTTCTTGCTTAGCAATTGCTTTTTTAGCAGCTTCAATCTTTTCATCAAACAATTTCTTCATGTTCGTATCAGGAACAAATATCGCGCTAAGAACCACATCTGTATCGGCTTTAACTTTAGACGCTGTGAATATGCATAAAGCATAATCTTGACTATTGTAATAATCATACGCCTTCGTCAACTCATCTCGAATATCCTCTTTAGGATAATATAGTTCAAGATAATTCAATCTTTCCTCAGCTTCAGAAAGTTTCTGATTGCACACCATACTTAACAAATTCTTATCCATAATAAATTTTTGTCCAGGAAGCTTTGAGAATCTTGACCATACTATTGCAGTATAAAATCTCTCATTAGCGAACGCGAGCTCGTATGATGAAATATTTTCTGGACTCATTTGCGTCAATGCATCTTTGGCTTCAGTTAGCCTTTCAGCTACAACCATATATGTTTCTAACTCAGATATTGTAGATATTGATTCTGAAGTCTTATCAAGATTCTGTTTAAAATCAGTTATATTGGTAAGTAATTCGGCATATAATACTTTCAATTCGTTATTCGTAAGATTTTCAGTCAACGCATCACGAATTCTCACATCTCCACCAAAACAGAAACTTGCTGCACTATAATAAGAACTAGAGTTTAAGGCGTTCAATGCCAATACAAAATTATCCTGAGAAGAATTGGTCACATTTATGCCATATGCAGTAAGATTTGGAAATACAGCAGTATTATTCACAATTTCTCCATATTTAGTACACAAATCCATTGTAATCTGACTCATGATTTTAGTATATTCTTTTGAGTAGATGGAATTACCGATTAACTCATCTGGAGTTGAATAATTCTTTCCAGTAAAATAATATAATGCTGTTTCTAATGTAGATATAGGAATGACTTTTATAGTCAGATTCTCGCTAGGAGTATTGTTTACAATATCCCACGCAGGAATCAGTATGCGTTTATATCCATTGATTTCTGCTGCTAATGCTTTTTCAGGCACGCCTGCCACTGGACCTACCAAATCACCGCTGTTGATTGTGCCAGTCATCACAGTATTATTATCTAATATTTGATTATCTAATACTGCTACAGTCAATACTGTTGCTGCAGCTCCTGCACTTGGTCCACCAACAAGTCCACTGTTTGCAGTAATTGTATAAAAGAAATCATAATTTGAACAATCCTTATTAAGTAAATCACACGCCATTTCAGAAGCGAACCGCAATGTTACTTGCGTATCGATTTTAGACAATGGAAAAGAGTCTATAAATATCCTTCCTGTACCTGGCTTGACAACCAATTGCAAATCCGCTACGCCGCCCTGCTCCATACTAATATTATCGGATTCCGATACAGTCAACAATGCAATATGTCCAGAACTACCAATAGATTTAATATCATATGCGTAAGAGAAATTGGTGAAAAATATAATTAGTGATAAGACTGATGACAATAATATTAACGTTAATAAAAATTTTTTCATATTTTCTCCTTGTTCCTAATGTTTCATAACTATTTTTTATGCTTTCTCTTTATATCTTCCACGCTGCTCGACAACAGATAATCTTTCAAGTATATCCTTTTTTCCTTTTGAATTGTAATTCTTAAGAAACTCTTTATATGCTTTATCATAGACTTTATAATGTTTACTCTCTAGCGCCTGTTTGAACAAATGAACATCGACAGCTTTGTCTTCTATTTTGACACTATTAAAGCTCAGTCCGAAATCTATAAAAAACAACTTAATACGCTTACCTTTGCCTACAAATATCATGTTGCTTGTAGTCAAATCACCATGAATTATATTCAAGTCATGCATTATTGTAAGATTTTTGCCAATCAATCCGGCTAATTTCGGATCCTTGTCTAGAAGCTTCTTTAATTGTATACCATCAATGTATTCCATGACTATATTATACTCTTTCTGCTCAAGCAATCTTGGAGAAAATCCATATTTTTCTAGATCCTTTAAAATTTTGGATTCCTTTCTAGTCCGAACTTTCCTTAGGACAAAATCAATAGATTCGTGCCTATAATTCTTCTTCAAACGCTCTTTATCGACGACTATGCCAGATTTGCCATTAGAATTATCATCTATATATACTGTCGCTTCAGCTCCAAAACCTAGAATCTTGCGCATAATGTAAGAAAAATATTAGAGGTTTTTAAGGTTTGTGAAAATAATATATAAAATTAAAAGATAAAATTAACCGAAATAAAGTTTTCCTTCAGACTTTAACTTTTTTTATCAGAGGCCCAGATTTGTCAGATAGTCTAAAGAAATCAATATTAATCATACCTTCGCCTTTTATCATATCAACTACACTCTTTGAACTAAGACATCTAAATCTTTCTTTTCGTCTTTATTTAAAGGAAACAAACAAAATCCATCAGAAATCATCATAGTTTCAGGTTGTGCAATATAACTATCACAGAGATGCTGAATTAATGCAATTTGTGTGGAAGTATAATTAAATTTATCTTTATTAATATATTAATATTATAATCCATCTTAATCATCAATTCCTGCTTCTGCGACTTCCTCTGCTGTGAATAAGTCATCCATCTCATACTTTGAGAGCTTTGTCTTATTCAATATTGCCATCTTTGGCTTTCTTCCATGTTCTCCACGTACTTCATCAAATTCGAAGTCATGTTCCATTTCTTTTTCTTGTTCCATTTTATTTCCCCAACAATCTTTTATTAGTAATTATCTACTTAGTCGTAATTATCTTATGTGAAAAATCTATGTTTATAAATGTTGCGGTTCTGTTGTTACTTAGAAGTGAGAAACACTTGCACATGTGCATAAAATACTACAATAATTCGCAAAAAACTATAATGCAATTCAAGAAAAAAAATCAACGTCAAGAATTATTTCTTGTAAATCGTCCTCTTTACATTCATGCATTCAAGACAAGTCTGTACGCGTTTCCCATGCACAAGCCTGACTCTAGAATTTATTCCATCCTTCAGATATGCATCGCAATTCTTGCAGAACATCCTCTTTTGTGCTATTGTAAATCTAACTTTATATCTCGTTGATAGTTTACGTGCCATTACAACATACCGCTTGCTTAATTTCGGATGTTCTTTATATACCAACTCGGCCTGCTCAAATAATTTTCCAATCCTGTCATACGCAATCTTTTGCTGATTAAATGATTTATCGTTATGCAATTTCATCAAGAAAAGCAAAAGACATTGAATTTATAAAGTTATTTTAGAAATTGTATGATTATGTTCGTATAAAGTTTTACTAATACAATTAATTATGAATTACAGATTCAAGATCATTTAAACGATTGCATAAAATTGTATAATGATGGAAAAGACTCTTTCGTATAGTAATATATATCCGTATCAGAACCAACATTATTAGAAAGCTCGATCATTTTCTCCAATCTATCAGATGTTATCATCTCATTATACTCTGCACTTCTATTAATTATTTCCGAAGCATTGGTAATTATACCATATACCAATACAAAATGTGTTTTGCTAATTTCATTAAAATCATTATTTATGTAGCCCAGTAACTTTGCGTTTGAAAAATCCAGATAGCCGTTTGGAATAATAATCTCTTTGCTCAAATCTCTGCATCTAGTCTCTAATATAGGATTTTTTAAAGAAATACACTTAGCAGCTTTACCTATAGATTTCACATGACCGCTATAACCACAAGACCACATGCTTATAGATGATCCTATATCTTTTTTACTTTGTACAGTATTTCTATAAGCTGCAATACGTCGCGTATCAGGATTTACAATAAAAACGCATGCAAGAATCTCTTTATAATTATCATCCTTGACAGCAGATTCGTGCATCATAGGTTCACAATGATTTAATATTATATTTTCAAAATCAGATACATATTCAGGATCATTCCTATCAGCAGACATAAATCCTTTGAACGGATTAGGATTGTTATTGAACAAAAAATTTGAATATACAGCAGTTATAAAATCTTTATCTTTAATCATGTTCTCTCCAACTCAAAATCGATATCTTATTTATACAAATCTCCATACCAAATAGATATCAATCTTGTATAAAATCAAAACACAAATTCTTTTATAAAGTTTCCTTTAAAGTTTTCCCTAAATAATGGTATCAGAAAGAGCTATTTTTAGTAAAGCATTTAAAGCGATATAATATTACATCATTATGTTCAAAAACTTATTCGGACGATTCAAAAAATTGGAAGAAGAACCTATTCGAGAAGAAATAGCACTATCAAAAATAGATAAACACATGAATTTTTTATTAAGAGACAATCTAGGATCCATCAATAAAAGCATAAGCGAAAAAATAATCGATATCAATCATAAAAAAGAAGAAGTAATAGTAACATTAAGAGAGTTGCATAAATCACAATTGATGAATGCAAACATTCCAGAGCGCGAAATACATATAATGGACGGAAACAGAGACAACTACATAAAAAGAATATCACATTTCTTGACAAATATAGATGTTCCAAAAAGTTATCTGGACACACATGATTATTGTGTCAAATTTTCTCAAGATTTAGAGTTGTTAAACAGAGATATACAAAAAAATATATTTGTGTTGCAACATTTCTTTGGCAATGAAGTGAAAAATACAAACAAGGCGCTTCACGACTTAGAAGAAATGATAATAGAAATAAGAGTGCTGTTAGAAAAAAATGGAATAATGTATTTGAAAGAGATTCAAAAGGATATAAAGATGTTTGTTGATAACGCACTTAAAATCAAGAGTTTCAAAGAACAAATTGATACTGAAAAAATAGAGATTAAAAATCATGAGGAAAAACTTGAAAGGCTCAACGAACGCATCAAGACCATAACTTCAGGCACAGATTATAGAGCATTAGAAGCATTTAGACAAGAGAAAGGAGTTGCAGAAAATGAAATAAAAGATATATTAAATGAAGTGAACGGCAGCTTCTCAACTTTAGATACTGCGCTCAGAAAATATTATTATATGCATCCAGACAAGAAGATAGTGAAAGAATATATTGATGAAGTAAGAACTGCAATAATAAATGATACAGAACTAAATATTGCTGGCGTACTTAAAGACATTAAACAATCCATAGAGAATAATGAGATAGACCTGAAGGATAGAAAAAAAGAGAGTTGCTTAGAGGCGCTAGAAAAATTGACCTTAGAATCCTTGAAAGACAAACAATCGCAAGTGTTAAAATTAGAGGATCAAAAACAACGTGCACAGACTAAAATCACGCACAACAGTGCATCATTAAACCTTTCAGAGCAGCAGTACTGGATTAATGCTACCGAGGATAAAATAAAATATCATAATGCAAACATCGAGAAGCTCGAAAAGAATGTCAATGCTGTGGATTTAGAGAATGCAGAGATTTTAAGCAAGATAAGAACGGATTTAGAGAAGCTCATGAACAAGAATATAGAATTAAAAGATGATTTGACTGCCGGCATCCTAAGTGGAGATAGAGAATTTGACGTTACAAATTAACAACTTTACTGAATTAATGACGAAAAATTCATATAAATACGTTTCAAATTGAAACTGTTTCAATAAGAACATTTAAATAGATATTCTCTTAATAATTGCACATGAAAGCAGATTCTTCAGAATATTCTAAGTTAGATGAAAGCTCATACAAAGATTTATTCTCTCACATGATTGACGGATTTGCACTGTATAAGATTATTGTCGATAAATCCGGAAAGGCTATTGATTATCAATTCATTGAAGTCAACAATGCATTTGAAAAAATTACCGGATTGAAAAGAGAAGAGATAATTGGAAAAAAATATACTGTCATATTTCCAGAAATAAAAAAAAGTTCTACTAATTGGTTGGAAATATACAGTGAAATTGCATTTGACAAAAAAGGCATTAAAAGAGAAGATTATTCTATGCGATTTAAGAAGTGGTTCTATACAATAGCATATTCTCCTAAAAAAGGATACTTTGCAACGATTTTTGAGGATATTACAGAGAAAAAAAAGTATGAAGAAGAATCAAGAAAACAAAAGCAATTTATTGAATCAATTATAAATTTAAGTTCAGATATAAGCTACATCTATGATATAATTGATAAAAAAAATGTTTATAGCAACGATGGCATTCGTAAAGTTCTAGGTTACTCTGTTATAGAAATACAAAAGATGAGTGATAAACTCTTACCTATCTTGATGCATCCAGATGATATGACAAAATACCTAAAAGAGATTATTCCAAAATACGTCAAAGCCAAAGACGGCGAGATAATTTCCAATGAATATAGGATGAAACATAAGAATGGAAAATGGATATGGCTGGAATGCAACGAACAGATATATAAAAGATTGCCGAATGATTCACCACAACAAATATTTGGAGTAATCCATGAGATTACAGCGCAAAAGAACGCAATAAAATTATTGAAAGAAAACGAAGAGAAATATAAATCTCTATTCAATAATTCTGCAATAGGAATGTATAGAACGCGACTTGACGGCTCAGAAATATTAGAGTTTAATGAAAAATATTGTTCAATTCTTGGTGTGACACGTAAAGAGATTGTAGGCCAGCCTTCAAAGATTTTATGGGTCCATCCTGAAGAACGAGAAAGAATGATAAAAACACTCCAGTCTACTGGTCATGTTGATGAATTACAATTCCAAATGAAAAGAAAAGACGGTAAAATAATAGATGCCGTCACATCAGTTAAACTCTTTCCAGAACAGAAAATTATAGAAGGTTCTATTGTAGATATTACGCAGAGAAAAAAAGCAGAAGAAGAAATCATTAATTCTCAAAGACTATTACAGAGAATAATCGACCTTCTTCCAGTAAGAGTATTCTGGAAAGATAAAAATTTAAATTATCTTGGCTGCAACGAAATTTTCGCTAAAGATGCAGGTAAAAAAACAACGAAAGAACTTATTGGCAAAGATGATTTCCAGATGAACTGGAAAGAGCAAGCCAAAGCATATAGGGAAGATGATGCAAACACCATCAAATCAGGAAAATCAAAACTTAATTTTGAAGAACCCCAAACAACTCCTAAAAGAGATAAAATCTGGCTTAAAACAAGTAAGATGCCTTTAACAGATATTCAAGGAAATACTATTGGCATCTTAGGAACCTATGAAGACATTACAGAAAGAAAAAAAGCCTAGGAAGAATTAAAGGTATCTAAAGATAT
>Ga0182027_10003875_pt1 | contig 23449 bp, 21 predicted proteins | sample 712E1DmetaG_FD_121300 | JGI IMG/M metagenome (GOLD analysis project Ga0182027, IMG submission 121300) | Permafrost microbial communities from Stordalen Mire, Sweden - 712E1D metaG (Illumina Assembly) | ecosystem: Environmental > Terrestrial > Soil > Wetlands > Permafrost | place: Sweden... | reverse complement strand
TTATCATATTTTCATTTCTGTATTTATTCTTAATTGAAACTAAAAAAAATTATTAATAGTAGAAACTTCTATTTAAGTTATAGGATTTTTTCAATTTATCCAATATTCTTATTTGAATTTCCTCAGAAATTCGAGGCGGGGAGTGAGATTTTCGATCGGAGTAAGAAGTTTATCTTTGCCGTAAATTGCATCTTTACGATTTGTAAATACAAGTTCATAATCTTTACTCATTACTATAGCTTCTTCGGGGCAAACTTCTTCGCAGAATCCGCAGAAAATACAGCGCAGCATATTAATCTCAAATCTTTCAGGATATCGTTCTTTTTCGAGTTCTGTTTCGGCAGCTTGAACTTCAATTGCTAACGACGGACAAACACGGGCGCATAATCCGCATGCTACACATCGCTCTCTTCCGTCTTTTTCCTGCACTAGTACTGGACGCCCGCGATAAGATGCCGGCGGTTCAAATTTAACTTCGGGATACTGCATCGTAACATTCGGACGGAACATATTTCTCAAGGTAAGCATCATTCCTTTTAGAATCTCGGGTATGAACATCTTCTCTAAGATTGTTAAATCTTTTTCTCTCTTCTTTAAATGTAGTTTTGACATGTTATCTTCTTTTATCAATTATCTGCTTTGCTACTTTCTCTGCTGACAAGTACCATGAGTTTGTCCGAATACTATGACACACTCTCATTTCTTAACAGTGAAGAACGACCTTGTAGCACAGGCTATTAGCCTGTGGTTGATTTAGAATTAAACACAGACTAATAGCCTTCCTGCCGGTAGGCAGGTCTGTGCTACAGAGCCATCCATTAAACAAGTTCTCCTACAGACTCCCGTTCCTTGATAAGCACTACTTTTATCATAAATTAAAAATCATTATTAATAATGCTACCCAGATAATATTTACTAATGCCAATGGGAACATTACTTTCCATCCGATACTCATTAATTGATCATATCGAAACCTTGGAATAGTCCAGCGTACCCAGATAAAGAAAAATAATAACATACCCATCTTAATAAAAAAAGCAGCAATCTGAATCAATGGAGTAATTGTTGCCCCTAATCCGAATTTATCTAAATATGGCACCTGCCATCCGCCGAGATATAACGTCACAATCATTGCGCTGGCGATAATCATATTGGCATATTCGGCAAGGAAAAATCCGGCAAATTTCATTGAACTGTACTCGGTATGATAACCGCCAACTAGTTCCGGTTCGGCTTCAGGTAAATCAAAAGGCAACCTGTTTGTTTCAGCAAATGCAGACACGACAAAGGTTATAAATCCAATAGGTTGAATAAATGCATTCCACATAAATCCGTATTGAGAAGCGATAATTTTAGCGGGACTTAATGACTGAGACATTAAAAGAACCCCTGCGACTGAAAAACCCATTGATACTTCATATGAAATCATCTGTGCTGATGAACGAATTCCTCCAAGCAAAGAATATTTACTTCCCGAAGACCATCCTGCAAATGTAACTCCATAAACGCCAAGTGAAGTAAGAGCAAGAACGTAAAGAATGCCAATATTAACATCAGCGACAACTAAATTTATTTCCCTGCCGAAAATAGTTACCGGCGGTCCGATTGGGAGAACGGCAAATGTTGAGAAAGCGACAAACAATGCTATAAACGGAGCGAGCCAATGCAAAATTTTAATTGATGCAGTTGGAGTAATATCTTCCTTAAATAATAATTTAAATACATCCGCAAAAGGCTGAAGCAGTCCGAACCAGCCGACCCGGTTAGGCCCTACTCTATTCTGTATCCATGCGCTTATTTTTCTTTCGAAATAAACAAGGTAAGAAACGGTAAGAAGAATCGCTGTAAAAGCGACGGCAATTTTAATAATAGTTATTAAGATTAATTCAGTAAGGTTCATTATACTGATCCTGTTAAACTGCTGCTGATTTCTTTATTTTCAACTGAACTCCGTATTCACCTATCATATCATAATCCAATCCTTTGAACGCTTCAACCGAATGCGCTATATCGGCAAATACATCTTCAGCCATATGGTATTTTATTTTACCGCCAAGCAATCCTGCAATTCCCTGAAAGATTTTCCACGCCGGTTTAGCATCATATTTATGCCCCTGATTCCAACGGTCAAAACTAGTACCGAATTTATCCCATCGACTCATATTCATTCCGTCGAGAGCTCTATCCGCGTCAACTGTTGAAACTGCAGGTCGAATTCTTTGCACCCTGCCCTGGAAATTTATATATGTCCCATTCTTCTCCGCAAAGGTAGCCGCTGGAAAAACAATATCGGCATATGAAGTCATTTTGTTTTCATTTGTAGCATGTACAATTAGTAATTCAAGTTTACCGAGTATTTTATCAGCTTCTTCATTTAACGGAAATAAATCCTCTTCCAAAACATAAAGCGCTTTTATTTTACCCTCTTTAATCGACTTCAATATTCCGAACATACCCAAATGACCCGATGCAGATTTAACTCCTATAAGTTCGGCTCCAAGAGTATTCGGAGTTTTATCCTCACGTATTAATATATCATCCTGATCGCCTTCAATTATATGCTTAGCAAAATCAATATTGCTCACGCCGAGAAACTTTGCGAATTTCGCTATAGCGAAATTATCTTCACATGTTGCATAAGGTGAGCCGATAAAAGCAATTTCATAACTCTTGTAATCTTTGAGACTTAATGCGGCAACTTTAAGAGCTTCATCCCAGGGTACATTAGCGAGTAACCCGTCACGTCTTATAGATGGTCCGTCAATTCTATTTTCAGTGTTTACATTTTTAAAAGTATTTAACCTTCCATTATCACACATCCAATAATTATTTACCCGATCATTTTGTCGGGGGGTTAATCTTAATATCTCATTATTTCTTACCCAGACTTCAGTATTGCATCCACGTGCGCAACCAATACAAACTGAATTTGTACGGGACATTTCCCATACTCTTGACTTAAATCTGAAATCCTGATTTGTCAGAGCGCCAACGGGACAAATATCTGTTGTATTAAGAGTATAAGGATTATCGAAAGATTCTCCGGGGAAAGTTGTGATTGTTACATGATCGCCGCGTTCAACAAAGGTTAGCTGATTTTTCTTTGCTATTTCATCCGAGAACCGGATACAACGGGAGCACATTATACAGCGTTCTCCGTCAAACTTTATATGCGGACCAAGCTGAATGCGTTTTTCCTTACGGACTTTTATTTCCTCAAAACGGCTTTCACCGCTGCCGTGTGCGTAGGCATATTCCTGAAGTTTACATTCACCTGCTTCGTCACAAATAGGACAATCAAGAGGGTGATTAATAAGAATAAATTCCATTACCGCACTGCGGGCTTGTACTGCCTTTTCAGATTTAGTATAAACTACCATACCATCGGCGGCAAGAGTAGCACATGATATTGCGAGTTTAGGCATTTTTTCAATTTCTACAAGACAAACACGGCAATTACCGGAAACGGAAAGACTAGGGTGCCAACAGAAATGAGGTATATCTATACCTGCAGCTTTGGCAGCTGTAATAATAGTCTGTCCCTGCTTAAACTCTACTATTTTGCCGTCAATAGTTAATACGGGCATTTTATTAATCATTCCTTTATTAAAAGTGAAACGTCAAAAGTGAAAGGTGAAAGGTGAAAGGTGAAAGGTGAAAGATAATCCAATTTTCAATCCAGCTGTTAGATAATTTTTTTGACTTTTCACTTTTGACCTTTGACTTTTGACCTTTTACCTTCTCAAAACTTCCTATTATGATAATACTTTAACATTATTTAATTTTCAATAAATTTTTTGAAGATAAAATTACTCGTGTAAGTTTTCCATCCTCAAATAATTCATTCGAAATATCGCGAATTTCTTTGACAGTTACCTTTTGTATATGTTTAACTGTCTCTTCAATTGATTTGATTTTATCAAAATATATAATTGATTGAGCTATCCTAAGCATTCGGTTGGTTGTACTTTCAAGACTCATTATCATATTACCAATTAAATATTCTTTAGCGCGATTAAGTTCAATTTGACTAACCTTTATTCGTTTGATTTTTTTAATCTCTTCAAAGATCAAATCCTGCGCTTTATTTACTGATTTATCGTTAGTTGAAAGATAAACTCCAAAAGTAGAAGCATCATAAAACGAATTCAAAAAAGTATTTATCTGGTAGGCTATTCCGTTATCTTCGCGAAGTTTCTGAAAGAGCCTTGAACTGGCTCCCTCCCCAAGAATATGGGAAAGTACGCTTACTATATTTCTTTTTTTTTCTTTATGGCCGTAAGTAGGGCAGCCTAAAATATAATGTGTCTGTTGTGTATCCTTTTCAACATGAATATCCTCTGACGAGGTAAGAGTCAAGCTGCGCACTTTATTATTAGTTTGATTGAATTTATTGGTAATATATTTCTTTGTGAATTTAATCAGATTTTTATGTTCTATATTACCTGAAGCAACAATAAATAAATTGTCAAATGTATAATTTTCCTTTACGTAAGCAAACAAATCATTTTGTCTGAATCTTTTTAAATTTTGCTCAGTCCCTATAATAGGCATTGCCAAGGGATTGCCGTTAAAAACATTGCTTTCGAATTTATCAAATATGAGTTCGTCCGGAGAATCTTCGATATCGAATAGTTCATCTATTACAACACTCGATTCTTTTTCAATTTCGGTTGGGCTAAAAACCGAATTCTGAACCATATCGGCAAGCACTTCAAATGTATTTTCAAGATGCCGGCTTAAACCTCTTCCGTAAAAACAGGTATGTTCTTTTGAAGTAAATGCATTCAGATATCCTCCCAGTGATTCTATATCTTCGGCGATCTTTTTTGCAGAACGTTTCTTGGTCCCTTTGAAAAACATATGTTCAAGAAAATGGCTGATTCCGCTTTCAATTTCCGTTTCATCCCGGGAGCCTACATTAAACCAGAATCCAAGCGAGAATGATTTAACGTGACTAATCTTTTCGGATACGATTTTTATCCCGTTTGGCAGTTGAGTGATGTTTATATCTTTCAAATAGAATTTCTTTTAATAATTTGGAAAATGAGTTTTAAATATAGATAAGAGCGGGTAGGATTACAACAGAGTTACGAGTGACAGGAATTAATCTAAAACCGCCTCCGGCGGATTAAAGAATTGTTTCTAATATTTCGGCAGCATCTGCTACAAATTTAGGACAAATCGTAGAATGGAAATTCTTCTCGCTTGCCATTTTTGCTCCTTCCGGAGTTGATAAAACACAGCCTAGTAATTCTTTACATACTATTGTATTATTTTTTTCTTTGAATTTTTCTACAAATTCATTGATTTTATTATATGTATTATCTCGAGCAGCATTATCAGTGATAACAGTTTTCCCGTATTTCAGTCCGATAGCCATAATTGCTCCAGTTACTGCTCCGCATGTTTCACTCATTTTAGCTATGCCACCTCCAAATCCGGTGGATATTTTTAATGCACGTTCTTTATCTAGATCTAATTCTTCGGCAAATGCAGATAACACTGCCTGTGAACAATTAAATCCTTCTTTAAACGATTCTGTTGCTTTATCGCTGTGATTCATACTAATTCTCCTTTGTTACAATAAAGTGATTTTCTCAAATTTATCTATATACTTCTCATGAAAATTGGAAATAGCTTTATAAGCTTTCTCAAGAATATTTTCCGGTGGAAGAAATACTATTCTAAAATGACTTGTACCCGGCATCTGACCGAATCCACTTCCATGAACAACAACCACTCCTGTTTCTTTTAGTAATTCAATCACAAATTTCACGTCATCCGTAACATTATGAAGACGAGGAAAAGCATAAAATGCTCCTAGAGGAGGAACACATGAAATTCCCTGGATAGAATTCATCATTTCAACTGTCAGATTTCTTCTGCTTGTTAATTTCTGCCGTGCGATTTCAAGATGTGATTGATCACCCAAAAGAGCCGGTGCGATTCCGTATTGTTCGGGATGGTTAGCAGATAATCTGGCGCGCAACATTTTATTTATTGCTTCGACATAATCTTTCAAAACTGATTTATCACCACTTACTATTCCCCAACCTATTCTAAAGCCGGGAACCATATAATTCTTAGATAATCCGCCGAATGTTATTATCGGAACCTCGTGATCCAAAGAAGCACATGAAGTATGATGAATTCCATCCATAAGCAATTTATCATAGATCTCATCAGTTAAAATTACCAAGTTATGCTTTCTAGCTATATCAATTATCTGCAGGAGTGTTTCGGCAGAAATAATTGAACCTGTAGGGTTATGAGGATTGATTAATATAATTGCACGAGTTTTATCATTGACTTTTCTTCTAATGTCTTCGATATCCGGCTGCCAATTGTTATTTTCATCAAGGTAATATGGATTAGCTATAGTCATTAATTTACTCTCAATAGCAGAGTATAACGGATAGCCTGGAGAAGGATTAAGAACATTTTCTCCATCATTTACTAGAGCAGTAAGACAAATATCTATTGCTTCACTTGCCCCGGTTGTAACAAAAATATCATTTATATTTTTAATGCCTTTAATTTCGGCGTCTTTTTCAATTGCTTCCAATGCACTTTTAGTACCCGATGACGGACCATAACCGTTATGATTTTGTTTCATTGCATCATATGTTGCCTCAATCAGATGCTTAGGTGGTGCAAAATCATAAAGAGGAGGATCTCCAATATTTAGGTATAACATTTCTTTGCCAGTTTTTGCTACTTGATTAGCAACCACTACAATATCACGAACAGCATAGGTAATATTTTCCGTTCTTATTGCCGGTTTAATAATAAAACGTGACATTTTTAGACTTACCTTTCCTTGAAGATGATTACAAAATGGAATATATCAGGGTTTAATAATTATTCCCATATTTTTATGACCGTTGATTTTTATCTGCATTGGTTTATCCAACCGGATATGTCTGGTAAAATCCTTTTCATCAATACAATCCTGCGAATTCAGCCATTCCCAATCAATAAATCCTTGTTGTGCAAAACTATCAACGGTAAAATATCCAACTCTAAAAGAAGTCAGATTCTGGAAAAAATGCGAACCCTGTGAAGGAGAAACATTAAAATCTACAAAATTGGATTCAATTATTGCTTTAGCGCCGTTTATCTGTTCCCATGTAACGGGTATACCAAGCCAAGGATCAAGTGTTCCCCATCTTCCGACGCCAATAAGCAGATAAGGAATATTATCATTGACCATTCTGGAATTAAATTGCGCTATTTCGCGTGCAACTTCGCGAGTATATTTACGGTCAAATTTTTCAATATCAACATATATTATATCCTGAACATTATTTATAGCACCATGTCCAAGTACCTGATCGCTTTGACATAAAAGTTGATCCACATCAAAATTTTCCAATTCAAGTTCTTCAATTTCGTCATGAATAACCAAAGGACGCATTTGAAGAAGTCCGAATTCTTTTGGCCTTCCGGCGGGAACCGAGAGATTCACCGCGAATTCAATCTCAACAGGAGAACCGGTGCCCCAAGTTCCCATTTCAAGAAGAAGATCTAAAATTTCAGGCAATGGGAAAACATTATATTTTAATATTGGCGCAAGAGTAAACAATTTTGGACCTGGTCTGCCAATACCATCATAAATTGTATGGTTATCTTTTGAGTAAGTGGATCCTATAGAAGCTAAAGTCCCATCCTTTTCGGCATCATTAAGTTGATATTTTTTGACAAGGAAAAATTCATTTACATTCTTTTCCGTATACTCGGTATTCATATCAAGAGCAAAAAAATCTTTAGGAGTATATTTCAGCAAATCATTTATGCTTGCCAACTGAAGCGGATGCTTAGGATATTTCGGACAAAATCTAAATGTCAATCCGCCGTCTACGATTGCTTGTCCGAGTCCCGGCGCTACAGCAACAGTTCCGTCGGTTGATTTAAGAGGAGGAGTAGGATAGAAATTATATGATTTGGCTACACCTGAAAATTCAGGATAGAATTTATTATTGTGTGTCGATCCAACAAGTTTCTGAATAATTACCGCCATCTTCTCTTCTTCGAGGCGGTACGATGTAACTTTTATATAGTCCTTAGCTTTCTGAAAATATATTGAAACATATATTCTTTTAATTGCATGACAAAGCTGCTTAAGTCTAACTTCCGGATCAGGATGATTATTAGGAAGCATAAATGTATCGTAGACTCCTGCAAACGGCTGACCTTGTGAATCTTCAAGAAGACTTGAAGAGCGTACAGCCAGAGGTTCATTAACCAATTCAAGGAATGATCTTAAATTCTCTATTGCAAAACGTGGAAAATTATCAGCAATATAAAATCGTTTTTTTAGTTCTTCGTCATCAGAACAGGTTAAAGCAAATTCTCGAAGATCATTATCCGAAAGAAATTGATCAAATACATCCGTTCCAAGCGCAACAGCTGCAGGAATAAATATTTTGACTCCGTCAAAACGGTAGCGGATTTCAAAATCACTTAAAAGACTTTTAACAAACCCGAGTCCGCGAGCTTTCCCGCCAAGAGAGCCCCCGCCGATTCTGGCAAAAGTAGTGGTCAAATCAAAAGTTTCTTTATTAAAATCTGAGATTACGCCTATCTGTCTTGATTTTCTGAATTCGCCTACGTAATCAATCAGCAGATGGCGCAGTGTGTTTGGTGAAGCAAAGTCCTCGATTTTTTTAGGACGTAACTGATGTGCAAGCCAGAATTCCGTTCTTGCTTTCATCCAATTGGAAAAATGATTCCGCGATGCGTGAAATAATATGGTTTCTTCCGGTACAGTTTTAAGCAGATCTTCAAGTTCAGTTAAATTCGAAGCACGGCCTACTTCATCTCCAGAATTGTTTCGAAAGATGAAATCGCCAAAACCGAAATTATTGAGCATAAATTTTCTTACATCTTCAAGCAGTGTCGGTGAATCTTTCATTAAAAATGAAACGCCGATTTTTTCAGCAAGTTTTTCGTTTGATTTAACTGTTGATTGGAGAAGGATTGGAATATCGGGCTGACGTTCTTTTACCTTTTCCGAGAAAAATATACCAGCAGTCGAATCAGGTACGCCATCTCTGGTAAAATCTATATCTGAAATAATACCAAGAATATATTCCTCATATACATCAAAGTATTTCCATGCTTCCTCATAATTGGAACAAAGTAAAATCTTTGGGCGAGCACGCAGTCGAAGGAATTTATGGGAAAGATTAATTCCTTCAGAAATTAAACTTAGAGACTGTTTTAATACCTCGGTATAAATCAGCGGGAGAAAAGATGAATAAAATCTTATATTATCTTCTACCAGTATTATTGATTGTACACCTACGTGGCGGGTATCATGTTCAACATTCATCCTGTCTTCAAGGTACTTGATGATTGCAACGATAATTCTATAATCTCCTTGCCAAACAAATACTTTTTCAAATACTGATATATCTTTTGTAGCAATAAGATCCATCATTTCGCGGTTATCATAACTCAAAAGAACGACCGGAATATCTAGACCTGCTTCTTTCACTTTTTTTGCGAAAGTGAGAGCAGACATATCTTCTATATGCAGGGTTGTTATTATCAGATCAAAACGTCTTTCCTGTTTTGCCAGTTTAATAGCTTCATTACCATTTGATATCTGAACAAGTTCAGGAGAATGACTGAGGTTTAAGCCCTGGTATTCCTGTCTGAGTAATTCATACAGCCGTCCGTCTTCTTCAAAGATATAAGAATCATATAAACTGGAAACAAGAAGAATATCGCGGATGCGGTAAGGCATCAGATTATGAAAATCCTGGAACTTTGCGCTTTGGCTTTTAATAGCCAATTCTTTGTCGAATTTGATTGATTGTGTTGACATTTACCTTAATCGAATAATTTGGACTATCAAACTAAACAATCATATAATTTTTATCTATAAAAAAATCCCGCCTTTGCGGGATTCTTTTAAATCCATCAAATACTACTAAACTATTCCCTGATCAATCATCGCATCGGCAACTTTTATAAAACCGCCGATATTTGCTCCATTGACATAATTACCCGGTGTGCCATATTTTTCAGCCACATCAACACAAGTTCTATGTATACTTTTCATAATCAAATGTAATCGGTTATCAACTTCTTCACGTGTCCAATTAAATCGCATACTATTCTGTGCCATTTCTAGTCCTGATGTTGCAACTCCTCCAGCATTTGCAGCTTTACCAGGTCCGTAAAGAATTTTTGAATCAATAAATTGATTAATAGCATCAATTGTAGATGGCATATTAGCCCCTTCGCTAACAACATAAACTCCATTCTTTAATAAATTAGCCGCATCCTTACTATTAATTTCATTCTGGGTTGCAGACGGGAAAGCACAATCAGCTTTAAAATTCCATATCGGGTTAAATTCAGCGTTTGGATCAATTGATAGATAAACTGCTGATTTATATTTATCGGCATATTCTTTAATCCTTCCACGATGAATATTCTTCAGTTCCATGATAAAATGAAGTTTTTCAAAATTAATCCCTTCTTCGTCATAAATAAATCCGTTGGAGTCGGAAACTGTCTGTACCATTCCTTTGAGCTGCAATATTTTTTCAATTGTATATTGTGCAACATTACCGCTGCCGGATACAAGGCATTTTTTCCCTTCAAGTGACTGATTACGAGTAGAAAGCATTTCAGAAGCGAAATAAACTGCACCATAGCCTGTTGCTTCGGGGCGGATTAAAGAACCTCCCCAATTAAGGCCTTTACCTGTGAGTACTCCGGTAAATTCATTTCTTAATTTCTTATATTGTCCGAAAAGATAACCGATTTCTCTGCCCCCTACACCAATATCACCCGCCGGGACATCTGTATTTGAGCCTATATGTCTAAACAATTCACTCATAAAACTTTGGCAAAACCTCATTACTTCACCATCGCTTTTACCTTTCGGATCAAAATCAGAACCGCCTTTGCCGCCTCCCATCGGAAGTGTTGTCAAGCTGTTTTTAAAGACTTGTTCGAATGCGAGAAATTTAAGAATTCCTAAATTTACTGAAGGATGGAAACGGAGGCCTCCTTTATAAGGTCCAATTGCACTGTTCATCTCTATTCTGAATCCGCGATTAATTTGTACATCCCCTTGATCATTAACCCAAGGGATTCTGAAAATTATTATTCTTTCAGGTTCGATTATTCTTTCCAGAATTTTTTCATTTCTATATTCCGGATTTTTTTCAAGTACCAACTCAAGAGATGTAAGAACTTCATAGACTGCCTGATGGAATTCAGGTTCACTTGGATTTTTAGCTTTAACCTGTGTCATAAAATTTTTAACAAACTCAGACATAACTGCCTCGTTGTTTTATTAGAAATAAATAATTTGATTGGAATAAATGACAAAAATGATGAATAAATAAAATATTATTGGAATTTTTTATTGCTGTAATAGCAACGATTGATTTGAAGAAAAGTAATAAATTATTATTAATGAAGCCTGATAATATTTCCATAAAGGAATCAATAGCTTTCATTTTTTTTGGATACACTAATTCAATTTCAATATTTTCTAAGGATATTTATTTTATATTTATTTCAGAATAAATACCATTCCCAAGAATGATCGAAACATACAACACTATAAGAACAACTACAATAAGAGTTATAGCAAATCCAAGAAAATAAATTTTATTTTTGTTAGATTTTACAAATTCCTTTTTTTGATCTTTATTGTCTAATGCAACATTATAATCACCTTTATTAATATCCCAGCCCGGATAAAATAGTGTTTTAGAAATATGTTTTCGAGTTCCGGTGAGTTTTACAATTCTTAAATTATACTTTGAAGTAGGATTCAAGCTGCTTTCGGAATTCCACCATTTTTCAGGCACATAAACCTTGAAATTATCCCCGGGATTATATAAATCAACAGTATACTCGATGTCTTTAGATGAAATTAATTCATCATTCCCAGTTGAATTTTCTCCATTATTCACACCAATACCACATTAATTAATTTATATTAATAATTTTAGTCTTAGTTTTTTTTGAACTTTTCAAGAATTGTCGATAACGCCCCAATTCAAAGGAACTTTTACGGTATATGTTCTTTCCCTAATATCAGATGAGTCACTTGAATGAAAATGTTTCTTATACTGAATAGTAATTTCACCAAATGATAAAGAAAATATTTTGGAAATAAGATTTAATCGGGGAATAATTGCGTCGGAATGTTTAGCCATTAAAACAACCGGAATTGTAGTGATCAGAATTTTCATATCAAGAAGAAATGATTGATTTTCCACATATAATAAATCAAGACCGATTAAATTCTCAGCACCAAAATTCCTGTCCCCGACTAATTGCCATATTCCCGTTATACCAGGTTTAGTTTTTATTGAATCCCGGATTTTATATTGAATCGGGAATTCTTTTTTCATCGTTTCAAGATCCTGTACAGTTAAAGGTCGAGGACCAACCATACTCATTTGTCCTGCAAGTACATTATATATTTGAGGTAATTCATCAAATCCGCTCAATCTCATCCAACGCGCAAAAGGTGATATTGAAAAATTTGACTTCGGTAATAAAAAATAACATTTAGAATTGCCTGTTTTAGAATTGTTAATTACTTGGGATGATTTTATTGTGCGAAATTTTATAATCTTAAACCGGTTTTTTGACAGAGTCATTCCCCTGCTTTGCAGAAAAATCGGATTTTCTCCTAGTTCAATAAAAAGAATAAGAGCAAATAATATCTGAAAAGGTAATGTTCCAATTATACATAAAATGGAAAAGGAAACATCTCCAATTCTTTTTAAGGAATTAAAAACTGACATAAATTATTTTCTCAAATATTGATTTAACTTAAATAAAAATACAGAATAAAATATATATAGTCAAGATTTAATATAATTATTTTTAGAACATAACTGTCCAAAGTATATAATCGAATATTAGAATCAAGGCAGAACTCAACACAAAAGATCTTATAGTAGATAGCCCGACACCTTCTGCCCCACCCACAGTCCTAAAACCAATATGACAACCTAAAAGTGCAGTAACACCTCCGAAAAGAATTCCCTTAATTAGACCAAATATAAAATCTCCGAAATAGAAAAACCTTCTGACAGAATCGAAGAAAACATTAAATGAGACGCCAAGGAAAAAGTTTGATATTGAATAAGCTCCGAAAACAGCAATAGTATTGGCAAAAATGATCAGTATTGGCATCATAATAATCGATGCAAAAAACCTTGGAGTCGCAAGAAAACCAACGGGACTAATACCGAGAGTTTCAAGCGCGTCTATTTGTTCTGTGACCTTCATAGATCCGATTTCCGCGGCAATTGAAGCTCCTACTCTTCCGGCAATTACAATAGCAGTAAGAACAGGACCAAGTTCCGTAATGATAGCTCTGCTTGTTGACGTTCCAAGAAAAGATAAAGGTGCGACACCTTTTAACTGGTAAGCAGCCTGCCAGGCTGATACGGCACCGGTAAAAATCGCGATTATAAATACCAGAGGTATGGAATTAACTCCAATGTGTTCCATCTGCTCGATTAAATTCTTAGGTCTTTTAATCATCTGTGGAAAGAATTTAAATATATCCACAAGAAGTCTGATTACCTGTCCAAACTCCTGTAGAAAATCTAATGTTTTCTTTCCGATCTTTTGAAATATGAGAGTCATCATAATTTAATTTATATTATTTGAACAATAAAGTTAAGCAAGTCGTTTCAATTTAGAAATAATTTTTACCGTACTTTAGCAATTTAATGAAACTCCTCACTGCCGGCAGCAAGGTATCCCAATTATCCACCTTAGTTTCATTCCAAATTAAAAAAAACTCAAGCTCAGTTATTAACTTTTCCACTTAATATTTATTTTTATAATTATGTATCTTTATGGTTGATAATACCATAAATAAAAATTACAGTTATTTTAGGGAAATTGGTGATTAAAATGATGAGCTTAAAAATCCTTGACAGGAATGTAAACGTAAACTTGCCGGATGATTTAATATTCGGACACACATTTTCAGATCATATGTTTGAGATGGACTATGATGAAAAGAATGGTTGGGATAATCCCGTAATTAAAAAATTCGGTAACATTGAACTAAGTCCCGCAGCATTAGTATTTCATTATGCTCAAGCGTTATTTGAAGGGTTGAAAGCTTACAGACAGGATTCCGGAAAAATTGCAATGTTCCGCCCGGAAAAGAATTTTGAACGGCTTAATAAATCGGCAAAGAGAATCTGCATACCTGAGGTTGATTCTGAATTTGTGCTTGAAGCTTTAAAAGAACTTATTAGAATCGATAAAGATTGGATACCTGCAAAGCCTGGATATTCATTATATATAAGACCGGTAGTTTTTGCCTCGGAACCGTTGCTTGGCGTTCATGCATCACATAAATATAAATTCATTATTATGCTTAGCCCTGTTGGTCCTTATTATCCTGAAGGATTCCGTCCGGTTCCAATTTTGGTGACTGATAAATATGTCAGGGCAGTACGCAAAGGTACAGGAGAAGCAAAAGCCGCGGGTAATTATGCAGCAAGTCTGCTTGCCCAGGCAGAAGCTGAAAAACTCGGGTACACCCAGGTTCTATGGCTTGATGCGATTGAACAGAAGTATATAGAAGAAGTTGGTGCGATGAATATCTTTATAAGATTCAAAGATGAAATTGTTACGCCTGCTTTATCAGGCTCAATTCTTTCGGGTATTACTCGAATGTCGGTAATCCAGATTCTTAAAGAATGGGGTTATAATATTAATGAGAGAATGGTCAGCATTAATGAAATTATAGAGGCTCATAAAAAAGGAACACTTGTTGAAATATTTGGTACCGGTACAGCCGCTGTGATTTCTGCCGTTGGGAAATTAAAATACAACGATTATTTGATTCAGTTTGATGAAGAAAAAGCAGGTGAATTAGGTACTAAACTTTATGAAGAGATAACCGGAATTCAATCGGGAAGGCTAGAAGATACTAGGAATTGGATGAGTTTTGTATAGTTATGAGTTTATCGTGACGAGTAACGCGTGACGAGGATGTTGAATTGTTGAACTGTTGAATTGTTTAAGTAGAGATCTCAACTAAACAAAAAAATAATCAGAAGCAGTTACTTGTTACTAGTTACGCGTCACTCGTTACGGTTCAGTTAAAACAGATAACTAATGTAATTTTGATCGTTTGCTGAAGTAGCTCATAAGAGCTTTATCGAAAGGCTGAGAAGTTTCGATTAAATTATATTCTATTCCGAAATTCAGGCATTCACTTTTAAGTTTATTCAAATATTCATTCATCGCCTCTTTATATGCATGCTGAATATGGTGCGGCTGGGTTGTCATCTGTTCACCTGTTTCCATATCAACAAAAATAGAATCACGGTCAAACCCAAATGTTCTTTCTATCGGATCCAATATTTGAAATATAATCAGTTCATTTTTTCGAAAATGAATTTGTTTAAGTGCGGAGATAATTGAATCCGGATCATCAAAAAAATCAGAGATTATTATTGTCAGTCCTCTCTTTTTTAACTTATCCGATACTTCATTAAGCGATTTTGCAGTGCCTGTTGTTCCCCCCGCTTTTATCTGACTAAGAGAAGTAAGAAGTGTTTTTAGATAAACACGATTAGATTTTGGAGGCAGGTAGTTAATTATCTTATCCGAATAAACTGCAAGTCCTACTGAATCCTGCTGATTGATCATTAGATAAGATAATGCAGCAGCGAGAGTCGCGGCATAATCAAGCTTCGTAATTTTCCCGGAGTGTTTGTAATTCATTGATTTACTTGAATCTACAAAAATATGACTGACAAGATTTGTTTCTTCTTCAAATTGTTTGATAAAGAATTTTTCACTTTTCGCGTAAACTTTCCAATCAATATTCTTAAGAGAATCCCCCTGCATATAAGGTCTATGCTGGCTAAATTCAACACTGAATCCATGATAAGGGCTTCGATGCAGTCCAACCATAAAACCCTCGACTACCATTCTAGCACGGAGTTCGAGGGTTTTTAATTTTGATATAACAAATGGATCTAAATACTTTCTAAAATCTTTAGTCTGAACAGCCATCAATCTGTCTTCCTTACAGTACTTTGTAATATTTGATCCGGTGTTTTTCCCAAATTATTTAATTCCAGATTTACCGAACTAATCATCGGGCTGTTCGGATATTTTTTTATATAAGTCATATAACTTATTTTTGCCGAATCGAACTGATTAATTTCATTTGCCTGAATAAAGCCCATCATGAAGAGAGCCGATTCTGCTTCCGGTTTATCGTCAAAATCGTTTAATATTCTTTTATAGTAACTGATCGCTGTTCTAAATGATTTCATTGTATCAGCTTTATTTGCTGCTGGTATCAGGATACTATGATAAATTTTTCCTGCTTCAAGTAATCCTTTGCATGTATAATCGCTGTTTGGAAATTCGCTAGCCAATAGGTCATATTCTTTTACGGCTTCGGAGAAATTTTTCGCCTTGGCTTTTTCAACTGCTGAATCGAAATATTGTTTATCGCTTTTGGAATGACACGCCATAAGGATTAAAAGTACTGCAACTATAATAAGTAAAGTTTTCTTCATCGACCCTTTCCTAAAGAATTTTAAAGTTAATAAAGAAATATACTATCAAAAGTAATTTAAATGAAATGAATAAATTTATACCGCACTATGGTTTGGGATCTTGAGGGAGTCTCCCCTGCTGTCTGATATTTTTCTTCCGATTGATTCAACCTGAAGCTGCAGACATGATTTACATCCAACGGGGTTATCATTAATACACATTTTATTAGGGTATATTTGGTAAAGTTCTCTATAAGGACTGGGAGTATAATCCGGCATTACAATATTTGCACCCGATTGAAGTCCTTTTATTCTAGCTTCGCTGTTAAGGGTAGCCAAAGCGGTAGTTGCCGGAATATGTACATTTTTCAGGACTAATCTTGCTACTGCCATAGTCCTCAGTGTTAAATCAACTTCCCCGGCCTGCTGATCATAATATGGTGTATCGGGTGAAGATATAAATGGTCCGAATGCTGCCATATCAAGGTTTAATCCTTTACAAAGCAAAATATCGTCTGCTATATCTTCAACTTTTTGCATAGGCAACCCAATCATGTTACCTGAACCAATTTGAAAGCCTATCGATTTTAATACATTTAAATGATTAAGCCGGTCTTCGAGTTTCTGATTTGAATGATATTTTGCGTAAAGATTCGGATTAGCAGTTTCATGTTTCAACAAATATCTGTCGGCACCGGCAATCTTCCATGCACGATATTCATCAAATCCTCTTTCACCAAGACATAATGTAATTGCTACATCGACTTTTTGTTTTATTGAATAGATGATATAAGCAATCAGGTCGGTATCATAAAATCTATCTTCGCCGGATTGAAGTACAATAGTATAAATTCCCTGGTTTGATATAGCACGGGCAGTTTCTATGATTTCTTCAGAATTCATTCTATATCGTGAAAGGTTTGAATTTCCCGCACGCAGACCGCAATAAATACAATTCTGGTCGCAGTGATTTGAGAATTCGATTATTCCTCTTAAATGGATTTCGTCTCCGCAATAGAAAGCACGTACTTCATCGGCGCGGTCAAAAAGTTTTTGCTGATCATTTTGATCGGTAAGATTCAAAAGAAGTACAATTTCTTCTTTTGTAAGTGTATTCTTATTTAATATTTGATCTAGATTCATCTTAAAAGAAAACGTCCCTTTCGCCATTATTTACGCGTTCAAGCATATTATAAATCTTTTTCTTAGTTACACTTTCTTTAGACTCTATTTCATTCTTTATGAATACTTCAGCCGTCCTTTTTGTTTCAACTGAAGCATAATCGTTCACATATTCCTGAAAAGTAGATATTGCGTTAGGCACGCAAATCTTTCCGATATTACCAGATTTTGCCAATTCCATAAATCTGTCGCCAGTACGTGATGATCTGTAACAGGCAGTGCAAAAACTCGGCATAAACCCTAAATCACAGCAGTCCTTTACAACTTCGTCAAGAGTTCGGTGATCGCCAAGCTGGAACTGTTCCATTTCATGTTCGTTAAGTGATTCTTTTGATTCTTTATACGCACCCGGAGAGGTTCTGCTTCCGGCGCTGATTTGTGAAATGCCGACACTAAGAAGTTCGCGTCTTAACGATGCACGTTCGCGGGTAGATAATATCATTCCCGTATATGGAATTGAAAGACGAATTACTGCAACTAATTTTTTAAATGAAATATCGTCAACTGCATTAGGCGGATTATTTGAAAACGGCACATTGAATGCTGGTTCAATTCGAGGTACCGAAACAGTATGAGGACCAATTCCATATTTTTCATCAAGATAGAAAGCATGGTTGAGCATAGCAAGTGTTTCAAATTTATAATCAGTCAGTCCAAAGAGCGCACCGATTCCAACGTCGTCTATCCCTGCTTCCAGCGCACGATTCATAGCATGGACGTGCCATGAATAATCATGTTTTGGTCCGGTCGGATGCATTTTTAAATAAGTATCATAATGATAGGTTTCCTGAAAGCACTGATAAGTCCCGATGCCAAAACTTTTCAGGATCTTAAAGTCATCAATACTCATCGGAGCTAAATTGACATTTAACCGGCGGATATTTCCATTATTAATCTGAACTTTATAAACTGTTTCCGCCGCTTCACCTACATATTCAAGACTTGATTTCTTCGGATGTTCACCGCAAAGCATTAATATTCTTTTATGTCCCTGTTTAACCAAGGTTTCGGTTTCTTCCCGGATTTCATCAATAGAAAGTGTTTTTCGTTTTAACTCCGTGTTGTCTTTTCTGAAAGCGCAATAAAGACAGTTATTTACGCACTGATTTGATAAATAGAGCGGTGCAAAGAGAACTAGTCTATTCCCGTATATTTTTTCTTTTACTTTCTTTGCAGTATGATATAGCTCTTCGAGAATTTCCGGATCAGTAATATTTAGTAAAGAAGCAGCTTCTTCTAATGTTAACCCCTTTGCCTCATTGGATTTAATAATCGCATCTTTTTGAAACTGGTGCTGATGAAGTTTTTCATTCTCAAGCAGCGAATAAATGTACGATTCATTTATAAATTCCATAGAATTAACCTTGTTAAGAATAATATCAAGCTATCATTACAAACAATAAACATACCATGGAATCAACCAATGGAATAATGGGAAAACGAAAGATTTCGGGGGGTTTTTCTTAAAAGAGAGAATGAAGCATCATAGGATTTCTAAATTATAAGCAAATTAAGAGGAGGGATTAAGAATAATATAACTAAAAAGTTAAGAAACAGCGTTTTCAAGAATTTCAATAAATCCGCGTGTAGCATTTAAAGAACATTTCAATCCGAATGGAATTGTAATGTTTTCTTTTATATGGCCATGTTTTACATTATAAAGAACGGGCAATTCGGAATTCTGGAAGTATTCAATTATTACTTCATTAAGAGAAAAAGTTTGTTTTGCGGGGTCAGTTTCATAACAATCAATAAAATGACCAAGAATAATGCCCTTTACCTTTTTTAATATTTTAGCAAGTCTTAGTTGGTTTAGCATCCTGTCAATTCTATAAGGAGCTTCATTAACATCTTCGAGAATTAAAATTGAATCTTTAAATTTAGGAAGATATTCAGTCCCAATTAACGAGGTCAATATACTTAAGTTACCTCCTAAAAGACGTCCTTGCCCTCTTCCTTTATTAAGCAGATAAAATTTCTCGTTACGCGGATTTTGAATTCTTCCAATCTTTTTATTTGAAGTAATCGTGCGCCAAAAAACTTCTTCTGTAAAAGGACTGATTTCATCATGAAAATCAACTGCGACCATAGGACCGCCGAAAGTAACTAAACCGGTTTGGGAGAAGAATGCCAATTGAAGTGCTGTAATATCGCTATATCCAACAAATATTTTAGGATTATTTCGTATAAGGTGATAATCAATTTTATCCAATAACCGTCCTGATCCATACCCTCCGCGGATTGAAAAAATCGCCTTAATATTTTTATTTCTAAACATTTCATGAAGATCAGATAATCTTTGTAAATCCGAACCTGCTAGATAACCTTCTTGATTACCGACATTTTTCCCTATTTCAACGCGGTATCCTATTTTTTCAAGATATTCAACGCCTCTGTTTATTTTTGAGAGATCATCAGGTGAGGATGCAGGTGAGATAATTCCAATTGTATCTCCGTGGTTCAATCTTTTTGGTTTGATTATACTCATTAATCACATATTTATATGCTTAATAGTTTCAATATAACAAATGGATATAATTGAAGCAAAGATTAAATATACAAATTCTTATTTTTTCTTAAATAAAATACATTTTATCATATTGCAGGGAAGGTTCTGCGACAGAAAACGCCGGACAAGTATGCAATGCTGTGAGGTTAGTAGAAAATTTATAAGCCCACGGCCGTCAAGGACCATTCCTTGACGGAACCGGCATTGAACTGTCGAGGAATGGTCCTCGATAGCCTTGAAATCACTTTTATATTATTGGAAGAAGAATTATTTCTAATAAAAATATCTATTCTTCCGGAAGTTTAGGATGTTTATTTTGATGTGCAATTAACCTGGCTTCTACATAAAACACTAGACTTTCAGCAATATTAGTAGCATGATCTGCAAGTCGTTCAATGTGTCTGGTTAATACAATTAAATGAGTACATGGTTCAATCAAACTATTATCAGCTTGCATATTAAAAACCAGATAGTTAAAACAATGTTTATTCAATTTATCAACTTCTTCATCATTTAGTATTACTTCACCGGCAAGTTTGCTATTATTTTGGATAAATGAGTCGATTGAATTCTTCAGCATTAATCTTGCTTTTTGACCCATTTCAAGAATACCCGATTCAATAATAAGAGAATGAAATCCGCTTGTTTTTTTTACACGTTGTGAAATATTAACTGCAATATCTCCGCAGCGTTCAAGTTGATTATTAATCATGAGTGAAGATATTACAAAACGTAAATCAACAGCTACAGGTTGAAATAACGCAAATATATTTTCACATTGAGTAGTTATCAAATTATCATATGCATCTATTTCGAGGTCTTTTGGTTTAACACCGCGGCAAAGTTCAACATCCCCTGTTTCCAACGCATTGAATACTCTTTCCGCCTGATCATCCACAAGAGATGCCATTTTAATCAAATTGGTTTTTAATCTTTCAATTTCTTGAGAATAATGTTCCTGCATTTTAATTTCCTTTTAATCCGCTGGAGACGGTTTTATGATTTGTCCATTTATGAAACAAGAGGATAAAATCTTTAAATACAAATCATCCAAATCGTCCTCTAACGTAATCCTCTGTCTGTTTTTTATCAGGTATTGTAAATATTTTTTGTGTTTCATTATATTCAATCAGATCTCCCACATAAAAAAATGCCGTATAGTCGCTAACCCGTGCCGCTTGCTGCATATTATGTGTTACAATGATAATTGTATAATTCTTTTTCAAATCAAAAATCAGATCTTCAATTTTTGTTGTTGAGATAGGATCAAGTGCACTTGCAGGTTCATCCATTAATAATACTTCAGGGTTCACTGCAAGTGCGCGGGCTATGCAAAGTCTTTGCTGTTGTCCTCCGGATAATTCCATACCGCCTTGATTAAGATGATCTTTAACTTCATCCCAAAGCGCAGCCTGTTTCAGGCATTTTTCCACAACCTGAGCCATATCTTTTTTTCTTCCGAAGCCGTTTAATTTTAATCCAGAGGCAACGTTATTAAAAACTGACATTGAAGGAAAAGGATTTGGTTTCTGAAATACCATTCCCATTTTTTTTCTTATTAAAACCGGATCAACATTTGTAATTTCTTTGCCATCCAATTCGATAGAACCTTTAATCGTTCCGCCGACTACTTCATGCATTCTATTAAGACACCGGACAAAAGTCGATTTGCCGCAACCCGAAGGTCCGATAATCGCAATTACCTTATTACGCGGAATATCAATCGAGATATTATTAAGCACCTTATTTTTTCCGTAATAAGCGTCAAGATTTTTAATTGAAAGTTTTATGTCCATATATTTCTATAATTTTAATTCATCTTATATTTTGATCGTGTAACTATTCTAAACAAAAGACTTAATATTGAAATTAGCATAATAAGCACCAATGCAGCCGTCCAAGCCTGCTGATTCCAATCTTCAAACGGAGATTTCGCATAATCATATATGTATACTGTAAGAGATGCAATTGGCTGTCCGATATTGGTTGACCAAAATCTGTTTCCTAATGCTGTAAATAATAAAGGTGCTGTTTCACCTGCTGCTCTGGATAAACCTAACAAAACACCTGTAGCAATTCCTTTCCATGCCGTTCGAAGAACAATATTGATTGTTGTTTTCCATTTAGGAATACCCAATGCCAGTCCCCCTTCCCTCAAAGTATGAGGAACAAGCTTTAGCATTTCTTCGGTTGTTCTGATAATTGTGGGAATCATAAGAATTCCAAGAGCGATCCCTCCGGCAAATGCTGAAAAATGTTTCATCGGTACAACGACCAATGTATAAGCCACAACTCCAACAACAATTGAAGGAATTCCGCTCAATACATCTGTCAGGAATCTTACAATATTTCCGAATTTATTTTTCCCAAATTCAGATAAGTAAATACCTGTCATAATTCCGACAGGTACGCCGATACTTCCGCCGATTCCGATTAGAATCAATGTACCGACAATTGCATTTGCCATTCCTCCGCCTAATTCACCTACTGGTTTAGGCATAGCAGTAAAAAAACTAAAGTTTAGATATGTAATTCCTTTTGAAATCGTATAATAGAAAATCAGCACAAGAGGGACTATAGCAACTAAAGCAGCTACAAATGTCAAAGACATCATAATAGCGCTGATAAATTTCTTTTTATATAAGAAAAATTTAGAATCCATCAAGCTGTTTTCCATTTTCTACCAATACTCCAAACTAAAAAATGAGCCAGAGCATTTATAATTATTGTTATTACAAAAAGTACTAATGCAAGCTGAATCAAAGAACTCAAATACATTTGTGAAGATGCCTCAGTAAATTCATTTGCTATGACACTAGCCATAGTATAAGAAGGTTCGAATAATGAAGGAGATATTAATGCCCGGTTGCCGATTACCATTGTTACAGCCATTGTTTCTCCAATTGCCCTACCAAGACCAAGCATAGTAGCTCCGAGAATTCCCGACTTAGCATCTGCCAATACAATTTTAGTCGACTGCCATTTGGTTGCACCGAGAGCTAAAGCAGCTTCGCGTTGTGATTGAGGAATTGATTTTAATACATCGCGTGTAATTGATGAAATGATCGGCAGCACCATTATGGTTAATATTAAAACAGCCGCAAGTAATCCAAATCCGTAAGGTGCGCCTTTAAATAATGGAAGATAACCAAAATGGTCTGATAGATACGGCTCAACCGTATTACGTAACCACGGTACTAAAACAAATATTCCCCATAAG
>Ga0182027_10003873_pt1 | contig 23456 bp, 18 predicted proteins | sample 712E1DmetaG_FD_121300 | JGI IMG/M metagenome (GOLD analysis project Ga0182027, IMG submission 121300) | Permafrost microbial communities from Stordalen Mire, Sweden - 712E1D metaG (Illumina Assembly) | ecosystem: Environmental > Terrestrial > Soil > Wetlands > Permafrost | place: Sweden... | reverse complement strand
GTTTCGAGGAGTTCCTCTACCACAATTTTGGTGTCGGCCTGGGTGAGTCCGGTCGACTTCGACACGCCGACAATGAGATCGTGCTTGGTTGCGTTGGACATGGATGCCTCCTCCAAAGTAAATCGGTACCATAAATATCAAATGATTGTCGACAAAAGTCAAGCAGAAATTGCGCAGTAGTGACGCGCAAGGGGGGCTTGCGGGGTTGCGAGCAGTCGAAACCGGTCTGGTCTGGCAAAATAGTCGCGTATTTTCGCAGGATCGGGACGCCCTGCGCTCCCCTTGTGACCCAGGCACCTCTCCAGGGACGCCGCAAACGCCGCTGTGCCGTGCTTCGCCTCGATGCGTTTGCGGTTCGCGGCCGCCATCCGGGGCGAAGAACGCAGAGCCCTGCGCCACGAAGTCGCCAGCGCCCGCGTCTGACAAGGAAACAGCTGTTTCCAGTGGGATATGAGCGCTGCGGACCTGCACACCGCTTCGAGAAGCGCGCACTGCGTGGCACTGTCGAGGCAGCCGAAATCAATGCCGGCGCCGCAGATGAATGCCGCATCGAACCGTTTGGAAAAGCAGACGAATCCGCCGCACTGCAGCCGCTTGCCGAAGCAGAGCCGCATGCGCTCATGGTAATGTTTCCTGAGGCCCTGAATATCCACCCATTCCTGCGGAACAAGAAACCGCTCGTACAGGCCGCTTGCATCGGGGATTTCGTCGGGCGCAGGGCCGGAAGGAATCCTGCCGAACACCGCCTTGTTGTGCAGCCACGGTTCATACAGAGCATAGCCGAACCCTTCGAGCACCGACGTCGAAATGCAGGCGTCGGCGGCTTGATACATCCGCGAATACGTCTCTGCCGAAACGGTTTTCCCTCGCCTCTTTGCCCCGAGGCCGCCAAACGATACCCGCAGGTTGTACCGCGAGCACACGTGCCGCAGACTTCGGCACAAGGCCCTGTCTGCGACAGACGTTCCGTCTTCGCCGAGAACAAGATTCGCGGAAAGAAAGAACTGTGCCAGTATGATTGCTTCAACCGGATTCTTTCTCGCAATGATCCGGCCCGGGCAAAACAGCACGGGCCCCCGATTCGTCCGCTTCCAGATCGCGCCGACACGGCCCGCAGGCGGCGCACCTGGCCGGGAGGCGGGCAAGGCCACCGGGTTGGGCACGAGGCATGCGTCAAGCCCGGCGTGCCGAAGAAGGTGAAGGGTGCGCGCCGAAACCGCGATATAGCCAAGGTTGGGCGAAACCGGGTATAGGGCGTCGAGTATGCGGACTCCGCGTCGCTCCAGAAAATGCGCCTGCGCCATCAGATCGCATCGACCCTCTTCGGCGAGATCGTGGACAACGGAGAAAAAGCGGATCGTATCGCTTCTGTCGGCCTGCCGCAGCACCATGAGCGCAAAGGCCTGCGACAGCGCGCCGTTCTTGCACAGCGTGAGATTGTGGCCCACGACGTAAACGGGGCGCGGGAGGTGAGGGTCCAAAGCGACCTTTTCGACCCGCGCGAGGAGCGCGCCGGCCGCAACGCGAAACGAAGAGGCCGAGCGAAACGTCCGGTACCCGCACGCGTTGACATTTACGACATCCATTCCCGGGATGCGGCGGCCGGCGCGGTCGCTGGCGCATACCACCGTGCAAACGCCCCTGTCGCCGGCGGCGGCGCGAAATGCCGCGGCATACTGTTCCATGACGGCGCTCACGCCGCCCGGACGATTATGGTAATGAATCTGGACAAGCGAGCCGATCATCCGGCCTGCTTCGCGGAGCGGGGGTGAAAACTCCTGTGTACTTCCTTGAGATATTCACGGTCCACATGGGTGTAGATTTCGGTGGTGACGATGTTGGCGTGACCGAGCATCTCCTGTACCGCGCGCAGGTCTGCGCCGCCTTCCAAAAGGTGTGTCGCGAACGAATGACGGAACGTGTGCGGCGACACATGCTTGGTGATTCCGGCCGCGCGCACATGCCGCTGAATAATCTTCCAGATCGCCATTCGCGAAAGCCCCTTGCCGCCCCTGCCGAGAAACACCGTGCTGTCGGAATGGGATTTGGAAAAACCCGGACGTTCCGTCTTGCAATAATCGTCGATCCACGACAGCGCCGCGTCGCCGATCGGCACGATTCGCTCCTTTGAGCCCTTTCCCACGATTCGCACCAGGCTTTCGTTTGCGAGGATCTGTTCGAGGGTGAAGGACGCGATTTCGGACACCCGCATCCCGGTTGCATACAGCGTCTCCAGCATGGCACGGTCGCGGATACCGCCGCGCTTGGCGCAATCGACGGCCGCAAGCACCCGCACAACTTCTTCTATGGTGAGCACCGCCGGAAGATACCGGCTCGCCTTGGGGCTTTCCAGCAGTTCGGTAGGGTCCGACTGCAGAATGCCCTCGGAAATGACAAATGCGAAAAATGCCCTCAGGGACGAAACCGTCCTTTGGATCGATGACGCGGCAAAGCCCACGTCGTGCAGGTCGCGGATGTAGCGGTGCAGCAGGTCGGGCTCGACGTCTTCGAGACGTTCGACGCCGTTTCGAGAGAGCCAGTCCGCCAACCGCTGGAGGTCGAATTGATAGGATGCGAGCGTGTTGTCACTGAGCGTCTTTTCGAGCTTGAGATAGGCGCAGAAGGACGTGAGATACGGAAGCGCATTCATGATCGGCTGTCTGTGGAGGTTCGGGTGATTCTCCACAGAATATAGTATTCTGCAGGTGCTCCGTTCGAAGCTAGCCCTCAAAGGCGGTGAGAGAACCGTCCAGGCTGTTCGTACCGGAATCGATGCACTCCATGTTGCCAGCCAAAGCCGCAAGAGGCAGAATCGCCGGTTGTTGTCTGCACCACGCGTCGCGGTCCCATTTCACGACCAAGTGAGATGCCGAGCCTACCGCTGTGTCAGTAATTAACGTTTGCCCCTGCGCTGATCTGATAATACGCTCCGGGCTTCGGCTCTTGTTCGTAAATCATCGCTGCTCCACTATTGATATTCCACACGGCATTTGGTCGATACGAGACGCTCGCGGCCAGATACGTCCTGTTGCGGCTGAACGCCGTGAAGCGGTCGTTCTTGAACGGATAGGCAACGCTCTGACTCACACTGCCGTTCACGGTATCGAGGACCGTCGGGTTGACATCGCCCACATTTGAACCGGGGGAGCCCGGCCCGGACGGATCCTTGCCCTTCCACAGTTGTTCGAGCGTCAGCTGCGCCGAAACGCCATTGGACAACTGTCCGTCGCAGACGGCTCGCACGACGCGGGCGTGCGGCCCATATTCGTTTCCGAGAAGCTGGCCGAACTGCACCGGATAGTTGCTTGTGGCGTTTGCAGACGTCGTGTAGGTCCAGGGTTCGGTCTGGAGAACTTCCAGTTTGACAAGCGATTCAAACCAGGGAAACGGACGGAAAAGCTTGATTCCCAGCAATCCGCTCCACTTGTTTCCCCAATCCTTGTTTCCCGACCGCGTGAGGTCCGTAACCGGGCCAAGCAGGTCCTTAACATCATCTATTCCCAGCTGACCGTAGACCGCGGCAATGGATTTGATTCGCACCTGACCGTCAAATGCCAGGAGCAAGTTGTCGGGATCGCCCAGATAATGTCCGGTGAAGTAATATGGAACAAACGGCAAAAAATACAGCGGCTCCACGCCCCGATTCATGGTGATTTCCTGATCGCTGAAGCCGATGCTTGCCCAATCGAACGGCTGATACGTCAAGCGCTTCGCGTAGACATACTTCTGTTCGGCGTAGGTGTCGGCTACCAGCTTTCCCATCACGAATTCGTAGTCGAGCTTGCCGATTTTCTTGTCTATCCGCACATTGAAAAACGGGCTGTATTGACCGGAAAAGAGAAATCCCATGCCCGGCGAATATCCCCATTCGAACGGCTGGTTGCCGACCGTGACATCGAGAAACGGGTTCGGAATCTTGAAGTAGGTGGTAAACTGGTCGAACCCCATAAAATGCCCCGGCGCTCCCCGCGCGGAGAGGATTGTTGTGTAATTTTGTCCAAGATGCGGATCGTCGGTTTTGACCCATTGAGCAACAGAGCTGTATTCCGTTGTGATGGTGCCGTCGAAGAAAACGGGGGCATTGAACACCAGCGCCCGCAGCCGTATTCCGTAATTCGTTTCGTTGCGCACCTCATTCTTATTCGACAATGAATCAACGGAAAAGGTGCTGTACCCCCTTTCGGAATAATTACTGTCCTGGACCTGAAACCCCGTGGCAAGATAGGGGTAGACCGAAAGACGGTTTGTCGAATCGCCTATGTGCAGCGTCGCCGCATGAACGCTGTCTTCGCGCTCAAACTCATTCAAATACCTTCGCACGAGAGCGGCATCGCGTACCACGTGATTTGCAAGCGCAAAGTCGAGGAGCCTGATAATCTGCTTTTCGGAAAGCGGCCGGACCGTGAGATCGACGCCGCCGGCAATCGAGGGTAGCGGCAACGCGTCAATCAGGTTATACACCGGATGTGATTCGGGGATGCTGAATGAATTGTCACCCTGCGCGAGGCACTGGCCGGCGCCAAAAAAGGAATACCAGGCGAGCAAAACCCCGCCCGCAGCTGACCGGAATCCCTGCTGGCGACAACCGGCTTTGCCAAGACGTGGAAACACCCAGGAAAACGCGCGAAAGAGAGTCAAAGAGGACCTTTCTCAACCTAACACCCGAGCTTTACTACACGCAGAACTCGACCTTGCTGATTCGCTTGTAGACAATATTGAATATAATTGGAAAAATGAACAGTGTCAGGCATGTTGCACTTATCAGTCCTCCAATGACTACTATGGCAAGCGGCTTTTGCGTTTCGGACCCGATTCCGGTCGAAATGGAGGAGAAGAATCACCACGGCATGCTGCCTTGAACAATGGTTGTCAATGGTGCCCGGGCCTGAGAAGGAGAACAATGTAAGAATTGGACCACGCCAATTACTTTATTTGCTGAATCTCTTTTACCTTGCCATTGAAGAATACAACAGGCCCGCCGCTTGCCCCGTCAATGGTGAGTGAAAAACCCTCGGGTTTGTTCGCCCAGGAAGAGAGCTTGCCGATGTATTGGCTCCCGTCGACACAGATTATACGGGAAACCTTCCCGTACGCTTCGGGGGGAAGCTTGCCGTTGTCGGGTGGGTACGACACTGTCTTACCATGTTGGGCATAGTAGTCCCATACCGCATTTGGACCACCAATTTGTCTAAAATGCAGCGTAACCTCGTCGCGCTTCATAGAGCGCTGGAGATTGTTCTTGTAGGTGACAGTGCCGCTTGCGGGAATCCCCGCCGGTGATAGAACAAAGGCGAATTCCGCTTCGGTGTTCAGGTAAGTCGCCGGGGTACTCTGTGCAATTGAGGTGATGATACCGCTGCTGTCGGTGGTGACTTTGAGTCCTTCAAACATTTCCTCGCCGGCAAAGACGAGCGCGGGGCCGAACGCCAAAATTGACATAACTTGCGCGATTTTCAGAAAATTTCCTGTTATCACCTGGACCTCCATTTTAGGGGCATGGGCCATCGCCTCGTTGAGAGTCCCCAATTTACAACGCAGCTCTCTCCAATTCTATTTGACGACCGGATGCCTGGACCGGTTACTATTTTTTTTGTCAATTTATCGCCTGATATCTTTGAATCCCAAAGTTTGCGCATTACAGGCGGCTCACTGGGGCGTACATCCGATTGTAATCGTGGTCCCCTAAGGTTCGCTTTCGCGTCTACTCCTGTAGTGCTGCATGCAGTCGTAGTCGTGGGCGGTTCTTCACTGAGCATTTGGGCCCGTGCCTGTGGCCGTGGTAGCGAGAAAAACACCCGCCTGTGTCGGGAGCCATCCATGCTTTAGACAGCAACCTTTTCGGGTACCGTTGGTCGAATATAGCGTAGAAGAAGCGCTTATCAATTAAGTAAGAATGAATGAACGGGGGCACGAAAGTTGCTCGACTTACAATCGGCGGTCTATTCCGGCAAATTTACCGAGGAGGTTGTTATGACTCTTTTAAGAACGAGCCTCAAGACCACGCTTATGGGAGCTTTTGTCTTTGTTGCACTTGGATATCAAACGGGGTTTTGTCAAAACAACGTGTGCGCCGTGCATGTGGACGCGAGCGGCGTCATGACATCCATGACCGTAACCAACCCGCTCACCTACCTGCAAATTGAAAAGGAATTCAACATCTTCGTTGACAACCAGGGCAATCCTACGAGAGGGACTGTCAAGTTCAAGAAGAGCACGTATTATGGCGAAGTCGAGCGCGAACTTAAGGTCCCGATGGAGCTGAATTTGATGTGGGCGCAGTTCGGAGGACCTCACGAGTTCTGGAGTAACGCGGAAAAAACCGGGAGGATCGTCGCTTATAATTCGATTGAAAAACTTCCGGGGGACATGTATGGCAAGAAAGTCCGTGTTCTTCTGAAAGACAGTTCATCGGCGCATATGACGGAATATTTTGGAGTGTTATCGGTGCCGGCGTCTCATCCCGAAAGCGTTCTGCTCAATACGGGAGCATCACAACCGCTGCAAATAGACAAAGTACTAATTGGTGAGGTTCAGCGGCTCAAGTGATTCTGCCTGTTGTTTGCCCCACGTGGCGAAGCTGGACTTCGCAAGGAACTGCTGTTTGCTTCCCTTTCGCTTCCAAGCACCATAACAGTCCTTGAAACTGGTCTGTCCTACTCCGCAAGATACGGATTGAGCCGGCGCTCCCTGCCGATGGTGGTCCTTCCGCCGTGACCGGGATACACAACGGTTTCGTCGGGGAGGGTCAGTAACTTTTCCTTGATGCAGCGCAAAAGAACATCGCCGTCGCTGCCGGGAAAATCGGAACGTCCTATGGAACCTGCAAAGAGGGAATCGCCGGAAATGCATGCGGTTTCGCCTCCGTCCCGGAACACGAAAGCAACGCCGCCGGGGCTGTGGCCCGGCATGGCAAGCACCTCAAAGGAATGGGCGCCGACGGAAAGCGGTCCTTCCGACAGCGTGCGCACCGGGCCTGTGTACGAGAACGCCCGGCCGATCATAAACGATCCGTTGAACTGCGGGTTGGCAAGCAGCGGCCTGTCGTCCGGATGCACCCAGACCTCGGCGCCGGGAGCAAACGCCTGGATTTCCGAAATGCCAAGCAGATGGTCGAAATGGCCGTGCGTGAGCAGAATCGCCGCGATCCCGAGCTTCTTCGATTTCAAAAACTCGGTGATTGCGTCGCAGCCGCTTGACGGATCGACGACCAGCGCGGGCTCCTGCCCCTTCGAAACGACATAGGTGTTTGTTTCAAGGGGCCCGGTAACAAACTTGGTGATGGAGATATTCATGGATGTGCGTAAAATAATTGGTGGCCGAAAAGAGTTGCAGATTCCAGGTTGCAGGTTCAATAATTGCTCAAGTCCGATGCGTAAACCCGTAACTTGGAACCTGCAACCATAGCCCACTTTTCAACCTTTCAACTTTAAAACTTTTCAACTTCTTCTACACCAGTCTCACAAACCTCGACGGCGCGCACGTCCTTGTCCTGCCGTACAGCATCTTACGCCGCACCGACACGAGATGCAGAACCCGCTTGGCTCTGGTGACGCCCACGTAAAACAGTCGTTTCTCCTCGCCCATTTCACCGTCATCGCCGCCGGAAATGCCCAGCAGGTCGGCAACCTTTTGCCGCCAGGAACCCCGGGCGGAATTAGCTTGCTTTTTAGGAAATACTCCTTCTTCGAGATCGCACAGAAACACCGTGTCGAATTCGCGGCCCTTGCTTCCGTGGACGGTAAGCATGTGCGGCAGCCGCTCGCAGCTTCCCAGCCCGGCCGCAAACATCGGACCTATTCTGTCCAGCGTCTGGTTGAGTCTGAACAGTATCGCGATGTCGGACATCGGCACACCGTCCTCGGAAACAAGCCGTCGTACGGCCGAGACCAGGTACCGGACCATGTCGTCATCGGAATCGAGAACCGTCTTGGTCACTGCCCGGCGTGCCGAGGAAGCAGCGTCTGCGGGGCGCCCGGCAACCAGGACCTTGCGAAAGATTCGGGGCTTGGCGCGGAAAATCCTGTTTGCCGCAGACAGAATCGCCGGCGTGCTGCGGTAGTTCGTTTGCAATTTGAGAATTTCCGCGCCGGGAAACCGGGCGCCGAAGTCAAGGACTGCGGCGCGGTCGGCCCCCTGGAATCCGTAAATCGCCTGATCGTCGTCGCCCACGGCAAACAGCGGCACGCCGGGGACAAGGAGCCGCTGAAGGATCTGCATCTGCGCCGGATTGGTGTCCTGGAATTCGTCAACCAGCACGGCGTGGAAATGCGACGCAAAGGTCCTCGCCGCCGAAGGATGGGCATCGAACAGCTCGATTGCTCCGGTGACGAAATCGGAAAAATCCCAGAGCCCGAGCTCCTTTTTCGCGCCGGAATACCTGCATTCGATATCGCGCAGAGCTGCCTCGGCGTTCGGTTCCGTGCTCGGATTCTTTCGGCTCAATACGGCGCGTCGCGATAGCATTGCGGAAAGCTCCAGCACACTGGCGCAAAGCGCCGTCCTCTCGTCGCGGGTGGAGGCCCGGGCGATCATCTGCAGGCGCAGGCGCTCGGATACCAGCCGGGGACGCCGCGGGTAGCCGAGCAGCGAGTACATCGGCGCCCCGCCGCCGGGGCTCAGAAGAAGGCGCAGGCAGAATGCGTGGAATGTGGTGACCAGGGGCAAGCCCGCGGCACCGCCCGTTTGCGGAAAAGCCGCAACCCGCTGGGCCATCTCGCGCGCCGCCGCGCGCGTAAAGGTGAGCGCCAGGATGTTTGGGCCCGGGCAGAACGTCCCGGCAAGATAGGCGATGCGCCTGGTAAGTACCGTTGTCTTGCCGCATCCGGCGCCGGCCAGGACAAGAACGGGCCGGTCGATACCTGCGGTGACGGCGCCCGCCTGCTCCCGATTGAGGCCCGCGACGATAGCTCCGATATCGCAATTTAGCATGGTATGGTTCGCCCGGGCCGGTGAAGCGGCTATGCCGCGCGCGGGGTTCTGATTAGAAAATAAATTGAGGAAAAACGCCGCGCCGCACGCGCGGGATTACGGCTGCATCGCGGCCTGCACACCGAGGTTCCACGAATAGTACGTGTAATCTTCGGCGATGCGTTCGTAGTCTTCTTCGACGACCGTCCGGTCGTTCGAAACCGCAATGATGTCCTTTCTGTCAAGAAAGGGCTGACGGTTGAAGGTAAACCTGTTGAGAAACGATCCATCGAGGGAAAACACCACGACCTCGGCGCAATCCAACAGGTCGACCCGCACAAACACCTCGAAGGTCTCGGTGACGTTGAGCACGCGGGCCGACAGCACCTCGTCGCCGCACCCGTAATAGTAGGTGGCAACGGTGCCCTTGCTCTCGTGTTCCAGAGACAGCGCATAGGGGCACGTGGCAGTGGGAAGCCGGTCGAGAGAATCCCGCATGTGTTTGATCGGGGCGGGCAGGGAAGACGAAATCTGTGAAAATTTCCGTTTGAGATCCCTGTTTGGTTCCCTGCTGAGGTAAACACGATATCCCTTGACGGTGAGGTCCCTGGCGGTCGCCTTGCGTTTTTTGCCCTTGTCGTCGCGGTACACGATGTCGGGCAGCATTTTCTTCTCATTCTCGTCCGGGCAATCGAGCACGAGCGGTTTGAAGGTAAACCGGCGCTGCGCGTTCACCAGGTCTTCGTGGGCCGGAGAAATTACTCGGGGAATGTACCGGTAGAACAGACGTTTCTTCACGTCGATCGTCCGTTTGGCGTAATCGATAAGGCCGTAGAAGATGTCGCCGTTCTTGTCGACGGCCGGAGTAAAAACGAACTGGCCGGGCCGCTTTACCGTGTAGTTGGTATTGTTCTTCTTGTCGTATTCGAGCACCGCATCCACGATCACCTGTTTGAGAAGCTCGTTGCTGTACAGCATATTTCCCGCCGCGTCGCACAAGTACAGCTTCTGATAGCTTTCCGGGTCCTGCGATCCCAAAACGGTGTGCACGCCGTAGTAGTACCACTTGCCGTCCATGGTATAGGTTCCAAGCGGGTTGATAAGGTGTTTCTGCACATCGATCTTCTGGTCGTGAAGGAGTCCGGGAAAAAAGGATTCGAATACGCCGTTTTTCTCGACGATAAGGGGCGAGGTGAACGAATAGAATCTGTCAAGAGACCACCACCGTTCGCCTCCGGAAAGCGAGGTGTATCCCACCAGGTTAGGCTGCAGGAACAACTTGGTTGCCATGTCGTCGGTGATGCAGTTGTTCGTTAAATTGAACAACTGCGCGCTCTCGATATCCTTGAATGTGGCAAATTGCGCGGGGTCCACCTTGATCAGCATTTTTTTGAACAGCTTCTTCTGGAATATCTCGATGCCGACACTTTTGTCCTGCGATCTCCTGTAGTACAGAAGCGTGGACTGGTCGAGCGGGTAGGCCAGTCGGATCCTGCGCGGATCATCTGCGGAAAGCCTTCTGTTATCCTTAAACAGGGATGCGGAGTCGAGAAGCGTGCCTGTTTGGCTGTACAGAGCATATCCGTTTTCCGAATAGAACAGCAGTGCTTTGCCCTCCATGATAACGGGGCCGGAAAGGATCTGGCGCAGGTCGTCGCCTTCAGGGCATCCGAACAGGGAATTCTGATCCGGGGTGAGGTACATCGTGAAACACAGCGTGTCGTTGGCATGCTGGGCGACTGCACGGGCCGCCGGCAGCAGCAGGCACACGCAGAGCAGAATTCGCAGCGATACGCTTTTTCTCATGGTGATAAACTCTCCCGGCCCGGCGCAACCGCACCGGGGATACCGACAGGGCAACGAACTTTAATTATACTCAAATGTCGACGGCCAGTGCACGGTTTTATTTCCTGGCCGGTGCCTGCGGCATTTGCAGCTTGCTAAATTCCTGCTCTCATAATAAAATTATGCATGCGGGCGTGGCATCGCGCCGGCATAAATGTTATTTTAGAAAGGTTATTCCCTACCATGACAAACGAGGATCCAATGTCGGAACCGTTCCAAAGAAAACCGCTGTCGAACTTTTTTATCAAACGGTCGCTGCAGCTGAGGCTTATCGCGAAGATCGTGGTGGCCGCCATCATATCAACAATCGTGTGCGTTGCCACGCTCCTGGCGACATACTTCGTAATCTATCAATCTGTTTCGTACTACGGGGTCACCCTCGACACCAAGACCCATTTCTCAACCATTTCCGAGCCGAAGAACATCATTTTCCTCATCCTCCCCAGCCTCGCTGTGAGCGTGGCCCTCAACATCCTGGTGGCGTTTTTTATCGGCCTGTACGCCTCGCGAAAATACGCGGTACCGATCTACAAATTGGAACAGTGGGCCCGCATGATCCGCCAGGGAAAGATCGCGGCGCAGATACGGTTTCGGGAACGCGAAGAGATGAAGGAGCTATCGGACGACTGCAACGAACTCACCAGCGACCTGCGCACCAAGTTCTGCGAAATCAAGAAACAAACAACGGCGCTCAGACAGAAGCTGGGGGATGCCGCGGAGGTCAGGAATCTGGAAACGGTTCTGGCGACGCTGGAGCTCGAAGGGGAAACCATCGAGATACACACCACCATGATCGAACGTCCCCCGAAGCACTCTTAAGCGCGCACGCTGCGCCGCCGTCTACAGCCCCGCCACGACATTTTCGATGTAGTCGGCAATGGCCGGCGCAGCCGTCAAGCCCGGCGATTCTATTCCCACCAAATCGACCAATCCGGGCAATCCCTTGTCGCCTTCATCCCGTATGACAAAGTCGCGGAAAGCAACACCTGCTTCCTGCGTCTTGGGCCTGATGCCGGACATGTCGGGTGAGAGGTCGTTGTATTCGAGGAAGGGCAGATACTGGTGTGCGGTCTCGAAGAACTCCTTCTGGTGCGCGGGGTCCACATCGTAGCCGAGCGTATCAACGTAAAAAGCGTTGGGGCCGAGTTTGAGGCTGCCGTCAAGCTTGAGAGGGCATGTGTGTCCACAATCCCCGTTGACGGGCTGTACAGGCCGAGCCGCGCCCGCACGGCGGGCTCCATACGCGCCACCTGTTCCTGCGAAAGAAGGTCGAGACCGGGGACGCCGTTCTTCTTTCCCTGATCCAGGAGCGCATGAAGTTTGCGGATTTCTTCCTCGCTGCTGGCGATGACGATCTTGCCCACCCGCCTGTGGGGTATGCCGTGCGCCGCGCACAGGTCGTACAGCATCCGGTTGCCCCGGACGCAAAGCCTTGCCTTGAGGGAATCGGCGGGATAGTAAAAGCCCCCGTGAATTACTTCGCTGTTTCTCGACGACGTTTCCCTGCCGAATCCGTCGTGCCGTTCCAGCAGGATGATATCGGAGGTGTCGGCGCTCAACCGGGCCGCAATAGCGAGCCCCACGACGCCTGCGCCGATGATTACTATGTGGGATTGTTCCATGAAAATTCCAAATTGCAAATTACAAAGTGCAGATTGCAAACTTGGCGATTCATATATCTATTTACGTCGCGCAGGTTTTCGAACTTTCTGCTTCATGTTTGAACTTTGGGCTTCCAACTCCAGCCGTTTAGTTTTCTTTTTTGCGCCCTTTGCGGTGAACTCTTTCGGCCAGCCTCCCTATGCGCCGCCGGCTTCCCGCCTGTTTCTTCCATAAATCCCGGCGAATTCCTTGACGGCAGCAAGCTTCTCCTTTGTGAAATCAGCCTTTGCGCACCGCCACTGCCAGTTGCCCTCGGCCCTGCCGGGCGTATTCATCCGTCCGCGGGACCCTATGCCCAGTACGTCCTGCATGGGCACAATGCACAGGCTCGCGGTTGTTGAGAAGGCAAGCCGGACCAGGTCGGCGGCCGCGGCAGTCGCCTGCATTCCCAGGTAGGCGTCCACTCTCCTGCGGTCGGTTCCCGCAAGCGTGTCGAGCCAGCCGGCAGTAGTGTTATTGTCGTGCGTGCCCGTGTAAACCACGCTGTCTACCGTGATATTATACGGCAGGTGTGGGTTCTCCGGATTTCCGTCGAAAGCGAACTGCAATACTTTCATGCCGGGGAGGCCGGCTTCGTCGCGCAGCTGCTCAACCTCATCCGTGATGACGCCAAGATCTTCTGCGATAAAGGGAAGCGAACCGACCGCCTGCCGGATTGCCGAAAAAAGATTCATGCCGGGTCCTGCCGCCCAGGTGCCCGTTTCGGCCGTGGTACTTGCGGCCGGTACTGCCCAGAACGATTCGAGCCCGCGAAAGTGGTCGAGCCGGAGAAGGTCGGCGAACGCCAGGGATTTCTTCACGCGCGCTATCCACCACGCATAGCCTTCCTTCCCCATGCTATCCCAATTGTAAACAGGATTTCCCCACAACTGACCCGTTTTACTGTAATAGTCCGGCGGCACCCCGGCAACCCGGAGCGGGAGGCGGCCCTCGTCGAATTCAAACAGTCCGGGATTGGCCCAGGCATCGACGCTGTCGAGTGCCACGTACATCGGAATGTCGCCGATCAGCCACACGCCTTGAGATTTCGCGTGCTGGCGCACAGCGGTCCACTGTTCCAAGAATTCGTACTGCAAGAATGCATGAAACAGGAGTTCCTGGCCGAACTGCCTGCCGAAATCATCAAGCGCGTCCTGCAGGCACATCCTGAGGGGCATTTCCCACGCGCTCCACGGACGGCCGCCCTGCTGCCGCTTGATGGCGCAGAAAAGCGTGTACTTGTCCAGCCAATACTGTTCCTCTTCGCAAAAGGCAAGAAGGTCGTCCTGGTCCCGGAACCTGCCGAACGCGACGCGGAACAGACGTTCCTTTTCCCGGGCCACCTGAGCAAACTCGACGCGGTCGTTCGGAAGCGCGGGGAACGTCAGCAGCTCACCTTTTGTCAATAGCCCGGCCTGATAGAGACGTTGCGGTGAGATAAGCAGCGGATTGCCAGCGAACGCGCAGTCGCAGTGGTACGGCGAACCGTGCTCGTCGCACGGCCCAAAAGGGAGGAATTGCCAGAACGACTGTTCGGCATCCTTGAGCATGGAAATCCATTCAAGCGCGGCGTCGCCCAGATCGCCGATGCCGAACGGGGATGGAAAACTGGTTGGATGGAGAAGGATGCCGCAGGAACGGTTCATAGGGTCTCTCCTTTGTGAAGAACCCCGCCCCAAGTGGCGGGGATTCTTCCTTGCCTAAAGAAAAGATACTTGTAATTCGCCCGCTAACCCCGCGCCAAGTCGCGGGGATTGCGCGGGCTGCGGCATTCAACAAAATAGTACATGACCGCGCGCGATCCTGTGCATTGGGGCCCGCGCGCCGCCTACGGCGGGAACCGCGCAAGAAAAGCTGGAGCATCCGCAACGAAAATTATATAATTGAAGTGTCGAAGGTTTGCAACCGATTTCGCGCACACGCCGGCAGGCGTCACGGGGAGGTCCTTCCGCCATGAAACGTTCTCTGTACCACGACGATGTCGTTTTTTTGTCGCCCGCCGCGGATTTTTCGTCCTACGTGAAATACGGGGCAACGGTTGTTGCTTCGGGGGGCATCCACTCTTCCGATTATATCAACAAGCTCAAGCAGCAGGGGCTGCATGTGGGCGGCACGGTCTGGTGCCTCACCGCCCCGGGCCACGACCTCCATGCAAATCCAGACCTTGCCGCCGCTACCGCGCGCGACATCACGGGCGAACCCATTGCAATCCCCTGGATAGCGCCGGACTCTCATTCGAACGCGCCGGCCGTTTTCGGGTGCGTCAACCATCCCGCGTTCCGCGCCTACATGCGCCGCAAGGTCTGCGACGCAATGGCCGGCGGCGCGGACGGACTCCATGTTGACGAACACCTGGGCAGCGCGGCCGCCGCGCTCAGCCTTGGCGGCTGTTTCTGCGATTTCTGCGTGGCCGGGTTTGCGGCATATTGTGCGCAGCGCCAAAACCAGGAGCTTCTGAGGACGGCAAAAGTTTCGTCGTTCGAGAACTTCAATTATCGCTCTTTTGTCAAGACCTACGCACCGACCCGCGACCAGTACATTTCCCTCAAGGGCGCCATTCCCCTGCACGCCGAATTCGTCGACTTCCAGCTCGGTTGCGCCGCAGACAATGTCGCGTCGCTCGGCAGGCTGGCGCAGGACGTTGCCGCCGGGCCGGTGAGCCTGAGCGCAAACGTGTGCCTGCCCGGCCTGGAACACACAGTTGTTGTTCCGCAGCTCACCTACTGCACCGGCGAAATCGACCACAACGCGGCACAGGGCGGGATGGGACTGGGCACGGCGGTGAGCGCTTACCGCATGGCCGAAACGCTGCGCATACCCATGGCCGCAACCGCCACGCCCAGGGATTGGGCATTTGTAAACAGCCAGAACGCGGAGCAGCTTGTGTGCCTCTGGATCGCACTCGCCTACGCCTGCGGCCAGCGATTCATGGCGCCAAACCGGATGCTCTGCGCCGCACCCAACGGTTCATCGCAGTGGTTTTGCGGTTCGGCGGCCACCTTTTCGCCGCTCTACTCGTTTGTGAAGAAGCACGGATTCCTTCTCAACGATTTTTCCGCCGCCGGGCCGCTCTCCCGCCCCGACGCCCTTCCCGTGTCCTTTGAAACAACAGACAAACGCAAGGCGCTCGGCGAAGCGCTGGCGGCGCGCCCTGCCACCCCGCTCGCCGCCGGTGACGGTGTACTGGTATTCCCGAGGGTGAAAGGTGACGGCACGGTGGCAATTCATGTGGTGAACTGCTCCTATAGCGTCAACTCAAAACGGATCGCGCCCCAGACAAATCTGGAGGTTCGGATTCCCAATTCGATATTCAACCGCAATTTCTCCGGGGGCACTGCCTATTCCTATGGGGCCGAACCATTCAAGCTTACCGTAGAGAACCAGGGAGACACGAGCGTGTTTGTGCTGCCCGAGCTGAAGCTGTGGAGTATCGTGACGTTTGAATATTGGGCATAGAATCGCGTCACCGAGGTGTTGTGCTACGGAACCGCGGTTGTGGCCGAGCAGACAAAGTAATCGCGTTTTTTTCCCCGCTCCGCATCACATTTTGCCATATATTGATGATAAAGGCGTGTCTCGGAAGGCCGGTTGCTCCATTTTGTCCAGTCCGAACAGAAACGGTCCATTCCGCGAGGAGGTCAGTCATGCCGCAGAGGTTGCCGCGTTCCGCCTATTCTCGGATTTTCGTTGCGTGGCTGTTCGGTGCCTTCATCGCTCAATCAGCCGCGGCGGCGGTATCCATCAGCGTCGACGCAAGGTCAGGCCGCCTTCCCATTTCGCCGTATATCTATGGACGCAACAACGATTTCTCCGACGATCCGGCAAATCCGACGAGCGCGAGCGACATTGCCCTCTACAAGGCGGTGGGCCTGCGCATGAGCCGCGACAACGGCGGCAACAACAGCACCAAGTACAACTGGCGAAGAAAGCTCTCGTCTCATCCGGATTGGTACAATAACGTCTACGCGCACGACTGGGGCTTTACGTCGCAGGACGTCCAAAAACGTATGCCGGGCGTCAATCTCCTGTGGGCGCTGCAGCTCCTGGGCAAGGCGGCCCGCACCGACAGCGCAAACTTCGACTGCTGGGATTACAATCAGTGCCAGTGGACCACGGATGTATCAAAAAACTGGGCCGGGGGCGGTGACATAACCAAATATCTCATGGACTGGCCCGCCGATTCAACGGTCGGCATCTTTGCAAATTTCTTTTCGCCCGTATCAACCGGAGGCCTGGGACTCGACAGCACGCTGCTTCGCTATTGGAATATGGACAACGAGCCCGAAGTCTGGAACTCGACCCACGACGACGTCGTGACAACGCCTCTTTCGGCCGAAGCATATCTGGCAAAGTACTTTGCCGTTGCAAAGGCCGCGCGCGCGAAATTCCCCGGCGTCAAACTCGTCGGCCCGGTCTTTACAAATGAATGGCAATGGTATGCCTGGAACAACACCACGATTTCCGGCACCGACGGGACCGCAACCCGCAACTTCTGCTGGCTTGAATACTTTATCAAACGTGTCGCGGAGGAACAGACTGCCTCGGGCGTTCGGCTGCTCGACGTGCTTGATTTTCACTTCTACCCGGGTACCAGCAACGATCACGACATCACGCAACTTCACCGCGTCTGGTTCGACACATCCTACAGCTATCCCGGTGCAAACGGCGTCAAGAACGTGAGCGGATCGTGGGACGACAACCAGACAAGAGAATACGTGATGGAGCGAAGCCGGCGGTGGCTCGCAAAGTATATGGGGGCAAACAACAACGTGGGGTTTTCGGTGTCCGAGCACGGATCGCTCACGGGAAGCGCAAACGCGATAGCCCTGTGGTATGCCTCGGTTCTGGGCACCTTTGCCGATCAGGGCGCAACCATCTTTACGCCCTGGGACTGGTATCCGGGCCAGTGGGAGATTTTGCACCTTTTCAGCAATTATGCGAAAAGTATCCGCGTTCTTTCCACATCGGGCCTGGATTCCATGGTGTCGGCATATTCGTCCGTAAACGCCACGGGCGATTCGCTCACGATCATGCTTGTCAACCGATTCGCGTCCGCGGATCAGCAGGTGCAGGTGTCGCTCTCCGGGTTTACGCCGCAAGACGGCACCGATTCGGTGCTCGAAATTTCGGGTTTGCCTGCCACGGAGACCTTTACCGGAGCGTCAAGCGCCCTCAAACATAAGTCCGCCGCAATCACCGGCGCCTCGCTGGCGCTGGACCTGCCGGCGTTTTCCATCACCGCGGTGCTGCTCAAGGGGACTTCGGCGGCTGCGGCAAATAATTTTGCAAACACACTTTCACGGCAGGCGCGCGGTGCGGGAACTATCCGGTGCACCGACCTGCACGGACGAACCCTTCTCACGGCGAAAGCCGATATTTCGCCGCGCGAGTTGAGGCAACAGTTGAAAAGGATCGGAGCCGGGTGCGTGATTGTGAGCGAGGGAGCGGCCGGGGCGCGGAAGATTGTGACAACGGAGTTCTAACCGAAATCTGCGCCGGACGCCTCGCGATGCGGCTTGCCAAAGGGGATGAGCTTCCTGCGCCGCCCCCCAACCTTTCAACATCTCAAATTTTCAACTCCTAAACTTTTCTTCTACCCCACCTTGTGCACCATGATTGCCGTTGCCTTTGCACCGATGTCGGCCAGCCCCGAAATCATGATCACGAAATCGCCCTCTTTCGCAAGATGATGTTCCTTGATGATGCGCTCGCCATAGATAAGGTAGTCGTGGGTAGTCATCGCTTTCTTGACAAGGCGCGGGTACACGCCCCAGAACAGCTGCATGCGGCGCGCAACCGTTTGCGACTGCGTGAGCGCCATGATGGGCGCCGCCGGCCTGTCGGACGATACGATCCGGGCGGTGTACCCCGACACGGTTAACACGAAAATGCTGTGGACCATGAGGTCGCGCGACAATTGCGCCGTTGCCTCGCCGATCGCACCAAGCAAACCGTTGGCGCAGTCGCGATGATTCTTGCCGAACCCGCCGCCCTGGGAAAAGAACTGGTACGCCTCCGTCTCGCGCAAAATGGAATCCATGGTTTCGAATGTTTCGAGAGGATATTTGCCCACCGCGGTCTCGCCGGACAGCATGACCGCATCCGCGCACGCGAGGCATGCGCCCGCGACATCCGTTACTTCGGCTCGCGTGGGACGCGAATGCTCGATCATACTTTCGAGCATCTGCGTGGCCACAATCACGGGTTTGTTCATGGCATTTGCGATCTGGATGAGCTTGTTCTGGATGATAGGTACTTTCTTTGCGGGAAGTTCCACGCCCAAATCCCCGCGCGCCACCATGATGCCGTCGGCAAGCCCCATGATGGCATGGATGTTTTCGAGCGCCTCGGGCATTTCTATCTTCGCAATAACAGGAATTTCGGACCCGTTCCTGGCGAGCCAGCTTTTGAGATTCGTAATATCACCGGCCCTTCGCACAAAGGATAATGCGACGTAGTCGACCTCGGCCTTGATGCAATACAGCACGTCGTCTTTGTCCTTGGCCGTGAGCGCGGCCACGCCGAGCTTGGTGTTGGGCAGGTTCATGCCTTTGTGGTCCTTGAGGATGCCGCCGTGAATCACCTTCGCCTCGACTTTGTCCTTGTTTTTTCTGATCACCTTGAGTTCGAGATTTCCGTCGTCGAGCAAGATCGAATGGCCCGGCACCACTTCGTGAACAAGGTTCTTGTATTGCGATGGAATAAGTGATTCGCTTCCGATCACCGGTTTTGTCGTAATGAACACCGTTGTATTCTCTTTGAGCACTATTGACCCGTTGGCGAATTCGCCCACCCGAATCTTGGGGCCGCACAGGTCGCCGAGAATCGCAACGTTCTTTTTCAACTGGCCGGCGATCTTCCTGATGAGACGGATCGTTTTGACATGGTCCTCGGCCGTGCCGTGCGAAAAATTGATACGCGCGACATCGAGCCCCCCGGAAACAAGGGCGCGGAGTTGTGCGGGCGACGAGCACGACGGGCCGATGGTGGCAACGATCTTTGTGCGGCGATTGTGCAGGTATTTGTGGTGCAAGTCAATGTCAAAGGCGGATGAGGGATCGGGTTTGGGGGAATGGGTTGTCATGTGGAACTCCTGTGGGGTTGGTTTGGAGGCAATTGATAATCTATCATTGGGGGGGAGGGGTTTGCAATTAGAAAAACCAGAGGATCTCATTAACTCTTCAACGACGCAGCCTTTCACCTCATCGACTATGATTAGCGACTGCTCGACCGTCCCCTTGTTCTTCCCGCCCATATGTGGGAGGTTTGCGTTCCAGTATACTTTGATTTCTATTTTGACCCTTACGTTTCTTACGGCTATACAGGTCTTCTGACTCCGCTTGCTCCTCCTTTGCCAAAGCACTCGCTCACGGACAGACTTGAATTTGTTCAGTTCCCCTTGCCCTATGTTCGCTACGCGCTTATGCAAAATGAAGATACAGTTGGCGGAACCGTTCGTCTGAAGGGGTTGTCCCTGGCCCTGGAAGGCGGCGTTCAAGGAGTAGACTATTCCCGGATGACCGGATTCGCGGTTAACAGTTCTCTCGGGATACAAATCAAGGCAGCATTCGGAAAGCGCTTGTGGCTGCAAGGGGTACTATTTGCTTATGCGGAAAACGTCAGATATGTATCATTCTCCGTTGCACCGGATGTGGGGTTTCAGCTCACGAACAAGATCGCTTTGATGCTTGGATACAAGCCGAGTTTGGAAATCCGTCCTGCTGTTCTCTACAGACATTCGCTCGGTGGTTATGTGTATATCAATCCGAACCCCTATGTCGGAATTTCTACAGGGTTATACACTTTCAATAGCGGCTCATATTGGCAACTAGAACCGAGTGTGGCATTCTGGTTTCAGTGGTAGGACGTGAGATCCTGAGCGGAAGCATGGACGCGCAAATCAAGGCGCACACATTTATCCAATTCGGCGGTTGTCGCTGCCCCTGCATTTCCAAAAAATCACGATTTCCTCTCAAATCCTCTACGCGATCGTGCCGTATATGGTTGCTGCAATGGTGTCGAAATTGGCGTCATCGCCGATACTCACTGCGATGACGTTCAACTCGGGCCTCCGCGGGCGAAGACCGGCGAACTCCACTTCCGCAATTCCTCCGGGCGGCAAAGTGCCGGAACGGGAGTCGATGGTGTAAATTCCGAGCGGGAAACTGTGCCGCACCTGGATGTTGTAGCTCTTCCCCGGCGCGCCCTTCAGCCCGAAGATGATGTTGACAATTGGGTAGCCCGGAACGGTGACATTCCAGACAAACGGATTGCCCTGCCCGCCGATGGCGGATTGAGAAGTCGAACTGAATAGATACGACACCTCGACCGTCAACGGATTGGTTATCGGAACCGCCTTGCGCAAAGCCTTGCTTACGACAGTCTTCTTCGTTATTTTTGCGGTTGTCGTGCGTCGTGCGGACTTGCCCGGCATGAGAACCTCCTTGGTTGGATGATTGTGAAGCAAGGCGGAGAACGATCAGGGAAATATCGATTCTTGAGTTGCGTAAGTAAAATAGGAAAGCTCTGGGCTACGTGTCAAAACAAAAACATCCAGATCTTTAGCGGACGATGTGGGCGTTCCCCTCACTGCGCTCGGGCTGGCCCTCCGCCGATATAATGACCACTCCGCGCGGGTGCCCCCCAACCGCAGATTGACTCTTGCAACAGAACTCTCCAGGGGTGCACCCAGGAGGGAGTAGCGGAAGACCGGCGGAACGCCGGGCTGAAGCGAGGGGGAAACCTCCCCCACAAAGACATTTTGCTCAATCCATTCTAAATCCCAAAGTAATCATTCTGCCTCGTCGCGCTCACCACGCCTTTCCACAGCGCGCCGTCCAGGTCTATCTTGAGCCTGTCCTTGGTGGCCAGGTCGATGGGCACGTGCGTGAAGTAATTGTTCCAATGGCCGAGGACTATCTTCGTTTTCCCCGCCATTGCGGCGTGGACCGCATTCTCCGCGAGCAGGTAACAGAAAATCGCGTCCGACGAAATCGCGGAGACGCTGCGAATGTGGTAGCTGGGATCGAGGTACTTTATCGAAACGTCGCGTCCCCGCCCCTCGAAATGCCGGGTGATTTTGTCCTTGAGAAAGACGCCGATGTCGCTCTTGAGCACATTTCCCGAGGCGTCTTTCTTTACTTCCGCGCCTGTGAACAGCGATTGGCCCGCTCCTTCGGCGGTTACGATAACGGCGTGGCGCGCGCGATCGAGCCGCCGCGCAAGCGCCGCCAGCAGCCCGTGCTCCCCTTCCAACGTAAAATCGATCTCCGGCACAAGGCAGAAATCGACCACCGAATTCGCCAGCGTGGCGGATGCCGCGATAAACCCGGAATCGCGGCCCATCAGCTTTACAATAGCGATTCCGTTGTCCGCGCCTTCGGCCTCGTTGTGCGCCGAAGTGATGATGTCGGCCGCCGTGTGCACCGATGTTTCGAACCCGAACGTCTTTTCCACGAATCGCAGGTCGTTGTCGATGGTCTTGGGAATGCCGATCACGCCGATGGGCCGCTTGCGTTTCGCTATTTCGTCGGCAATGGCCCCGGCGCCCCGCAGCGTGCCGTCCCCGCCGATGCAGAACAGTATGTTGATCCACATCCGTTCCAGAGTGTCGACCATGGCTACGGGATCCTGGTTGCCACGCGAAGAGCCGAGCATGGTTCCTCCCGACTTGTGGATTTCGTCAACAAGCATCGGCGTAAGTTCGTGCGGCGTGTGGCGGTATTTTGGCACCAACCCCTGATATCCGTACCGGAATCCCGCGATGTTCTTGATTCCGTACTCGTGATACAGCACGTTCACAAGCCCTTTGATGACGTTGTTGAGACCCGGGCACAGGCCGCCGCAGGTGACGATGCCGGCGCGGCTGGCTGCAGGATCGTGGTAGATCTTTTCACGCGGCCCTGCCTTTTGAAACGCCGGGAAGGTCCGGGCATTTTTCATGAGCGCGGCGATATTTTTCACCTGGCTGGCAAAGGTGATCTGCTCATCGTCGTCGATAAATTCCCTGCCGTGCACCGGAGAATCGATTCTCCGTTCACCAAGCGACGGAACGGCAAAATCAAAATTGTCGGGGTTTTTCAACACGTCTTCGTAGATCATGGATTTTCTCCTTGGATCATTTTGCCCGGCTTTCTCACCATACGGCAAAACTGCTTGCCCGCAAAACCATTCATATGATACAATTAAGCATTGAGCAATTTCGACACCATCTTTTTCGATGCGGACGCTCTCGGATGTACTTGTCAAAAACTATCGCCGTGGTAATCCCGGCCTACAACGAGGAATCGCAGATCGGCAAGACGCTGGCAACCATGCCGAGCTTTGTGGACTATGTCGCTGTGGTAAACGATGGCTCCACCGATTCGACTGCGAATGTTGTGACAAGAATGGGAGCCACGGCCTGCGACTGCCGGGAAACCATTGCAAGCAATTTGCCGCCAGGAGATGGACATCCCCGCATCTTTCTTATACATCACGGCAAAAACAGGGGATGCGGAGCCGCCATGGTTTCCGGATACCGATGGTGCCTTGCAAATTCAGTCGACATAGCTGTTTCAATGGACGGCGATGGTCAGATGGACCCGGCGAACCTTCAGGCCATCATTTCACCCGTCGCAATAGGGGAAACCGATTGCTGCAAGGGGAACCGACTTTTTTCCGGCGAGGCATGGAGGATTATCCCACGCGTGAGGTATCTTGGCAACAGCGTTCTTTCCCTCTTGACAAAGATCGCCAGCGGATACTGGAACGTTGCAGATTCGCAATGCGGCTACCGTGCCATTTCGCGGTCGGCCCTCGAAAAACTCCCCCTCGACAAGCTCTACCCGCGATTCGGCTATCCCAACCATGTTCTGGTAATGCTCAACATATTTAATCTGAGGGTGCTTGACGTTCCAGTTCGTCCCGTATATAACCAGGGAGAAAAATCGAAAATCAGGTTGTACAGGGTGATCCCGGCGATCTCCATTCTTCTCTTTAAGCAATTCCTCTGGCGAATAAAGGAAAAGTACATTATTCGCGATTTCCATCCGCTTGTCTTTCACTACCTGCTGTCCGCACTT
>Ga0182027_10003872_pt1 | contig 23467 bp, 24 predicted proteins | sample 712E1DmetaG_FD_121300 | JGI IMG/M metagenome (GOLD analysis project Ga0182027, IMG submission 121300) | Permafrost microbial communities from Stordalen Mire, Sweden - 712E1D metaG (Illumina Assembly) | ecosystem: Environmental > Terrestrial > Soil > Wetlands > Permafrost | place: Sweden... | reverse complement strand
CAGCATGCCTTCGAGCAGGGCGTGCGGGTCGCCCTCGATCAGCGAGCGGTTCATGAAGGCGCCGGGGTCGCCCTCGTCGGCGTTGCAGATGAGGTTGCGCGCGTCGTCGTCGATCTCGCGGCACTTCGACCACTTCAGCCAGGTGGGAAAGCCGGCGCCGCCGCGCCCGCGCAGGCCCGAGGCTTTGACCGTCTCGACGACGTCGCTCCAGGGCTGCCCGAGGCAGGACTCGAAGGCCCGGTAGCCGCCCCGGGCGAGGTAGTGGTCGAGCTGCTCGGGGTCGATGACGCCGCAGTTGCGCAGCACGATGCGCACCTGGTCCTTGAGCATCGCGTGATCGGCGAAACGGGGCAGGCCGGCAAAGCCGTCGTCGGCGGCGGCCGCCTGGCCATTGCCCTCGGCGGCGTGGCCGTTGCCGCCGGCGGAGTGGCCGTGGGCGGCGGCGGAGTGGCCGGCGCCGAGATGGCCGTTGCCGTCGGGCTCGTCGAAGCGCCCCAGAAGATGGCGCTTGGGCAGCTCGCCGGCCAGCAGGGCGTCGAGCGTCTTGACGGCCAGCTCGGCGGTCATGTTCGAGTAGCTCAGGCGCGTCCTGCCGGGAAGCTGAACGTCGAGGAGGGGCTCCAGGTAGCAGGGACCGATGCAGCCGACCGAGACGATCTCGGCGTCGATGCCGCGCTCGTCGAGGTGGGCGCGCACCGCCGAGTACACTTCGCCGGCCCCGGCGGCCAAGCCGCACGACCCCATGCCGATGTAGACGACCGGGCGAGGGCTCGCCAGCAGCGCCGCCCAGCGCGCCGCGGCTCGGCGGCGGCGGCGCTCAAGCGTGGTCGTGCTCATCCAGCAACCCTTGCAACCGCAGCACGCTCATCTGCCCGTAGATCGCCTCGTCCACCGTCACCACGGGAGCGAGGGCGCAGCACCCCAGGCAGACGACGCGCTCGAGGTCGTACTCGCCGTCGGGCGTCGTCTGCCCGGCGCTCACCTGCAGCCGGCGCTCGAGGGTCTCGAGCATCTGAACGCCGCCCTTGACGTGGCAGGCGGTGCCCAGGCAGACGCGCAGCCGGTGGCGCCCGGGCGGACTGAAGCGGAACTGGGCGTAGAAGGTGGCGACGCCGAAGACGTCGCTCTCGGAGAGCTTGAGCCAGCGAGCGACGCGGCGCACAGCGTCGGGCGACAGGTAGCCGAAGGCCTCCTGGGTGCGCTGCAGCACGGGCACGAGATCGGCCGGCACGCCGGCGAACTCGCGCATGATAGCCGGCCAGGGATCGGCCGTCGTGGCACGCGCGGCGGCGACGGTGGGACCCGAAGGAGAGCGAGCCGCAGCCACGGCAGCCCCCCTGCCTCAGCCGAGCTCGGCGAACGCGAACAGTCGCAAGGCCATCTCCGGAAGCTCCTTTGTCGCCTCTGAGCCTCGAAACAAACGAGAGAACGTGCCTGGGTCTGATTCCGCTCGATGATACCACAGGCCGGAGCGCCGTCCTCGGGCACACAAAGCGCGATTCTCAGGACCGCCACAGCGTTTCTTCACGCGCCCTTCATGTTCGCGGGCCATCTACGAGGGAGTCGGCAAGACCAAAACGACGAGTCGCGCGGGGCGCAGCCGAAGCCCGCGCAGGGGAGGTCTTCAGACCTTGAGCGACGAGTGGCACAGCGGCACGATCGAGATCGCCGACCGGCTCGGCGAGCGGCGGGCGCGCGAGCGCTCACGCGCTCGCGCCCTGCCCAAGCCGAACAAGGTCTGGGCGAGCCTCTTTCGCACCCTCGCGTGGTGCGGAGCGATCGTCACCGTGGCCCTCGTCGCGCCCACCATCACGCTGCACGGCCTGATCGCGCCGGGCGGCCTGGCGACCGCCGTCGGCCGCCTGACCGGCATGGTCGGCACCTACCTACTGCTGGTCACGGTGCTGCTCGTCGGCCGCATCCCGGCGGTCGAACGGGCCGTCGGCCAGGACAGGCTGGTGGTCTGGCACCGCCGTCTCGGGCCCTGGGTCATCGGCTTGCTGGCCACCCACGCGCTGTTCATCACCCTGGGCTACGCCCAGGGCGTGCGCACCGGCCTGGCCCACGAGCTCGCCGTGCTGGTCACGCACTTCCCGGGCATGCTCGGCGCGATCGCCGGCCTGGGCCTGATCGTGCTGGCCGGCGTCACCTCGTACGGCAACGTGCGCCGGCACCTGCGCCCCGAGACCTGGTGGACCGTCCACCTGTACACCTATCTGGCGGCGGCCATCGCCTTCTCACACCAGCTCGCCACCGGCGCGCCGTTCCTCGGCCACCCCCTGGCGCGCGCCTACTGGATCGGCCTCTGGCTGCTCACCGCCGGCGTCGTGCTGTCGTATCGGGTGGGCCTGCCGCTGGTGCGCAGCCTCGGTCACCGGCTCAAGGTGACCCGCGTCGAGTCAGAAGCGCCCGGCGTCGTGTCGGTGGTCGTGCGCGGCCGCCGTCTCGACCGGCTGCCGGTCACCGGCGGGCAGTTCCTCAACTTCCGCTTCCTCGCGCGCGGCCTGTGGTGGCGCGCACACCCCTACTCGCTCTCGGCGCTGCCCGGCGGCAACGAGATGCGGATCACGGCGAAGGCCAGCGGCGAGCACAGCTCGGCGCTGGCCGGGCTCCGGCCGGGCACGGCGGTGGCGATCGAAGGCCCCTACGGCGCCTTCACCCGCCATGCCCGCCGGTCCGACCGGGTGCTGCTGGTCGCCGCGGGCGTCGGCGTGACGCCGGTGCGGGCGCTGCTCGAAGACCTGCCGCGGCGCGTCGACGTGGTCGTGATCGTGCGCGCCTCGAGCGCCCGCGACCTCATCTTGCGCGACGAGGTCAGGCGGCTCGTGGGCGAGCGCGGCGGGCGGCTCTACGAAGTCGTGGGCTCGCGCACCCAGCGGCCGCTCGACGCTTACAACCTGCGCCGCCTCGTGCCCGACATCGCCGCCCGCGACCTTTACGTCTGCGGCCCGGGCGGGTTCATGAAGCAGCTCATCGGTCAGGCGCGCGCCCTCGGCGTGCCCGACGGCCGCATCCATCACGAAGACTTCGCGTTCTAGAAGGAAGGGACCATCATGAAGCGCTCGGCAGCAGTTCCGGCGGCGGCCATCGTCGCCACCGCCGTGGGGCTCGGCGTCGTGCTCGGTTACCACCCCAGCGGCGGCGCCGCATCGAGCCTGCCGGCCAGTGTAAAGGTCGGCGCCAGCGCCGGCGTGGGCGCCGGCACGAGCGCCGTGGGCACCGATCAGGCCCTGGCCGGCGGCCTCGGCGACATCCAGGTCCGCGTGAGCGCCCAGAACGGCAAGATCACGAGCGTCGGCCTGGCGAAGCTCAACGTGCACGGACCGCAGTCGGCGCAGATCACCGGCAGCGTCGTCCCGCAACTCATCCAGGAGACGCTGGCGGCCAACGGCGGCCCCATCCAGGCGGTCTCCGGCGCCACCTACACGAGCCAGGCCTACGCCACCTCGCTGCAGGCCGCCCTCGACAAGATCGCCGCGACAGGAGGAACCAATGCAGCTCTCGGAACCGGTAATGGGAACGGTGGCGTCGTTGGCAATCCGGGAGGCGACGGCGGCAACGACGACTGAGACCGGCGAGGCCGCGGCGCGGGCGATCGCCGTGCTGCACCACGTCGACCGGGTCTTCAGCACCTGGGACCCCGACAGCCCGGTGAGCCGCCTGCGGCGCGGCGAGATAGAGCTCGACGCCGCGCCGCCCGAAGTGGCCTGGGTGCTCGAGCTGTGCCGCGGGGCGCGGGCCGCGTCGGGCGGCTGGTTCGACCCGTGGGCCCTGCCCGGCGGCGTCGACCCCACCGGCCTGGTCAAAGGCTGGGCCGCCGAGCTGGCTCTCGCCGAGCTGCGCCGGGCCGGCGCCGCGGCCGCCATGGTCGACGCCGGCGGCGACATCGCGGTGTTCGGCGAACCCGAGCCCGGACAGCCGTGGCGCATCGGCCTCCGCCATCCGCTGGCCGCCGACCGGCTGCTCACGGTGGTGACCCTGGGCGGCCACGACCGCGCGGTGGCCACGTCGGGCGACTACGAGCGTGGGCCGCACATCCTCGACCCCAGCGCCGGCGCACCCGCCCAGACCCTGCTGGCGGCCACCGTAGTGGGCCCCGACCTGGCTTTCGTCGACGCCCTGGCGACCGGCCTGCTGGCCTCCGGCGGCAAGGCCCTGGCGCGCATCGCCGGACTGCGCGGCTACAGCGCGCTGATCGTCGAGCGCGACGGCACGGTGCGCACGACGCTCGGATTCCCGGCGGCCGACGCCGTGCCGGCCCGGGCGGCCTGACTGCAGAACGGGCTCGCCGACGCCGATGAAGTCCTCACGTGGACACGATCGGCGACAGCAGCGAGCGCCCCGCGAGGCGACCCGACCTCGACGCCTGGGCCGACGCCCTGCGGGCGGCCGAGGGCAGGCGCACCCTCTTGGGCGGCGCCGGCGGCGACCGCTCGACGGGGCTGTGGGCCACCACGATCCAGTGGCTGGTCGCGGCCGCCGTGGTGGTCGCCCTGGCGTGGCTCACCTTCACGCGCGACGGTTGGATCCCCATCCTCTCGGGCGCCGATCTGGGCGTGCACGAGTTCGGTCATCTGGTGTTCTTCTGGTCGCCGCAGATCTGGGAGCAGTTCGCCGGCTCGTTCATGCAGGTCGCCCTGCCGCTGTGTGCCGCCGCCTACTTCCTGCGCCGCCACGACCGGCTGGCGACGATCGTCGCCCTCGCCTGGGCGGCCGAGTCGCTGAACAACGTCTCGGTCTACGTCTACGACGCCACCCGCATGGTCCTGCCGCTGTTCAACGACGACGGCTCGGGTTCGGGACACGACTGGCACAACATCCTCGGCGAGCTCGGGCTGCTCGGCTGGACCGACCCGATCGCTTATCTGGTGCGCGGCCTGTCGGTGGCGCTGTTCCTCGTCGCGCTGGCGCTCGCCGTGCGCGGGTTCGTGAGCGCGCGGCGGGACTGAGAAGCGAAGGACTGAGATGCGAAGGCGGCGGGGCGCGGCTTTCAGCCGCGCCCCGCCGCCCCGCAACCGGTCCGCGCCCAGAGGCCAAGCGCGGAGCCGATCTCCTGGGCGACGCTCGCGCCCTCTACGGCATCCCCTACGCCGCCCGCGACTGCTCGTCGCTGCGATCGGCGACCGTCGCACCGCGAGAGATCGTGCCTGGGCTCGTCGCGAGGATCTCGTGAGAGCCGACGGCCTCCTGCTCGGCGGCCCGGATACCGTAGGCGGTCAGGCCGTAGATCACCAGCACGTCGACCGCCACGATCATCAGCGACCACAGCGGGTACGCCTGGGCGAACATGAGCTGTGCCACCGCGTTCAGGCCGGCGACGCCGATCCCCAGCCAGCGGGCCCAGCCGCGGCCGCTGGCCACGGCAAACCCCACCACCACGGCGGCGACGCCGAGACCGAAGATGATCCAGCCCCAGGTCTTCAGGTCGCTGAAGACGTAGACCGCGCTGGACGAGAAGAACCGCGACCGGTACACGGCAACGAGGCCGTCGATGATGGCGAAGACGCCACCGATGAGCAGCACCGCTACCGAGAAGGCGATCCAGCCTTCCCCTCTGCCTGTACGTGCTTCCATACGTCACTCCTTGGCTCGCACGTGATGAGTTCGATGGGGGACATAGTGCCCCAAAACACACAGAACAAACGGGTTGAGGCGGGACTGATGCCCGCCGGCAGGAGCGAGAGCGCACGAGGAACTTCCTCACCCGGCGCGACTGCGCAACTGGGGGAACCCTGACTTATGATGAGCCGACCGTCATCGGCAGAGGAGCGTGGGTTGGAACGCAAGGTGCGCGGCACCCAGAACATCAGCAGGATGTGCCTCGTCTGCGGGGCCGAGAACCCCGCCGGTCTGCACGGCCGCTTCTACGAGCTCGAAAGTGGCGAGCTGCTCGGCGTCTTTGCGCCGGGCGAACAGCATCAGAGCTACCCCGGTCGCCTGCACGGCGGCATCTCGGCGGCGGTCCTCGACGAGACCATCGGCCGGGCGATCACGATCGCCCACCCCGGCGTCTGGGGCGTCACCGCCGAGCTGACGGTGCGCTTTCGCAAGCCCCTGCCGCTCGACGGCGAGATCCGCGTGATCGGCCGCATCACGCGCGACACGCCGCGCCTGTTCGAGGGCAGTGGCGAGATCGTGCTCGACGACGGCGTCGTGGCCGTCGAGGCGCGGGGCAAGTACATGAAGATGGCGCTCGACGCCATCACCGACGGCGACTTCGACCAGCGCGACTGGTTCGCCGACCCGCGCCGGGCGCCCGGCAGCGTCGAGCTGTAGGGGTCGGCGGGCGGCGCAGTCGGCGGGCGGCGCAGTCGGCGGGCGGCGCAGTCGGCGGGCGGCGGTTTCGCCACCCGCCGACCCCGTCCGCCGCCCGCGCCCGCGATATGTTGGTAGAGACTCACTATGTGGTAGACTCACTTCAGTCCTGACTCACCACATCCAGTGAGGAGCGGCCATGACCGCAGTCCCGGAACCGCGGCGACCCGACGACCAGACGATCGACGTGATCGCCCAGCTCGCGGAACTGCTGGCGTGCACGTCGTGGCGTCTGCGCCGGGCGTCGCGGCGCGAGCTCGAACCCCTCGGCCTCACGTTCGGTCAGGCGCGCGCCCTGCGGCTGCTGACGCGAGCCGGCGGGTCCGTGCGCATCGGCGAGCTCGCCGCCCGCCTCGAGGTCGTACCGCGCTCGGCCACATCCATGGTCGACGCCCTCGAAGCGGCCGGGCTCGTGGACCGCACGCCCGACCCCATCGACCGCAGATCGATCCTGGTCGGTCTCACCGATTCGGGCGTCGACCTTCTGGCACGGCTGGGCCGCGCCCGCCGGGCGAGCGCCGAGTCGCTCTTCGCGCGACTCGACGCGGCGCAGCGCGAGCAGCTTCTCGAGCTGCTCGCGACGCTCAACGAGCGCGATCCGACGCCGCCTCGTGAGGAAGCACCTTCATGATGGGTCCGGGCGGCTTCACGGCGCTGCGCACACTGCGCCGCGACCAGTCGGTCCAGCACGAGAAGGTTCCCAGGGGCACCACGCGCCGCATCCTCACCTTCGTCGCCCCCTACAAGCGGTTGCTGGCCGTCTTTCTCGTGCTGGTCGTGTTCGACGCCGTCGTCAGCGCCGCCAACCCCCTCATCTATCGCGAGATCATCAACAAGGGCATCCTCGGCCACGATGCCGACCTCATCGTGGTCCTGGCCGTGCTGGTCGCCGTGCTGGCGATCACCGATGCCGGGCTCACCCTCGTCGAGCGCTTCATCAGCGCGCGGGTCGGCGAGAACCTCATCTTCGACATGCGCACGCGGGTCTTCGACCACGTCCAGCGCATGCCGATCGCTTTCTTCACGCGCACCCAGACGGGCGCCCTGGTCAGCCGCCTGAACAACGACGTCACCGGTGCCCAGGAGGCCTTCACCGACGTGCTTTCGAGCGTCATCGGCAACCTCATCAGCGTCGGCATCGTGCTGGTGATCATGTTCTTCCTGTCGTGGCAGCTCACGCTGGTCTCACTCGTGCTCCTGCCGCTGTTCCTGCTGCCGGCCCGCTGGCTGGGTCGCCGGCTGCAGTCGATCACCCGCGAGCGCTACGATCTCACCGCCGAGATGAATAACGGCATGGTCGAACGCTTCAACGTCGCGGGCGCCCTGCTGGTCAAGCTCTTCGGCCACCCCGTCGCCGAGAGCGCCGCCTTCAAGGAGAAGGCGGCGCGGGTGCGCGACATCGACATCGTGCAGGCCATCTACGCGCGCTTCTTCTTCATCGCCTTGCTGCTCACCGCGGCGCTGGCGACGGCCGTCGTCTACGGCTGGGGCGGCGTGCTGGCGGTGCACGGCGTCCTCGACGTCGGCACCGTGGTCGCCCTGACGGCCTACCTGAACCGGCTCTACGGACCGCTCACGGCGCTCTCCAACATCAACGTCGATCTCATGACGGCGCTGGTTTCGTTCGACCGCGTCTTCGAGGTGCTCGACCTGCCGCCCATGGTCACCGAGGCGCCCCACGCGGTGAGCGTGCCCCGCGGCCCGGCACGGCTCGAGTTCGACCACGTCGGCTTCGCCTACCCCACGAGCAGTGAGGTCTCGCTGGCCTCACTCGAGTCGGTGGCCGTGCTCAACGACACGCCGGGCCAGCAGGTGCTACGCGACGTCAGCTTCACCGCCGAACCCGGGCAGCTCGTCGCTCTGGTAGGGCCGTCGGGCGCCGGTAAGACGACGATCAGCCAGCTCGTGCCGCGCCTCTACGACGTGCGCGCCGGCGCCATACGGATCGACGGCGTCGATGTGCGCGAGGCGAGCTTCGACTCGCTGCGCCAGACGATCGGCATGGTCACCCAGGACGTCCATCTCTTTCACGACACGATCCGCGCCAACCTCCTCTACGCCAAGCCCGATGCCGGCGACGACGAGATCGCCGAGGTGCTGCGCGCAGCGCAGATCATGACGCTCGTCGAGTCGCTGCCCGACGGTCTGGACACCGTCGTCGGCGACCGCGGCTACCGCCTGTCGGGCGGCGAGAAGCAGCGCCTGGCGATCGCCCGGCTGCTGCTCAAGGCGCCCGACATCGTGGTGTTGGACGAGGCCACGGCGCACCTCGACTCGGAGTCCGAGGTCGCCGTGCAGCACGCCCTGAAAGCGGCCCTCGCGGGGCGCACCTCGCTGGTCATCGCCCATCGGCTCTCGACCGTGCGCGACGCCGACATGATCCTCGTGTTGCGGGACGGGCGCATCGTGCAGCGCGGCCGCCACGACGAGCTGCTGGCCGCCGGCGGCCTGTACGCCGACCTGCACCGCACGCAGTTCCGCAGGCAGGAGGCGGCCGAGCCCAGCGAGCTCGCCGGTTAGGTCAGATCTGCCAGCGCTCCCCGACCAGGACCGGCACCTCGTCGCCGCCGTCCGTCACGCCCGACACGGCGACCTCGGGCCCGCCGATCATGATGTCCTGGTGGACGTCGGACTCGTTCACGCCGCGGGCCTCGAGGGGGCGGGGTCGTCGGGCAGACCGTCGGGGAACGAGTCGTGGATGGCGGCGCCCCAGGCGATGTGACAGGCGGCGTTCTCGTCGAGCAGCGTCTCCTTGAAGACGATGCCCAGCCGCCCGACCCGCGACGACGCATCGACCAGCGCCACCTCGCCCAGGCGGCAGGCGCCGGCGTCCTGGTCGAGGCTGGCGCGCACCGCCGCGGCGTTGCTGTCGGCGGCGACGTCGACGACCCGACCGTCGGCGAAGCGCAGGACGAGGCCCGAGACCTGCACGCCGTTCACCGTGACCGGACGGGTGGCGACGGCCGTGCCGGTCACGCCCCGGTAATCGGGCGCGACGTAGATCTCCTCGCTGGGCAGGTTACAGAGGAACCGACGTCCCCAGCTCGTCGTGAGCCAGGCCGGCTGCCAGGTCGTGTCGCGGTGCAGCGGCACATACAGGTCGGTGCCGCCGCCGCGAAAGCGCAGCGCCGCGAAGGCCGCCTCGTCGAGCTTCGCCGCTCGCGAGACGAGCTCGTCGCGGCGGGCCTCCCAGGCGGCCGCCGGGTCGGGCTCGTCGAGGCGCACCGCGTAGCGCAGGTCACGCCACAGCCGGGCGACGTCGGGCTCGCCGTAGATGCGCCGTGCCCAGGCCGGGGTCGGGCAGGCGCACAGGCTCCAGTTGATGCGCGCCTCGATCGTGCGATAGGCCGGCAGGAAGACCGCGGTCTGCAGCGCCGTCGCACGCTCGACCGGAACGCCGGCGAACGGGTCGTCGTGGGGGTCGCCCAGGGTCCTGATGCGGGCCCAGCGTTCGTCGATCACGGTCTGAAAGACGGCCTCATACCAGGCGGGCACGGTAGCGGCCAGGGCGTCGGTCGGGGCACCGCCGGCCTGCGCGGCCAGCACCCGGTCGTCGAAATAGAAGGTCGCGGCGTGGCTGGCGCCGTGGGCTTAGGCGCGCTCGGCTAAGGCGGCGATCAGGTAGGCATGCTCGACGTCGCCGGTGATCAGGACCTTCTGGCCCTGCTCGAGGTTCACGCCGCCCCGCAGGATGAGGTCGGCGTAGCGGCGCAGATCGGCGCCGTCGATGCCGTGGCCGAGAGACGCCTCCGTTGCCTGAGTCATGTGGGCCCCGTTTGCCGTGCCGGCCGTCGCCGACGGTGTCCGATGCCGTTCGTGGGGCCCACGATACCACTGCCGGTCGCCGACTGAGACCCCCCGCGGCGGGTACAGTCGGGGGAACGCCGGCCGGAGCCGCCCAGGCGCCGGCCGATCGTTCGGGTCTGCGAGCTTACGGAGGACGCCATGAACATCGGCATCATCGGGTCGGGCACCGTCGCCCAGACATTGGGCGAGCGGCTGCTGACGGTCGGCCAGGCGGTCATGATCAGCGCCCGCGACCCCGACGCGCCCAAGGACCTCGGGCAGCGCGGCGTGATCCCGGCCGCCGGGGTCTGGGCGACGGCCAACTACGACCAGGGCCGGGAGGCGGCGGCGGGCGGCTTCGCCGACGCCGCCGCCTTCGGCGAGCTGCTCATCAACGCGACCGCGGGCACGGCCTCGCTCGACGCCCTGGGCGCCGCCGACCGGGCCGACATCGAAGGCAAGATCCTCCTCGACCTCTCCAACCCGCTCGATTTCTCGCACGGCATGCCGCCGGGACTGGCGTTCAGCAACTACGACTCGCTGGGCGAGCGCATCCAGGCCGCCTACCCGGGCGCCCGCGTGGTCAAGACCCTGAACACGATCAACGTCGCCGTGATGGTCGACCCCGGCCGGCTCGGCGAGGAGACCGACGTGTTCGTCGCCGGTAACGACGCCGCGGCCAGGTCCTGGGTGACCGAGAACGTGCTCGCAGGATGGCTGGGCTGGAGCCGGATCGTCGACCTGGGCGACATCACCGCCGCGCGCGGCCTGGAGATGTACCTGCCGCTGTGGCTGCGTCTGCTCGGCGCGAGCGGCACGGCGCTGCTCAACGTGAGGGTGGTCGTCGCCCGCTAGGCGAAGCGCCGACGCCCGCGAGGCGCGCTCAGGACGTCGTGGCCTCGGCCTTCAGGTACTCGTCGATGGCGCGCGCCGCCGCCTTGCCGTCGCCCATCGCCAGAATGACGGTGGCCCCGCCGCGCACGATGTCGCCGCCGGCGAAGACCCCGGGCATGGAGGTCGCGTGCGACTCGTCGGTGACGATGTTGCCCCACTTGTTGGTCTCGATGGCGGGGGTGGCGTTGGTCAGCAGCGGGTTGGCGATGGTGCCCAGGGCGACCACGGCCACGTCGCAGGGCAACTCGAACTCGCTGCCCACGACCGGCACCGGCCGGCGACGACCGGAGTCGTCGGGCGCGCCCAGCTCCATGCGCTGCATGCGCACGGCCCGCACCCAGCCCTGCTCGTCGGAGAGGATCGCAAGCGGCGCGATGAGAAACTGGAAGTCGATGCCCTCCTGCTCGGCGTGGACGATCTCCTCGACACGGGCCGGCATCTCGGCGCGGGTGCGCCGGTAGGCGCAGATGGCTTTGTCGGCCCCCAGACGGCGGGCCGTGCGCACGGCGTCCATGGCGACGTTGCCGCCGCCGAAGACCACCACCGACTTGCCGCGGGCGATCGGGGTCACGCCCTCGTAGTCTTTGTAGGCGCCCATGAGGTTGACCCGGGTGAGGTACTCGTTGGCCGAGTAGACGCCCTTCAGGTTCTCGCCGGGGATGTTCAGGAACATCGGCAGGCCGGCGCCGTTGGCCACGAAGACGGCGTCGAAGTCGGCCATGAGCTGCTGCACGGTGAGGGTGCGACCGACGATCACGTCGCACTCGACGGTCACGCCCAGGCGGCGCAGGTTCTCGACCTCCTGGTCGACGATGCGCTTGGGCAGACGGAACTCGGGGATGCCGTAGCGCAGCACGCCGCCGGTGTCGTGCAGCGCCTCGAACACATGGACCCCGTGGCCCAGACGCGCAAGCTCGCCGGCCACTGTGAGGCCGCCCGGTCCGGCGCCCACCACGGCCACGTTCTTGCCCGTCGGCGTGACCTGGGGCGCCTCGAAGTCGACGTTGGCGGCGGCCCAGTCGGCGACGAAGCGCTCGAGCCAGCCGATCGCCACCGGCTCACCCTTCTTGCCGCGCAGGCAGAGGCCCTCGCACTGCACCTCCTGGGGGCAGACGCGGCCGGTGGTCGCCGGCAGGGCGTTGTCGGTGAGCAAAACCTCGGCCGCTCCGGCGAAGTCCGAGGCGGCGATGCGCTCGAGGAACTCGGGGATGCGTACCTCGACGGGGCAACCGGCCACGCAGGGCCGGTTCTTGCAGGCGATGCAGCGCTGCGCCTCGCGGACGGCAAGCTCGGGCGTGAGGCCCAGGTTGACCTCGGTGAAGTTGTGGCTGCGCTGCTCGGCGTTCTGCTCGGGCATGGCCACGCGGTCGATCTGCATGCGCTCCTTGGCCGACAGGACCGGAGCGGCCACGGCGGCCGGCTCGACCAGGGCGAGGGCGGGCGGCGAGTCGGGGGCGGGCGCAGCCGCGGCCGGGGCGACGGCCAGAGCGACGGCTGGACCGGCTGAGGCGGGAGCGACAGCGGCAGGGGCGGCAGCGGAGCCGGTCGCGGCGGCAGGGGCGGCGGCGACCCCGTCGAGCTGGGCCACGAGGCGGCAGCCGTGCTCGTCGAGCTCGTGGTAAGCGTTCTGGCGGCCGGCGAGCTCGTCAAAATCGACCAGGAGGCCGTCGAACTCGGGGCCGTCGACGCAGGCGAACTTGGTCTCGCCGCCGACCGTGACCCGACAGCCGCCGCACATGCCGGTGCCGTCGACCATGAGCGGGTTCAGCGACACGGTGGTCTTAACGCCGTAGGGCCGGGTGAGGTTGACCACGGCCTTCATCATCGGCACCGGGCCGATGGCGTAGACGGCCTGGGGGCGCTGGCCCTCGGGCCCGTCGAGGAGGCGCTTGAGCGGCTGGGTGACAAAACCGGTCTCGCCCAGCGTGCCGTCCTCGGTGGTGCAGATCAGCTCGGAGGAGATGGCGCCGAGCTCGTCGCGCAGAACGACGAAGGGCGCGCTGCGTCCGCCGATGATGGTGATGAGCTCGTTGCCGGCGGCGGCCAAGGCCTTGGCCAGCGGGTAGAGCACGGCGGTGCCGGCGCCGCCGCCGACGCAGACGACCCGGCCGACCTTGGCGATGTGGGTGGGCTGGCCGAGCGGCCCGGCGACGTCGCGCAGGGCGCCGCCGACCGGCACGGCGACGATGTTCTGGGTGCTGCGCCCGACCGCCTGGATGATCAGGGTGATGGTGCCCGCTTCGGGGTCGTCGTCGGCGATCGTCAGGGGAATGCGCTCGGCGCCCTCGGCGGCCCGCACGATGACGAACTGACCGGGCTTGCGGGAAAGCGCCACCCGGGGGGCGCGCACCACCATGCGATGAAGCTGAGGGGCGATCTCGTCGTTGCTCAGGACTTCGAACATGTGGACCTCGGGTTCGATGACCGTGCGGTGGCGGCCGGCCCGCCACCCGCCGACGGGTGGCCACGCGCGGTCCGTTCCAGAACGACAGCGCGACGCTTCCCACCCGTCTGCAATGTTACCGTCGATTCGAAGCGCGCGCGACCCCCCTGTCGGCGGCCGGGTCGCGCCGGTGTAAAGCCCGCCGCCAACGGACCGATACACCTACCATGGACTGGCCCAGACAGAGACGACTCGTGCGGGCGACGGCGGCGGCCGCCCTGGCGGCCGCCGCCGTCGCCCTCCTTCTGACCGCGCTGGTCCCGGCCAGGGCCGTCGCGGCTCCCGTCGCGATCGTCGCCGTCAAGACTCCGACGACGCTCAAGGGGCTCGAAGCGGCGGCCCGCGGGCAGCGCCTGCAGATGGCCCGCCTCGAGGCGCAGATGCAGGTGATCCGCGGCCAGTACGCTGCCGCCGTGGCGGCGCTCAACGGCGTCAACCTGCAGCTCTCGCAGACGCGCCTGCAGCTCAGCCAGTCGCAGGCGACGCTCGACCACCAGAGCGCCGTCATCGGCGCCCGCCTGGCCGCCATGTACAAGATGGGCTCGTTCTCGTTTCTCAACGTGCTGGCCGCCTCGACCACGCTGACGGCCATGCAGACGCAGATCACCTTCTTCAGACGGTTGACCCAGCAGGACCAGCAAGACGACGCCGGGCTCGCCCAGCTCACGGCCCAGGTAGGCCGGCTCGCCGACGCCCTGGCAACCCAGCGCACCGACTCGCAAGAGGCGCAGAGCCGGGTCGACACGCAGCGCCTCATCATGTCCGACAAGATCGCCCAGCGGCGCGCCATCCTCGACGACCTCACGCGCCGGATCGAGCGCATCCTCGCCGCCCAGCGACCGTCAGGCGGCGGCGGACTCCTGGCCTCGGTGCCCCTGTCGGGCCACTACACGCCGCTCACCTGGGCCAAGGCGCTGCTCCAGCAGCTCGCCCTGCCGCTCACCGCTCAGAACGTCGCCGCGATCACCGCCTGGGAGGTCGCCGAGGGCGGTCACTGGCACAACTCGGCCCACTACAACCCGCTCGACACGACCATGCCCGAACCCGGCGCCACCGCCATGAACTCGGTCGGCGTCAAGGCCTATGTGAGCTGGACTCAGGGCTTTGTAGCGACCATCGCCACCCTGCGCAACGGCTACTACGGTGGCATCCTCGCGGCCCTGCGCGCCGGCAACAACGCCATCGCCGTGGCCGACGCCGTGGCCGCCTCCCCCTGGGGGACCGGCAACTTCGCCGGCCTGCTGTAAGGGCGGCCTCGCGCGCGGCCACGGCAGCGTCGCGGGCAGGAGGAGTGGGCAAAGACGAAACGAAAGCCGGCGGGCACGACCGAGCGTAAGCCGGCTCGGTAGCTCCCCCGCGCTTCCGCTCTGCCTCCATGACACCCGGGGCCCGGCACCCTCAGCGCCGTGGCTGCGAACTGGTCAGGTGTTCACCACGATCGCTTTGCGTTTGTAGACTGCCACGGACAGCAGATACGAAGCTACGAGAAGACCGAGGATCCAGGCTATGGCCGTCCAGGCCTTGGGGCCGGCCGTGCCATTGACCAGCAGTGAACGCATCGTCTCGACCACCGGAGTCATTGGCTGATTCTCGGCAAAGCCCCGCAACACCGGTGTCATGGAGTTCGTCGGCACGAATGCGGGACTGATGAATATGAGCAGGATCAGGACATAGCTGAATGCACCGGCCCCCTCCATCGTCTTGGCAAGCAGGCCGAAGAAGATGGCGAGCCACGTCGTTGCAAGCGTGAACAACAGCAGGATCCCGGCAAAGACCAACCACCCCATCACTCCGGCCTGTGAGCGGAAACCGATGGCGAACGCCACCGACAGAACGAGCAGGGATGAGAAGAGGTTGGACAAGGTGGACGACGCCACCTGCCCGCCGAGGATCGACGACGGCGCGACCGGCATCGTCCTGAAGCGATTGATGATGCCACTCTGCACGTCCATGTTGAGGCGTATGGCGGCATACGAGATGCCGCTGATGACCGTCATCACGACGATCCCCGGCACGATGAAGTCGATGGTGCTTACTGAACCCGTCTGTTGTCCCAGGGACCCACCCCACACATAGACAAACAGGAGCATGAGGGCGATCGGCATCAGAAGTACCGTGATGACCGTGTCTGGGCTGCGGGTGATATGGCGGAGACTGCGCTTGGCCAGCGTCCAGGTATCGGCGAGCGTGCGCATCATTCGTCCTCCCGCCCGGCGCCGGTTATCTTGAGGAACACGTCGTCGAGCGTAGCCACTTTCTGGGAGAACTCGGTCGGCTCGATCCGAGCATCCTCGAGTCCCACGAAGATGCCGGCTACATGAGCTACCGTGCCATCGGTGGTGATCGTCAGCGTTGCGCCCTCGCCTTCAGCCTGCGCGTAGCTCTTGCCAAGCACCTGTGCAGCAGCATCACGGGCCTCTTCGTCATGAAAAGTCAGCTCGATCAGCCCACTCGGCACGAGCTTCTTCAGCTCGCCGGCCGTTCCGCTGGCGACGATCCTGCCCTGGTGCAAGACGGCGATGTGATCGGCCAACTCATCGGCCTCTTCGAGATGCTGCGTTGTGAGGAGTACCGTCGTCCCGTCCTGGGCCAGCTTGTGGATCGTCCGCCACATCTCGTTGCGGGCTTGCGGGTCGAACCCGGTGGTGGGCTCGTCCAGGAAGATGACCGCAGGACTACCGATCAAGCTCATCGCCATGTCGAGGCGGCGGCGCATCCCACCGGAGAACGTCGACACACGGCGATCGGCCGCTTCTTCCAACCCAAACCGCCGCAACAGGTCGGCAGCGGTCCCGGTGGAGTCGGCAACGTGGCGCAAGTCGCCGATCAGCAACAGGTTCTCGCGACCGGTCAGCCGATCATCGACGGCAGCGAACTGCCCCGTCAGACTGATCTCGTTGCGCACCTTGTGCGGTCGCGCAACAATGTCGTAGCCAGCCACCGTGGCCGTGCCGCCATCGGCCTTTGTGAGCGTCGTCAGGATATTGATGGTCGTGGTCTTGCCGGCGCCATTACTGCCCAGCAGAGCAAAGACCGTCCCCTTCTGAACGCTGAAGCTGACGTCTTTCAGGACTGAGACGTTCTTGTACGACTTGCTGAGTGACTTGGCTTCGATGGCTGCTTCCACGGTCAGTCTCTGCCTCACACTGAGCGCTGATAGGAACGGAAGGCCCGGGTGGCCAGCCACGTGCAGACGACCGCGAAGACCAGCAGATAGAGCGTATGCGTGAGCACCGTGTGGGCCGTGGCGTTGCTCGAAAGCGCCGTGCGACCCGCCTCGATCGCCCAGTTGGCCGGGTTGTAGCGGGCGATGTCCTGGATCCACTGCGGCGCCAGGTTCTGCTGCAGGAAGGCCGACGACAGGAAGATCAACGGCAGCAGCACCATGTTGACCACGGCTATGACCGACTCCTCTTTGCGCAGCAGCAGCGCGACGCCGTTCGACAGAGAGGCGACACCGATCGACAGCAGGGTCGAGACGACGATCAGCATGACGGCGCCGCTCACGCCCCCGGCGAAGCGCCCCCCGACGAGCACCGCCAGGCCGACGATGATGAGCGTCTGGATGAGGATCGTGAGCACCTGCGGCGTGACGCGGCCGAGCATGATCGCACCGCGGCTGGTCGGCGCCACCAGAAAGCGGTCCATGACGCCGCGGTCGAGGTCGTCGATCAGGCCCATGCCGCTCCAGCCGCCGGCGAACATGGCGCTCATCACCACGATGCCGGGCGTGAGGAACGTGATGTACGAGTTGGTCGTGAACCCCGGGATCTCGACGACCTTCTTGAACAGGGCCCCGAACAGCAGCAGGTAGACGATCGGCTGGAACAACGAGAGGGCCACGAACCAGGGCTGGCGCAGGAAGTTGCGCACCTGGCGGATGGTCAGATGATAGGTGTGTCGCAGGGCTGTCATCGGGACACCTCCACGGCCGCGTCGGCCTCTTCGAACCGCCGGCCCGTGTACTTGAGATAGACGTCGTCGAGCGAGGGGCGCGCGACCGTCACCGAGACGACCGGCACGCCACGCGCCTCGAGGGCCTGCAGCATCAGCGGCACGGCGCGGGCGCCGTTGTCGGCCCGCGCGTGGAGCAGGCGACCGTGCTCGACCACGACGTCGCGCACGTCGCCCAGGTCGGCGAGCGCCGCCGCGACGCGGCCGTTGGTCTCGACCGTGTCGAGCTCTATGTGCACGGCGTCCCCGCGCAGCTCGCTCTTGAGCTCGTCGGGCGCGCCTTCGGCCACGATCCTGCCGCGGTCGACGATCGCCAGACGACCGGCCAGCCTGTCGGCCTCTTCGAGATAGTGGGTGGTGAGCAGGATCGTCAGGCCCTCTTCACCGGCGAGGCGCTCGATCTCGGTCCACATGTCGGCGCGGGCCTCGGGGTCGAGGCCGGTCGTCGGCTCGTCGAGAAACAGGACCTGGGGACTGTGGACCAGGCCCATCGCCACGTCGAGCTTGCGCTGCATGCCGCCCGAGTAGGTGCTGGTGACGCGGCGCGCCGCGTCGGCCAGGCCGAAACGCTCGAGCATGGTGTCGACACGCTTCGACAGCTCGCGGCCGCCCATGTTGTAGAGGCGGCCCTGGAGCAGCAGGTTCTCGCGCCCGGAGGCGTGCACGTCGACGGCCGACTTCTGCGTCACGCAGCCGATCGCCCGGCGCACGTCGTCGGGCCGGCGCAGCACGTCGATGCCGGCCACCTGAGCCGCGCCGCTGTCGGGCCGTGAGAGGGTCGTAAGGATCTTCACCGTGGTCGACTTGCCGGCGCCGTTGGGCCCGACCAGGCCGAACACGCTGCCGGCGGCGACGCCGAAGCTCACACCGTCGAGCGCCCGCACCCCCCTGGGGTACGTCTTTACGAGGCTCTCGGCCTCGATCGCCATCTCAGTCATGCAACTCCCACCTTGCCGGACCTCTCGTGGCCGCCGACCTCGCGGTCGCGCCACGGAGGCGTTGCTGGAACGTCAGCAGTTTACTTCCAAGATATTTCGAGTGTCAAACTATTTGTTTGTGGTATATTCTCTGGCAAGGAACCAACCTCGTGCAGACGAACACTCAACGACACAAGCATGTCCTTCCCGTAGCGAGGCGATGCCATGACAGACGACAGCGACCGACTGATCGACGACGTCGGCACCGAGCTCGGCGAGCTGCGCCGTACCGCCGACCGTCTGGACGAGGCCGTCGCCAACCAGTTCGGGCTCAACCGCACCGACCTGCGCTGCATCGGCATCCTCTACCGCCGCGGCCGCGTCACGGCCGGCGAGCTTGCCGAAGAGAGCGGACTGACCCCCGGGGCGATCACCACCGTGCTCGACCGCATGGAGCGCAACGGCTATGCTAACCGCGTCGCCGACCCGAGCGACCGGCGCCGCGTGATGGTCACCTCGACCACGGCCACGCGCGAGCTCGGCGCCCGCGTCTACGGCGAGGTCGAGCTGGCCGGCCGGGCGCAGCTCGAACAGGTCGACCCTGCCGGCGTCGCCGTGATCCGCGACTACCTGCGCGGCATCCGCGAGTTCTATGAGGAGCTAGTGCGCGGCATCGCCTCTCCCCCGCCCAGCCCGGACGCGACGAGCACCGCCGCGACGCAAGGCGGGCGGTTCACGGCCCCGCTCGAAGGCGTGTCGGTCGGCCGGCTCGAGTTCATCAAGGGCGCCGCCAAGGCGAAGATCGGCGTCGATGCCTCGCTGACCGGCCTCTACCGCGCCGACTTCAAGGGCAGCGTCCCCGAGATCAAGGTCGACGGCGGCACCGTGACGATCGGCCACAGACGGCACCTGCTGCCGTTCGACTGGCGGGTCGCCAAGTCGACCATCGCGCTGAACCCCGCGGTGCCCTGGGAGATCTCGATGAAGGGCGGCATGTGGAAGCTCACCTGCGACCTGCGCGGCCTCGAGCTGCGCTCGCTCGAGGTCGGCGGCGGGGCCAGCGACGTCGAGATCTGGCTGCCCGTCGCCACCGGCGTCGTGCCGGTGCGCATCTCGGGCGGCGCCAGCGACGTGCGGCTGCACAGGCCGGCCGCCTGCGCCCTGGCCGCCGAGGTCACGGGCGGCGCCAGCCAGCTCATCTTCGACGGCGAGAGCCTGGCCTCGATGGGCCGGCGCAGCCGCATCGAGTCGCCGGACTACGCCACCTCGCAGGACCGCTTCGAAGTACGCATGAGCGGCGGCGCAAGCCAGCTCACCGTCGACGTCACCTGAGAGGCGAGGTGGCGGTCGTAGCGTCGGGTCGTCAGGATTGCAAGGCGGTGCGACGGGCGCGCGCAGGGCCGTAGCACCCGGTCGCCGTGCCTACAAGGCCGTGCGCTGGTCCCGCGGCCCGGCCAGGGGCACATGCAGGGCCATCGTCGTGCCCTTGCCCTGCGTGCTCTCCGCGGTGATGGCGCCCCCGTGGCGCTCGACGATCCAGCGCGCGATGGCCAGACCGAGGCCGCTGCCACCCCGGTCGCGCGAGCGTGAGGAGTCCGCCCGGTAGAAGCGGTCGAAGACGTGGTCGAGGTCGGCGGCGGCGATGCCCACGCCCTGGTCGGTCACGCGCACGACCGCCGCATCGCCGGCGACCGTCAGAGCGACGTTCACGCCGCCGCCCGGCGACGAGTGCTCGATGGCGTTGCGCAGCACGTTGCGCAGGGCACGCTCGAGGTGGGTCGCGTCGGCGGTGGCGGTGACGGCGCCCGACGGCGCCGTCACCGCCACCGCCACCCCGACCTTCTCCCCTATGTTGCGCATACCCTCAGCGGTGCCACGCACGAGCTCCACCAGATCGACGGGGGCAAAGCGCAGCTCCTCCTGGTGGGCATCGATGCGCGACAGCAGCAGGAGGTCGTCGACGATCGCGCTCATGCGGTCGACCTCCTCGAGACCACTGCCCAGCGCCTCGCGCAGCTCGTCGGTCTGTCCGGCGGGAACCTGCCCGCCGGCCTCGCCCGAATCCCGCGGCGGTACCTGCCCGCCGGCCTCGTCGCGCAGCGCCACTTCGAAATCGGCCTTCATGATCGCCAGCGGGGTGCGCAGCTCGTGGGAGGCGTCGGCGACAAAACGCTTCTGGGCGCCGTAGAGCTCGCGGATCGGCCGCAGCGTGCGTCGCGCATACCAGAACCCGAGCGCGCCGACGGCCACGATGATCACGCCGTCGAGCGCCACGAGCTGCCAGCGCAAGCGACTGATCGACTGCGAGGCCAGCTCGCGCTCGACCTCGGTGCCGCTCTCGCCGGTGCGCCCCTGTACCACGCCGGTGATGTTCGTCCTCACGGTGAGGTACATGACCACGCCCGACACGACCACCAGCGCCACGACGATCGCCGTGAACAGCACGACCAGGCGGGTGGTGGCCCGGGCGAAGACATCGGGGCCGGGGGCCGGGCTCACGATGACCTCACGGCGGGCTCACGCGCGCAGGCCGTAGCCGACGCCGCGCACCGTCTTGAACAGGCTGGGCCCGTCGGTCCGGTCGACCTTGCGGCGCAGGTTCTTGAGGTGGGCGTCGACCACGTTGCTCGAGGCGTCGTACTCGTCGTCCCAGACGTGGTCGAGGATGCGCTGGCGGCTGAGCACCTCGCCGGGGTGCCGCCTGAGGAGCTCGAGCAGCGCGAACTCCGTGGTCGTGAGCTCGAGGTCCCGGGCGCCGCGGCGGGCCGTGCGCGAGACGGGATCGAGCGTGAGATCGCCGGCTGTGAGCGCCACCGGCAGGGCGCGTCGCGGCCGCCGCAGCAGCGTGCGCACGCGGGCCAGCAGCTCGACGAAGGCAAAGGGCTTGACCAGGTAGTCGTCGGCGCCGCTGTCGAGGCCGGCGACCTTGTCGTCGGTAGAGTCGCGCGCCGTGAGCATGAGGACCGGCACCGTCAGGCCGCAGTCGCGCAGGTCGCGGCAGATGGCGAACCCGTCAAGCCCCGGCAGCATGACGTCGAGCACGACCAGGTCGTACTCGTCGTGACGGCTGCGCAGGCGCGTCTGGGCCAGCCGGCCGTCGGCCAGCGTGTCGACTGCGTAGCCCTCCTTTTCGAGCCCGCGCTTGAGGGCCTGGGCGAGCTTGTCGGTGTCTTCGACGACGAGCAGTCTCATGCCCAACGTTCTACCCGGTTCGGGGCCGTTGCCGCAAGGCCGCCTTGTTCGTGGCGGGCTCGGCCGGCGCCGGCACGGCTACGTGAGGGGGGGGGCGCTGTCGCGTCATCGGCCGCGCCGCGGCCGAAGGCCGGCGCGTGCGGTGATACGCTGTCGCCACCAGTCACGGAGGTACTTCTTTCATGTCCGCCGACAGCCCCGACACCGATAGCCCCGACACCGACAGCCCCGACACGACGCCGCCCGGCCGGCAGGTCGTGGAGGACTTCGTTCGCGGCCTGCCCAAGGCCGAGCTGCACCTGCACATCGAGGGCACGCTCGAGCCCGAGCTGATGCTGTCGCTCGGCGCCCGCAACGGCGTGCGCGTGCCGTACGCCGACGCCGACGAGGCGCGTGCCGCCTACCGCTTCTCCGACCTGCGCTCCTTCCTGAACCTCTACTACCGGGGCATGGCGGTGCTGCGCCAGGAGGGCGACTTCTTCGAGCTCACCCAGGCCTACCTGCGCCGCGCCCACACCGACGGCGCCCGCCACGTCGAGATCTTCTTCGACCCGCAGAGTCACCTGGTGCGCGGCGTGCCGTTCGACGACGTCGTGGGCGGCATCAGCGTGGCGCTCGCCGAAGGCGAGCGCGAGCACGGCATCTCGTCGCGGCTGATCATGTGCTTCCTGCGCGACGAGAGTCCGCGCGACGCCCTCGAGGTGCTCGAGCAGGCGATCGAGTTCCGCGACCTGATCGCCGGCGTGGGCCTCGACTCGGCCGAAGTCGGCCATCCGCCGGGCGACTTTGCCGAGGTCTTCGCGACAGCGCGCGCGGCCGGCTTTGCGGCCGTGGCCCACGCCGGCGAAGAGGGCCCGGCGGCCTACATCGCCGAGGCGCTCGACACGCTGCACGTGACGCGCATCGACCACGGCGTGCGGGCCGTCGACGACGACGCCCTGGTCGCCCGGCTGCGCCGCGAGCGGGTGACGCTCACGGTGTGCCCGTTGTCGAACCTGCGTCTGGGCGTGGTCGGCTCGCTTGCCGAGCACCCGCTCAAGCGTCTGCTCGACGCCGGCGTCGCCGTGACGGTCAACTCCGACGACCCCGCCTACTTCGGCGGCTACCTGGTCGACAACTACCTCGCCGTCGCTTCGGCGCTGGACTTGAGTCGCACCGACCTCGCCGCCCTGGCCCGCAACTCGATCACCGGATCGCTGCTGCCCACGGCGCGCCGGGCCAAGCTGCTCGCCGAGCTCGACGCCTACGTAGCGGCATCAGGCGCCTGATGCCCCGGCTCGTCACACCGGCGATCGACTACCAGGCGTCGTTTCTGGCGGCGCTGGTGGAGTGCCACGACGAGCGCCGCCACCTCGAGCTCGGCCTGACCACGCTGCGCGACCCGGACACGTTCGCCCGCTACGTCGCCGCCCTGCGCGCCGAGGAGCACCTCAAGGCGACCGACCACTCGGGCCGCGTGGCCCAGACGAACCTGTGGTGGGTCGACGGCGACGAGTTCGTGGGACGCATCGCCGTACGCCACCGGCTCAACGCCGGCCTGCGCAGCGTCGGCGGCCACATCGGCTACGAGACCCGACCGAGCCGCCGCCACCTCGGCCACGCCACGGCGATGCTCGCCGCCACTCTGCCGCTGGCCGCCGGTCTGGGCATAGACCCGGCCCTCATCACCTGCGACGTGGCCAACACCATCTCGCGCCGGGTGATCGAGGCCAACGGCGGGCGCTACGCCGGCCGCGACGGCGACGAGCTGCACTTCTGGGTACCGACGTCGTAGCGGGCGGCGGGCGGCGGTGAGGCGCATGCCTCACCGCCGCCCGCCTCGAACCGCCGGCGCGGCCGCGCCTCTAGCAGGCTGCTGAAAAAGCAGCCGCCTCAACCTTACTGACAGCCTGGCGGAGGAGAAGCCCGCGCGCGCCTGAAAGGTGGTAGCGTGCCTGTCGAAGGGCGAGCGGAGGTGGCTAAGGAT